>TARA_B110000014_G_C20126586_1_pt1 | contig 10836 bp, 9 predicted proteins | sample TARA_B110000014 | Tara Oceans TARA_B110000014 (sample SAMEA4396468) | marine metagenome | biome: Westerlies Biome; feature: [MES] marine water layer (ENVO:01000295) within the mesopelagic zone...; material: water (ENVO:00002006), including particulate matter (ENVO:01000060) such as...... | reverse complement strand
TGATTATATGAATTTCCTAGCTTTGACTATGTTGCAAGGAAAGATGGATGGCAAAATAGAATCTGAGGTTAATGAATTAGTTAAAAAAAGCTTCATTGCGCTTGACAAGTCAGGTTCAAAATTTGGAAGTCAAAAATAAATTTTAAGAAGAATTATGCCCTGTTGTCTTAAATCGGCATTAATTTATACTTAAATAAATGTGGAATAAAATAATTTATGAGTAGAGTTAGCCTAGAAAAGATGGCTTTAATAAACCGTCAGCACGCCGAGGATGGCACTCTAGAATTGGCAAAGAATATTGTAGAGATACCAGCATCTAACTACTATGATCTAGATAGATGGAATCTAGAAATAGAAAAAATTTTTAAGCGACTTCCATTAGTTTTAGGCCTTTCCAAAGAACTGCCAAATATTGGTGATTTTAAGGCCTTAGAGGCAGTAGGAATTCCTATTATTATAAAAAGAAATTCTAAAGGAAAGCTAAATGCCTTCTTGAACATGTGCAGACATAGAGGGGCAGCAATTATGAAAGTAGGCTTTGGAAACTCGAAATCATTTAGATGCCCATATCATGGCTGGGCTTATGATGAAAACGGAAATTTAATTGGCATAGCGGATAATAAAAATTTTGGAGATCTTGATAAGGAATGTAATGGCCTTTTAAAATTAAATGTTCTTGAGAAAGCTGGCATAATTTGGGTTAATTTAGATGAGAAAACAACTCTTTCAACACAAGATTTTTTGTCAGGATATGATGAGATGCTGGCACATTTTGGATTAGAAAAATGGCATATATTTGATACACGAATGGTTAAAGGTCCTAATTGGAAGGTTGCCTATGATGGATATTTAGATCTTTATCATCTACCAGTTCTTCATAGTGAAACCTTTGGAACAGAGATATCCAATAAAGCTATGTTCTACCAATGGGGTCCTCATCAAAGAGTTATTTCTCCTTCAAGATTGCCTGATCAGGATGATTTTGCTGGCGATGGTAAAGATTATACTAATTCTCCAGTTTCTGAAGTGCCTACTTCTATTCTAATGACTGGTGTATGGACAATTTTTCCGCATATCTCTATTGCTTCATTTAATGCAGGAGGAAGAAGCGTCTTACTTTCCCAACTAATGCCAGGGGAATCCCCTGAAGAATCATTTACCATGCAGTATTACTTAATGGAAAAAAAGCCTAATAAAAAACAAATAAAAGAAGCAGAAGAACAATTTAAATTTCTAGAATTTGTTGTTCAAGAAGAAGATTATGCAACAGGGCTTAGACTACAAAAAGGACTAAAAACTGGAAAATTAGAAAAAGTTTTGTTTGGAAGAAATGAAAGAGGTGGTCAGATCTTTCATGACTGGGTAGAAAAATTGATTAAAACAAAAAATAAAGACTTGAATAAACTTTTTTAGCTATAAGGAGACAAAATGGACTTTCAATTACCGTCAGAATATCAAATGATAAAAGATACGGTCAGTAGATTTGTAAAAGAAGAGTTAATTCCTCTAGAGCCAACTATATTAGCAAGAGAAGCAAAAGAAGGTGTTTGTAAATTAAATATTGAAGAAAAAACTCCTTTATTAGAGAAATGCAAAGAATTGGGCCTATGGGGTCTAGATGTTCCGGAAGAATATGACGGAATGAATTTGCCAGCAATTGCCATGGTAGGAGTAAATGAGGCTATGGGCTCTACACCAGTTCCATTCACTTTTCCTCCTGATTCACCTAATCTCCATATGTTGATTGAAACTGCAAATGACATGCAAAGACAGAAATACCTAATGCCATATGCAAGAGGAGAAATGTCATCTGCTATAGCTATTTCTGAACCCGGAGCTGGAACTGATCCATCTTCCATGTCAACAAAAGCAGTTAAAGATGGCTCTGACTGGATATTAAATGGAAGAAAAATTTGGATAACAAGAGCTGATGAAGCTGATTTCACTATATTAATAGCTGTTACAGATTCAAAGAAAGGAACTAGAGGAGGTATGTCAGCTTTTATAATAGATAAGAATACTCCTGGTTATATTCTAGAAAGAGAAATTCCATTAATTGGAGGGGCAAGTAATTTTGAAATAGTCTTAGAAGACTGCAGAATTCCGAATGATCAACTATTAGGAGAGGAAGGAAAAGGGTTTGCGCCTATGCAAAATAGATTAATTATTAGAAGACTGCAAATGGCTGCATGGTGCATAGGAATGGCTGAAAGAGCTCTTTCCATGATGATAGAACAAGCAAATCAAAGAGAAACATTTGGAGTTAAGCTTGCTGAAAGACAAACCATACAATGGTGGGTAGCAGACGCAGCAACTAAAATCCATGCGTTGAGATTAATGGTCTTAGATGCTGCAATAAAACAAGATAAAGGAATTGATATAAGAACTGAAGCTAGCATGGTTAAAGTATATGGAACAGATATGGCTTCAGAAATAATTGATAATGCAATGCAATCTTACGGAGCTATGGGAGTAACTAAAGAATTGCCTTTGCAATTAATGGCTGCTGACCTTAGAACTATGAGAATATATGAAGGTCCTGATGAAATACATAAATGGGTTGTAGCGAGAAAGTATCTCAATCAATAGAAAGGTTTAATCTATAAAATATGCCCAATCGTTGATGGGCTCTCTTTCAGTCGTAAGATCGTTTATCTTTGCTTTATTATTTCTATAGCCTATTGCCATGCCGCAAAATAACATTAACTCATCGGTGGCACCCACAAAATCAGTGACTACTTTTGGTCTAACTGCCCAGGCTTCTTGAGGACATGTATCTAAACCTTCCTCTCTTGCTAACAGCATAAATGTCTGTAAAAACATGCCGAGGTCTGACCATTGCGGAGGTCCCATTTGTTTATCTATAAAACAGAAAAAAGCTGCGGGTGCGCCAAAAAAAATATAATTCTCTGCTAATTGAGCAAATCTACCTGCTTTATCTTCTCTTTTTATTCCCAACAAAGAATACATATCTTCTCCGACCTTATATCTTGAAGATCTATATGGCTCTTTTAGCTGTTTTGGATAAATATCATAGGCAGGAATATCTGGCTCAGAATTATTATTTAAATAGACTTTAAATCTACTCATGGAATCTTTATTAAGGACAAAGATTCTCCAAGGTTGCAGATTTCCTCCTGAAGGAGCTCTAGCCGCCTTTTCTAGAATAGATTTAATAAGAGAATTTTCTACGGCCGTATCCAAGAAAGAGCGAATTGTCTTTCTAGATTTAACTGCTTCAGATACCTTCATTAAAGTATGAATTAGCTTAAAGTAGACTCAGCTTCCTCTTTAGCCCATTTATAGTTAGCCTTGCCATTAGGCGCTCTTTCAACTTCTGTTACAAAGATTATATCTTTTGGAAGTTTATATCCTGCTAAATGTTCCCTAGTGTGGATGATGAGATCTTGTTCAGAAATCTCTTGTTCTCCAGAGAAAGAAGCTAAGGCCACTACCTTCTGCCCAAACCTTTTATCTTCAAGTCCCACTACCAAACAATCATAAATATTGGGATGGAGTTTTATAGCCTCTTCTACTTCTTCAGGATAAACTTTTTCTCCAGCTGTATTTATACAATTACTTCCTCTCCCCAAAAGATTTATGGTTCCATCAAGTTCAACTGTGGCGTAGTCCCCAGGAAAACTATATCTTACTCCATTGTGTTCTTTAAAAGTTTCCGCTGATTTAATGGGATCTTTATAGTAACCCAGAGGTACCATTGCACTTAATCCCAGCTTACCGCGTTCACCAGAACCTGGCTCTACAGACTCCCCTTTATCATTAATAATAATAACTCCAGGGTTTATAGAAAATTTAGCAGTTTTAGGTTTTGAATCTCTAGAGGACATCGAACTGCCCATGCCTCCTTCTGTAGAACCAAAAGCATCCATCAGGACCATGTCATGATGCGAAAGTAGTCCATCTTTCACCTCTGAACTCCACATAACTCCGCTAGAAATCATTAACTTAAGAGAAGATATATTGTAAGGCTGCCCTTTATTCTTAGCGGATTCTAGTTCATCTAATAATGGCCTGGCAAAAGCATCACCTACAATAGTCATGTTTGTAGCTTTATTTCTCTCAACTTCTTTCCATAACAAGTTAGAATCTAAACCTAAATTAGAAGTAGTGACAACTGATCCTCCCATGATCAACGGAAGATAAGAACCTAACCACATTCCAGTCCCATGCATTAATGGACAGGCAACTAAGCTTACCGGTAAAGATTTTGCCTCTTTTAAGGAGTCAATGGTTTTACCTATATCTTTAGGATCTTCTGGCATATCAAAACCCATTCCCTTAAGAGTCTTACACATAGAATTAATAAAAGGGCCATGTTGGTACATAACACCTTTAGGCATTCCTGTTGTGCCTCCGGTGTACAACATATAAATATTATCTCCCGATCTTCTTATCCTTTCCATAGGCTCATAGCCAGCTATCACTTCATCGTAATCCACAGAGCCGCTTAGTAATGGATTTGTATTATCATCAAGTTGAATAAAAACCTTAACTTTGGGTAAATTAGATTTTATTAAATCAATCTGATCTGAGTAACAAGCCTGATAAAATACTGCCTCAGCATCACAATTATCTAATAAATAAGTTAGTTCATCGGCCTTATAACGATAATTTACATTAATAGGAACTCCCTTTATTTTAAAAATACTGTACTGGGCTTCCAAATATTCATTACAATTATGAAGATAAATGCCTACCTTTGAATCATCTCCAAGACCTTTCTCAGTCAAGAGCATTGCCAATCTTGCAGCTCTATCGTCATAATCTTTCCAGCTTGTAACAACATCACCACAGACCAAAGCAGGATGATCTCCCAGTTGATCTGCTGTGGACTCCCAAAGTGACGCAAATTGCATATCCATATTTCTCCTGACTATAGTTTTATTATTTAAGTATATTAGTAGTTAATTTTATCCTCAACTGCCTTTCCAGTTTTAGGAATTAATGCAGATCTAAGAAATGATGCAACAAGAATATCATCTTGATTTTTTCCTAATGTTTTAACTGTTACTATTCCATCATCCTTTCTTGATTTTGATTCTCTAAGTTCTATAACTTCAGACTCAGCATACAATGTATCTCCAACATATAGAGGGTGAGGAAGTACGATATCTGTCCATCCTAAATTTGCTACTGCTTTTTGACTAATATCACTTACACTCATACCTACCATGAGTGCTATTGTAAATGGGCTGACAACGAGAGTTCTGCCAAATTCTGAACCTTTACCAAACTCTTCGTCAAAATGAATTGGGTGCTGATTCATTGTAAGCAGAGTAAACCAAGTGTTATCTGACTGTGTAATAGTTCTGCCTGGCCTATGCTCATAAATATCTCCAACTGTAAACTCTTCAAAATATCTACCAAAACTTTCTCTGTATCTTCTTGGGCCTACTTCTTTTGTCTTTTTAACCATTAAACACCTCTATCTTTAAATAAGTTTTTTTGGATCTAAACCAGCTAATATTAATTTATTTTCCATAATTTCTACTAGGGGTTTATCAATCATTTGGCCGTCTATAGAAATTACTCCCTTTCCAGAATCATAAAACTTCTTGATCAGATCTTTTGCTTCTCTTATTTCTTGACTTGAAGGCAGAAAGATTTCTCTGATGATATCTACTTGACTTGGGTGAATTGCTATTTTACTTTTAAAACCTAATGATTTTGAGAGTTTGCATTCTTCCCTTAAACCATTTTCTGAAGAGACATCCATGAAAGGACCATCAATAGGGTGTATATTTTTAATGCTACTTTCTAGGATAATTGCTGTTCTATAAAATAACAACGAAGACCAGTCCATTGAACTCCCTAAAGATTTACTCATATCGGCAGGCCCAAAAGCAAATGCTTCTACCTTAATTTCATCGGCTATACTTTTTAAGTTTCTCAATCCAAGAGGGGATTCTATTAATGCAATAAATCTTAAGGTTAAATGAATTTTCGATAAATCTTCCGGCCCTTCTATTTTCGGAACCATTATTAAAGGGTTTATAAGAGAAGAACTTCTAAGAAGGTCTAAATCTTTTACGCCTGCTTCAGTTTTTAAATCATTTATGCGGATGATATAAGTGATTTCAGTATTATGTTGTTCTAAAAATTTAAAAAGATCATTTCTTGCTGAATCCTTTTCGTCGTTAGGAATGGCGTCTTCTAAATCAAAAATAATACCATCTGCATTAGAGTTATTTACCTTTTCTACCCATTCCAAGCGATTAGCCGGTATAAAGATAGGAGAAATTGGAAAGCCCATTCGGATAAATTCTCTAATCTTTTTTTGCTAAATAAAGCTTCTCTTTTTCAATTAAGAAATCTAAAACTTTCAATAGTTCTGTTGAACTTAAATCATTTGTAGGGACAACTTTATATTTACCATTTACTGTAAATGCAGGAACACTTCTTAGATCATAACCTCTCATTCTTTTATTGGCTTGGCTTAAAGCATTATTTACACCAAAAGAAGAATTAATAGCTCTATATTTTTCTGTTGAAATTCCTAAGCCTCTAAAAAAACTTTCTACCTCTGACTGACCAGTCATCAATTGATTTTCTATATGTATAGAATGAAAAACACCTGCAACAGCCTCCTCTTCAACCCCTAAAGCCCTAGCTGCATACATAATCCTAGCTTGAGTCTCTGCTTGAGCATTCCAAGTAATATGAGACCTATAAAAATCTATATCTTCTGCCAATCCTTGTTTCCAAGCTTTTATATATCTCTCAAAGTTATAACAATGCCCACATGAAAACCAAAAAAATTCAATTATTTCTACCTTGGAAGGATCTCTAGTGGCAAAAGGTTTATCTAGTGACTCATAATGGATTCCTTCCTGATAAGGACTCTTATCATCTAGGCTAGATTGAATGATTGAAGTATTTTTAACTTGATTGTCATTGCATGACATCAACAAAAATAAAGATACAAAAAAAATAAATCTACACGAAATCATCTTATTATTAGTATAAGCCATGTATAAAGTTTGCTAGAGCTTCGATCTCTGCGTCATTTAATTTAGAAGAAACACTTTGCATTATCAGGGCTTGTTCATTACCTGATCTTTTTCCAGATCTATATTCTTTTAATGTTTTATCCAAATACTCTTTTTTCTGTCCGCCCAACGAAGGGTACCCTGCAAGGGCGTTTCCTTTTCCTGAAGGTGAATGACAAGCAGTACAAGCAGGAATACCTTTTTCTATACTACCTGAATAATATAATTTTGACCCTAAATCAAGATACTTTTCGCTTGTTGTTCCATTTATATTATTTTGACTAGCAAAATATGCAGAGATATCTGCCAAGTCTTGTTCGTTCAGATCGTCTAGTAGACCTGTCATTTCTATTATCACTCTTTTTCCTGATTGGATGTTCCTTAATTGACCTAGTAAATATTTCTCATTTTGAGCTGCTAAAGTTGGCCAAATTCCTACTAGACTATTTCCGTCAGCCCCGTGACACGCAACACAAGCTGCTACCTTTTCTTTTCCATTTGAAGCAACGCCCTCTCCAAGAACACTTGAAGAGAGAACTATGAGTATTAAAATTCTTAACAACATACAATAAGTTTATAAAAATCACATTGAGCGGAACAAGAATTATATACTAACATTCTAGCAGTTTCTTTCATTTACTTTAAAAACGATGGAAAAAAATATCTTTGTTAACATAAATTTTCTATTGAGCGCTCTAGAAGTTGCTTCTCTTCCAAAAGATACTGGAAGTGAAGTTGCTCTATGCGGAAGATCTAATTCAGGAAAATCTAGTGTTTTGAACGCGCTCGCTAATAATAAAAACTTAGCTAGGACTAGTAAGACACCCGGCAGGACACAGAGTTTAAATGTATTTAGTCTCGAAGAAAATCATGCAATTAGGGTCATAGACTTACCCGGTTATGGGTTTGCTAAAGTCTCAAAACAAGAAAGAAAGAAGTGGGGTTTTTTAATAAATAATTATCTTAGTAAAAGAAAATCTCTAAAGGGCTTAGTAATTATAATGGATATAAGACATCCTTTAAAAGAATCTGATTTAATATTAATAAATTGGTGTGAACAAACAAATACGCCTGTACAAATTGTCTTAAATAAATCAGATAAAATCTCTAAAGGTCAATCCTCGTTGGTTAAAACTCAGATACTTAAAGCTCTTGAAGATTTCAAAATAAATACTAATGTCATAATATTTTCTGCTAAAAAAAAATATGGCCTTAATTTATTACAAGACAAGTTAAATGATTGGCTGGACAATTCAAAATGAAAAATCCCCAAATGCCTTGGGGTTAACATTTGGGGGTTTTCTTTGGCTCCTTACTTATTCTAAGGAGTCATACAAACAAACATGTATGATACTAATTAGGACATTGAGAATTTAAAAAAGTTCAAATGGAATAAAAAATATAAAATACTAAATATATGTCTCAAGATAAATCGCTAGAAAAAGATCCCATTATCCTTATAGATGGATCTTCTTATCTCTACAGAGCTTATCATGCTATGCCTCCTTTGACTTCTTCGAAAGGCCAACCTACTGGAGCTATTAAAGGTGTCATCAATATGATAAAAAAGATTCTTATAGATCATCCAGCAAGCCCAATAGCAGTTATTTTTGATGCGAAAGGAAAAAATTTTCGTCACGAAATGTATTCAGAATATAAGGCCAATAGACCGCCAATGCCAGAAGACCTAGTGCTCCAAATAAATCCACTTCATGAAATTATTCAAGCGATGGGAATAAAAATGCTGGTTATAGAGGGAGTAGAGGCTGATGATGTGATTGGCACATTAGCTGATCAAGCAAAAAATAGTAAAAAGGATACTGTAATCTCAAGCGGAGATAAGGATATGACTCAATTAGTTTGTAAAAATGTTGTAGTTGTTAACACAATGAAAGATGAGCTTCTTGATGAAAAGGGTGTAAAGAATAAATTTGGAGTCAGGCCTGATCAAATAATTGATTACCTTGCTCTTGTAGGAGATACATCTGATAACGTACCAGGAGTTGATAAGGTTGGCCCTAAGACTGCTGTGAAGTGGATAAATGAATACAATGATCTAGATTGTATTATCAATAACTCCGAGAAAATAGAAGGCAAAGTTGGCGAGAATCTGCGTAGCGGAATAAGTCAACTAAAGCTCTCCAAGGAGCTAGTAACTATAAAAACAAATGTGAACCTTGATATTGGAATAAACGACCTTCGAGTTCAAAAACCTGATCATGATACTTTACAGAAGATCTTCTCTGAGCTTGAATTTAAAGTGTGGCTTGATGAAAAAAATAATGGAGGCCTTAACTATTCAAACTCAAAAAATTCTACTAATGAATATGAACTAATAGTGGAAGAAAAGAAATTAGACCAATGGATTAATAAACTCTCAAAATATAAAGTAATTGCTCTAGATACAGAAACTTCAGGCCTTGATTACACTACGGCTAGCTTAGTTGGTATTTCTCTATCAGGTGAAAAAGGTTCAGCTATTTATATACCCTTTGGTCATACTGTGGATTCAGCGCCTTTGCAACTAGATCGCGATCTAGTTATTAATAAACTTAAACCTCTTATTAATTCGAAGAAAATCATAGGTCAAAATATTAAGTTCGATATGAATATCCTTTCTAGATATGGCTTAGAAATTAATGGAATAGAAAATGACACTATGCTCATGAGCTATATATACAATAGTACTGCTTCTAGACATAATTTAGACGCTTTATCAGGTCTATATCTTCAACATAAAACTATTACTTTTGAAGAGATAGCTGGTAAGGGAGTAAAGCAAAAAACTTTTGGTGAAATACCCATAGAGGAAGCAAAAACATACGCAGCTGAAGATGCAGATATTACCTTAAGACTCTATAAAAAATTAAAAAGTAAATTAAAAAAAGAACCTGCTCTTAATAACTTACTTGAAGAAATTGAACTTCCTTTAGTTCCAGTCCTTTCGGATATGGAACTGACTGGTACAAATCTTAACTCAAAAATCTTAGATGCTCAGTCAAAAGATTTAGCTAAGAGAATCGAAGTTCTAAGTCATAAAGCTTTTGAAATGGCTGGAGAAGAATTTAATCTAGGGTCACCCAAACAGCTTCAGGAGATTTTCTATGAAAAGTTAAAGTACCCTGTTAAACAAAAAACTCCTGGCGGGCAACCTTCCACAGCGGAGAATGTTTTGCAACTTCTTGCTGAAGATTTTGAATTACCGAAGGTAATCCTAGAGCATCGATCTTTAAATAAACTCAAACAAACTTACACAGATAAATTACCTTTGCAAATTTCAAAATCTACTAATAGGGTTCATACTTCCTATCATCAGGCAGTTACTACAACAGGAAGACTTTCTTCTTCAGACCCAAATTTACAAAATATTCCTATAAAAACAGAAGATGGTCGTAGAATAAGACAAGCATTTGAAGCTCCTAATGGATTCTCTCTTGTTTCTGCTGATTATTCTCAAATAGAACTGAGAATAATGGCCCATATGTCTAAAGATCAAAATTTAATAGGGGCCTTCAAGAATGGAGAAGATATTCATACTTCAACAGCTAGCGAAGTATTTGGATCAAAACTAGATAAAGTAACTTCTGATCAGAGAAGAAGTGCAAAGGCTATAAACTTTGGTTTGATATATGGTATTTCTGCTTTCGGTCTCGGGAAACAATTAGGAATTAATAGAAATTTAGCATCTGACTACATTGAAACCTATTTTTCGAGATACCCTGGAGTGAGAGAGTACATGGAAGAAACAAAAAATAAAGCTAAAGAGAAAGGCTTTGTTGAAACTTTATACAATAGAAGACTTTATGTGCCTGAAATTAATGGAAAT
>TARA_B110000014_G_scaffold262783_1_pt1 | contig 10857 bp, 10 predicted proteins | sample TARA_B110000014 | Tara Oceans TARA_B110000014 (sample SAMEA4396468) | marine metagenome | biome: Westerlies Biome; feature: [MES] marine water layer (ENVO:01000295) within the mesopelagic zone...; material: water (ENVO:00002006), including particulate matter (ENVO:01000060) such... | reverse complement strand
TTTGTTCTCATCCTGAACTTCAATTGTATTCTTCAAAGACTCCATTATGTAATATCTACTAAAATCAGATCCATAAATGGATTATGATAATATTTTGGAGTTTTATCAATCATCTAGAGCTGTTCCAGAATTAATAATTTCAAGTAATTGAATAATATCGGTCTTGTTAACTAATTTTGGATTATTATCAAGATGTTTTTTATCATTTAAAATTATTTCACTAGCATCATCAACATTAATTTTTAATGAGATTTTTTCAAAATTCTGTTTTTTAACTAATTTTTTGAATCTTGAAAAAAATATTGAATTATTAAATTTATGTGCTAAAGTTGTTGTAAATGCCAATGCATGACCATGTGAAATTCCTTCATTAGAAAACACATATGATAATGCATGTCCTAATGTTGTTGAGCAATTACCAAATCCTAATCCAGAAAATAATGAACCTAAAACTATATTCTCATAATCATTATTCATAATACCTTTTTCAAGTAAAAAAAATGCTCTTTCACAAAGAAATCTTGTATATGAATTACTTGTTTTACTATCATAGCCTTCACTGCACTGTGCAAGTGCATCAATGAAGGAATTCTTTAAAATATCAGCTGGTGTATTGTAGATAAAAGACGAATCAATGATTGCTATATCCGCAAAAAGTTTATCATTATGAAAACTTTGTTTTTTACCATTTACTTTAAGAACTGAGATCCTTGTAACTTCGCTACCACTTCCAAATGTAGTTGGTATTAAGATTTTATTTTTATTTAATTTATATCCACAATATTTTGCAACATCAAGAACACTTCCACCACCCAAACCAACTACTGTTGAGACATTTTGTCCAGAGAATTCTGAAAGAATTTCTTCAACAGTTTCAATTGATGGATTATTTTCTACTTGATCAAATATTAAAACATTTTTTAAATTAAGATAGTCAATCCATCCTCTTTTAGTAGCACCTTTTGATGTTATCAATAAACAATTATCAGGAAAATTAAATTTTGAGGATGCAAATTTTCCTAATATTATTTTTGATGGTTGTTTAATTGTTAGCATATTTTATAATTTTGAAGTAAAAATTAATAGTTAACTTAGTTTTGATGAATTTATAATGGATTCTAACGCTCAAAAATTAAGGAATTTAATTGATTCAAAGCCTATCATTAAAGTTGGTGGAGCATTTGATGCAATGTCAGCAAAATTAGTTGAAAGTAGTGGATTTGATGCAATTTGGGCAGGTAGTTTTGCAATATCAGCAATTAATGCCGTACCTGATGCAAGTATTTTAACAATGACAGAATTTTTTGATGCAGCTTCAAAAATGGTTTCTGTTTGTGTTATCCCTGTAATAGCAGATTGTGATACTGGATATGGAGGACCAAGTAACGTACGACATCTAGTTAAAAAATATGAGAATGCTGGTATTGCTGGTATAAGTATAGAGGATAAAGTATTTCCCAAACAAAATAGTTTACTAGAAAATGGTTCACAAGAACTTATTTCTGAAAAAGATTTTGTCGGAAAAATTATAGCTGCAAATGAAGCTAAACAAGACAAAAATTTTATGATTATTGCACGAGTTGAAGCATTAATTTCTGGAATGGGAATGAATGAAGCATTGAAACGTGCAACAGCTTATGAAAAAGCTGGGGCTGACGCAATATTGATTCATTCAAAAGAAAATACACCCGATGAGATATTTCAATTCTCAGAATCATGGACAGGAAATATTCCAATTGTCGTAGTTCCTACAACTTACGATTCTGTAAAAATTGATCAATTGATTTCACATAAAATAAAATTTGTTATATATGCAAATCAAACTTTACGAGTATCACATGCAGCAATGTCAACACTACTAAAAAAATTAGTAAGTGCTCAAAGTATTAAAGAAGTTAATGCAGTTATGTCTAGCATGGATGATATTTTTAAATTACAGAGCATGTTTGAGTTTAAAAATAAAGAAGATGAATTAAATAAAAAATCTAAAGAATTAGGTTATTAATTTGAAAGAAAAAAATCAAAGAGATCTTTATCGCCATTTAAACAAAAATGGAATAAATAATTTTGTTGGAGTACCTGATTCTACTATGAAGTATTTTATTGACGAAGGTTTACAAAAAAAACAAATTTTAATTGCAACCAGAGAAGAAGAGGCCATTGGTATTGCAGCAGGAATTGCAATATCTAATCATACACCCTTAGTTTTTATGCAAAATGCAGGATTTGCAAATTCTATAAGCACAATTACTTCATTAATTCAACTATATGAAATACCGATAATTTTTTTGATAGGGTGGAGGGGTTATATGAAAAATGATGCTCCAGAGCATTTGAAGATTGGTAAGATACAACCAAAATTATTAAACACGATTGATCTAGATTTCAAAATCATAACTGATATGAATTGGCAAAAATCCATCAAATGGGCAATCAAAAAAATAAACAATTCATCTTCTTGTGCATTAATAATTAGGAGAGAATTTAATGATTAGAAAAAATGTAATAAAATTAATTTCGCAAAGTATTGGAAACAGTCCAATAATTTCTGCTAATGGTTACATTAGCAGAGATCTTTATGAAGTGGACGATAAAGAGTCAAATTTTTACATGATAGGTTCTATGGGATTATCTTCATCTATCGCATTAGGAATTTCATTAAACTATACAAAAAAGAAAATTTATGTTTTTGATGGTGATGGAAACATCTTAATGAATTTAGGATCATTAGTGACTATTGGTGCAGTAAAACCAAAGAATTTTGTTCATGTCGTATTTGATAATTCAATTCATGAATCTACAGGTGGTCAACCAACAAATTCTACAAAAATTAGTTTTGATAAAATAGCCATGGCTGCAAATTTTACTGTGATTAGAATTTCAAACAAAAGAAAATTAATTACAACTATGAAGAAAATAAATAAAATGAAAGGACCAATAATGTTAATTATCAAAGTACAAAAAAGTAATAATGTTAGTATACGAGTTCAAATAAAACCTAAATTAATTTTTAATAGACTCTCTAATTTCTTGCAGGCTAATTAATAAAATGAAATTAGTTCAAGAGAAAATCTCTCTTATACATCCAATACTTTTTGCCATTTTTCCAGTAATTTTTCTATTTTCATATAATGTGTCACAAATGGATCTGGTTGACATAGGTATTCCATCTATTATACTTGTTACAATTACATTGATTGGTTTTTTCATTATAGGTGGTATTTCAAAAAATTATATTAAATCAGGTTTGGTTGTCTCGACATTTTTATTTCTGTTTTTTTTCTATGGACATTTTTATAATATTTTAAATAATGTTCTGACCGAATCCAACATCTCTATTGGGCATAAAATTCCATTGATTGGCTTTGCAATTATGTTTATACTCATAACAATTTATCTTGTTCTATCAAAGAAAAAATTTGATAATCTAACAAAAATAATTACTGCAATCATAGCGGTAATAATTCTAATTTCTCTTGTAAGTATAACAACATATTATACTTCAGACATATTTAGTTCTGGTGATGAAAATGTTGACATTGAATTTAACACTACAATTTCAGAAACAGCATATCCAAATATCTATTATATTATTCTAGATGGATACGGACATCAAGAATATCTTTTAAAAAATTTTAACTTTGACAATTCAGAATTTCTTGATTCATTAGAGAAATCAGGTTTTTATGTTCCCAACAACAGTAGATCAAACTATCCTTCTACAGGAACCTCAATTGCCGCAAATTTGAATATGATGTATGTGCATGATCTTATTTCTCCAACAGGTGTTCCAAATATCAATAAGCTATACAATCTTACAAGAGATAACAGTGTAATGACATTTGTTGAATCAAGAGGATACGAAACGTATAACATAGATTCAGGTTTTGTACCTACTAGACATCTAGAAGTTGCAGATCATAATGTATGTGGTACAGGTATTCTGATTAATTCAGAGTTATCATCAAATATTTTTGGAATTAGTATGCTCAAACCAATTTATGCACAATATTTTACACATTATGATCGTGAGAGAGTATTATGCCAATTTGATAAACTGAATAATCTACACCAAGAAGCAACACAACCGTATTTTATTTTTGCACATATCAATTCACCACACATACCTTATATTTTTGGACCAAATGGTGAAGAAGTTATTCCAGAAAATTTGGAACTTGGTGATGTAGATAATCATAAGGATAAAGAAGGATACATTGGACAATTACAATTTATTAATAAAAAGGTGTTAGAGTTTGTAAATAATATTTTAGAAAATGAAAATGATAATACAATAATTGTTATACAATCAGATCATGGCACTAGATACATTGTAGATGATTATATAGATCCAACTGATGAAGGAATTAGAGAAAGATTATCAATATTAAATGCATATTATCTTCCGGAAAGGGATTACGATATATTCGGTGAAAAAAATACACCAGTTAACACATTTAGAATAGTATTTAATTCATATCTGGATGGTAATTTTGAAATTTTAGAGAATAAAAATTATTTTGCTACTGTCAATCAGACACCATTGATATTTTGGGAAGTTACTGATATAGTAAATTAAAAAATATACTAACAGTTATTAAACAAATTTCCAAAATTTTTGACAATGAAGAGAAATGAAATCTTTACATTAATTGTTTTGATAGGATTATTTTCTAATGGTATTTTTGTTTCGAATGCATTCGCATATCTTGATCCAGGTACTGGAACTGTAATTCTTCAAGCACTTGTAGGTGTTTTAGTTGGTGTTGGAATCACAATTAAGGTGTATTGGCACAGAATTAGAGAAAAATTTAGGAAATATTAGGTTTATCTCTTTTCATATTTCATTTCTTTAGTTAAGTATTGGATTAAAAACAGATATAGAATTATTATATTCATTGACAACATACAACATATTAGTTTCTGGATCTATAGTTATTCCAATAGGATGCCTATCAGTTAAGATAGTATCACTGATACGATTGTTATAAAGATCTATGACATAAATAGAATTTGAAGATGCGTCTAATGCATATGCTAAATTAAGATCTTCATTAACATCGATCTCAACTATATTATAACCTACAGCAATAGTAACTTGTTTCATAGTTATCTCATCTAATATCATAACACTATTCCCCAAACTTAGAAGAAGATTTTTAGAAAACGACTCGATTTCTAATGGGTTCATACTCTTAGACAAATTAATTTGTAGTTTTGAAAGATCATTTGTATAGCCATCAATGACAAAAATGTCTGAAGATTTTTTACTTGTAATATAGATAGAATTTGAATCAGTATTTACCGATACTCCCCATGGTCTTTCTATATCTATATACTCAATTACAGAATTTGTGTTACCATCTATTACAGAAATTGAATTTCCAAAATAATTTGCTACGTAGATTTTGTTTGTAACAGTATTAACTTGAATATTTCTTGGAGTATCACCAACGTTAATCACATCTACCACTAAATCATTCTCACCATCTATAACTGAAACATTATCAGAATAGTAATTGGCAACATAAATCTGATTAGTATTTGAATTAATAGCGATTCCTGCAGGACCGTCTTCAACGTTTATTGAAGTTAATACTTTGTTACTTGTAGAGTCTATAACTGAAACAGTGTCACTGTCATTATTGCTAACATAGATTTTCTTAGTTATTGGATTTGAAGATACTCCTATTGGAAGACTATCTACTTTTATGGATGTTAAAAATTCATGATCAACAAAATTTTCAATTTTGGTAGATTTACTTTGTAGTAATTTATACTCATTAGAATTTTGTAAAATTTCTTTAATTTCTTTTAATGTAATGTTCTCATTTTTTAGTTGTTCTGAGTAATATGCAAGATCCTCACCATCTGCAGATCGTAGCAAGACTTGACGATATATCTCATCAACTGATTTTTGATATTTAGTGTCAAATCCTTTTGCATAAAGCAAAAATGCATCAAGTGCAGTTTCAGTAGCATGCATTAAATTCGAATTAGGAATAAATCCCAATACTGATAATAATCCCTTGAATTTAATATCTACATCCGTAGTAATCTTAGTAGAATTACCTATTTCTTCAAATGTCTGAATAATTTTACTATTTTTAGCATCTCCATCTAAAATTTCCATTGAATGTTGTTGATTTTCATTCCATCTATGTTCTACTAAAAATTCCACAGAAAATCCTCGCTCAGAAAATTTTTCTTTAGCTAAAACATAATTTTCACTCTCTTCAATAATTATGACTGATTCTATATTTTTAGGAAGAACATTAGGGTAATTTTTCACATCCCTAAATATATTAGAAATTTTGTCAAGTTCCACATCAGATTGTTTTACCACTGTAAATTGTATTATAGGCTCATCTACCAAATGAGGAAAAATCATTTTTGCTGGATCTTCCATTTCTGCAGAGTATTTTTCTCGATAAGTAGTTTCTAAATAAGCATAGGTTGAAAGTAATGAAATTGCTATTATTACATAAGAGCCATAAAGTATTTTTGTGGTTTTCTTCATGCAGGCACCCTCAACTCATTTCTAAGTAATCTAAAAAGCGAAAATAATAGTGAACCTAATATTCCAACAAAAGAAATGATATAACCAATTGGGGTTAATAATTTAACTAAAAATATATCAAGTTGTAAATGTGTAAATGCAAGGAAGATTGAATTAGTTAACTGACTAAATTCAAATGTCCACAGCACCAGAGGACTAATTCTAAATGACCACCCAAGACTTGGTAGACTATACAATCCATATTTTGATTCACCCATACCGGCCCAAACAAACCAAGAAACATCTTGCATCAACCAAACTAAATTAAATAAAACTCCTAGTGAACCTAAAAAAAGAATTATTGATAAAAATATTTTATTAGTTCTTTTTTCGAGAGTTGCAGCTAATGGTATTAATAAAAATGGAATTAGTAAAATCAAATATCTTGCAGACCAGCCAACTAGTCCATGCCATGTATTAGTCATGATAAAAGAATAATAGAGTAAAAATGTACCAATTACTCCAATAAACAGAAATGTTTCTTTCTTATGATTCTTATAAAAATCGGTAAAGGTAAAAAGTGAAAGAAATAGTATGGGAGAAAATATGAATAAGCCTACACCTGGGCTAAACAATAAACCAAAAAATGCTTCAAGAGGACTGTATATCAATACCGGTGCCACTACTTGTGATTCAACTATTACTGATGTTTTTACATCAGATACAACTAATTGAAGATGATTAAAAGATTTTTCAGCAGATCTAGCTATTAGAAACGAACCTTTGCGAATAAACTCAATATAGTCAAATAGAAATACAAATGAAGATACAGGTATTATATACCAAATATAATTTAATTTGGATTTTGATTGTTTAATTAATAAGAATGTGAAAATACTCAAAATAATTATAATTAAAATTCCATCAGGTCTAATTAAGAATGTAAATCCAAGTGAAGCACTAGTGAAAATTACATCTTTTGCAGATTGAGATTTTTGAAATCTTTTAAAAAATAGATAAGATAAAAGGACAAATAGTAATTGAGGTACAACATTAAGAGTAGTTTGTGAATACGCCCAAACAATAGTTGATAATCCGAAAAGAAATGTAACTAAAATAGAATTTTTTTGAGTGAAATTAAATGATCTTAATATTAAATAAAAAACGGTAACGCTCAGTGCTGAAAATAATGGACCATAAAATAATTCCATAAATGTAAAGTCAGGATTAATACTGTTTCTCCACCAAACATAATGAGCATGATCAAAATCACTAGTATCCCAAAAATTACTATCCTGAAAAACTCCAAAAGTTTGGTTTATCCATATAAAAGGAATTTGTGTTATACTATGACCAATTGCCGTAGATGAACATAATAATTCGTGTGTGCATGTTGCAAATCTTTGTGTTGCTTCAGATGGCCATAATTCTGGATAATTAAAATATGTTTTTGATTCACCTAAAACAAAATCTGGATGAGGTGTAAGAGTTGCCAACCATAATGATTGTTGTGCAGATGTATCTTCATCAAAGCTATATCTGTGAGCATCTGACGAAAATAGATACACAGTAAAAAAAATAAAAAATATTAGAATAGTTATCTTACTATTTTTGGAAAATCTCAATTTCATAATTTTCTTATCTTATGTCTTTATTAAAATAGTAGAAGCTTTCTTTCAACTAAAAGAGATACTTGTGCAGACAAAATCATTAACAATCTAATTTTTTCTGGGTACTACTTTTGAATTCCATTATTTGCTAATGTTTCATTTATTTTCTCAAAATTTTTTGTAGAATATTTTAAATCTAATTTAGGAAGTTCATCACTTGAAAATGCAATAAGATTTTTTAAGAAAGGCTGTGAAAGTGATAAGATAATACCAAAAATACGATTTCCTAATTTAGTATTAAAGATTCTAAAAATAGTGATTAGAAATTTTCCTTTTTTGTTAAACGGTAAAATTACAGGAATCTCTGCGCCTTCTGTTTTATTATAATAGAAAGTAAATAATGGCACAAAACCTACGTTCATATGCATTTTTACAGAATTTGTATTACTTGGCTTAAATATACCACTCAAATATGAGATTTTTCTCTTTTTACACTCATCTATTATTTCATTCAAAATCTTTTTCCCTATACCTTTGCCTTGTAATTCTTCAGTAATTTCAATTCCATACGCATTTAATAATCCACCAACAAAACCAACACCCACAATTTTTTCATCGTGTAATTCAATTGACAAAAATTTTGAATTTAGACAATTATCTAAAAAACGAGCAGAAAAATTACTTTCTAGCAATTTTTTCTTGATATTATTTGTAACATTAACGATTGTCAATTTTCTAAAACAACCTCTCGTACTGATCCAAATTCAAATTTTTTTAATAATGACACAAATTTTTTTTCTGAATTGCGTAGTCCCCAATAATAATGCCATGAATATTCATTAATTTTAGGAAATTCAGGATCTAGATCTTTGGGATGAACATAACACATTGCAGGAAATCCTTTTTTATTTATTTTTTTAATTCCATATTTTATAAGATCAACAGGTAAAAACCTTAACCAAAATCCACCTGCAATTGGAATATTACCAATACCAGGAATTCGTATTGTAGCTGGAGGTATCTCTATAAAATTACTAGTTTCTTCTGTTTGTAATGGATTTTCATCTGACATAGAATATAGAAAACGTGGTGCATTAGGTATACCATAAAGTGGGGATTTTATAGGAAATATGCTTGAATCATAACGTAGTAGTTTTTTAATAATATCAATTGCCCAAAAATTTTTCTCTTCAATTGAGAAAAACGGAGCTCTAAATCCTAGGACTTTTTCTCCTGTAATTTTTTTAATTATTTCTAGTGATTTAGCTAGATCTGCCTCAAAACTTTCTTTTGTCATATTACGTATGTCTGTGTGAGAATATCCATGACTTGCTATTTCATGTCCTTTACTTTTGATATTTTCTATTAATTGTGGATATTTCTCTGCAATATATCCTAGTGTAAAAAATGTAGCAGTAACATTGTATTTTTCAAATAAATCTAATAATTTTTTAGTTGTGTTATTTACTCTACTTTCATAATTCTCCCATGTTGAAAATGGGAGATCACAAAAATAATCTTCTAAATCTACAGACATGATATTTTTCTGCATTAATATAACCATTAAAACCACCTAAATTAAATTTGATAATATTTCTTCTTTATGTTTAATATTATACTAAACTTGTATTAAATTACTTGAAAAAGAAAATTCTAATAATTTCACAGTATTTTCCTCCAGATATCTCAGGAGGTGGTACACGAGCCTTTAATTATGCAAAATGCCTATCTCAACAGAATTTTGATGTAACAGTAATATCAGCATTCCCTCACTTACATGGAAAAATTCCTAAAAAATTTCGATTTAAATTATTACATAAAGAAAATGTTGATGATATTAAATTAATTAGAGTACGTGTACCTTCTTTACTTCATACATCAGCAAGAAATAGAATATTATTGCATCTTTCATTTTTGATTTCTTCTTTGCTGCCAATTTTTTCTGTTAAACCAGATATAGTTTTTGCATCAGAACCAAATCTTTTTTCAATAATACCTGCATATTTTTATTCTAAATTTCATGGTGGTTCTGTTATTAGAGTTGTTGATGATTTATGGCCAGAAGCAATTTATGAACGTGGATATGTAAAATCAGGATTATTAAAAAGATTTTTGGATAGATTAGCAAAGTTTTCATACACTTATCCAAAATTTATTTTACCACTTACTGAATCTGGAAAACAACTAATCCATGACTCGTATGATATTGTAAATGATAAAATAATAATTCTAGGTCATGGAGTTGATACTAACGTTTTTTGTTATACAGAGCCTACAAAAAAGAAGGAATTTGTTTTGATGTATTCCGGTTCACTTGTAGAATCCTACGATTTTGATTTAATAATTAATGCAGCAAAAAGATTACAAGATGAAAATATAAAATTTATTCTAAGAGGAAAAGGAACTTTACTTTCTTATTTACAAAATGAGAAAAAAAAGTATAATTTGAAAAACTTGTTGATTGATACAGAAATTGTCCCAATGGAACATATTGCAAAAAAATTATCGCTTGCAGATGTTTTTCTTGTTCCAATGAAAAATGAAGTATTACTTAATACTACATTACCAACAAAAATTTTAGAATATCAAGCAATGGGAAGACCAATAATTTGTTGTTCTGAGGGTTCACCTGGAGAATATGTAGAAAAAACAAAATCAGGTTTTAAATTAAAATATGAAAATATAGATGAATTCATTGCTGCGATACAAAAATTAAAAGCAGAACCAGAATTATGCAAAGAATTAGGG
>TARA_B110000014_G_scaffold196002_1_pt1 | contig 10872 bp, 12 predicted proteins | sample TARA_B110000014 | Tara Oceans TARA_B110000014 (sample SAMEA4396468) | marine metagenome | biome: Westerlies Biome; feature: [MES] marine water layer (ENVO:01000295) within the mesopelagic zone...; material: water (ENVO:00002006), including particulate matter (ENVO:01000060) such... | reverse complement strand
AATCTCGCTGGACCGAAGATTCTCGAACACATTATTGACTGTTTTTTGATGTTGGATTCAGCGACGGGGAGCCGCTTTCGGACACTCCGTGGGATCAAGAACCGATTTGGAGCAGTGAATGAATTGGGTGTGTTTGCGATGACTGATCGGGGATTGCGCGAGGTAAAAAATCCTTCAGCGATCTTTCTGGAACGCCCTCAAGAAATGACGCCGGGTAGCGTGGTGACTGTGACGTGGGAGGGCACCCGCCCAATATTGGTTGAAATCCAGGCATTGGTGGATCAAGTTCAAGGTGGTTATCCAAAGCGCGTTGCGGTCGGTCTAGATGGGCAACGGTTAGAGATGCATCTAGCGGTGATGCATCGCCACTGCGGCGTGTCGCTTGCTGACCAAGACGTGTTTGCGAATGTCGCGGGCGGGGCTCGGGTCGCTGAGACCGCTGCCGATCTTGCCCTTTTGGTCTCCGTTTTTTCTAGTTATCGAAACAAAGCGCTACCCAAAGATCTCGTCGTCTTTGGTGAACTCGGGTTGACAGGCGAAATTCGACCAGTACCCAACGGGCAAGAACGGCTTCGTGAAGCACAAAAACACGGATTCACTCAAGCCCTGGTTCCTCGCGCAAACCGCCCGCGGGCACCCATTGCTGGAATTGAGGTGCAAACGATGGCCTCACTGTCGGATGCGCTTGACGCAGTCTCCACCATGATTCGGTGAGCGTTCCTTCGGTTTAACCGGCGAACGTGTTTCAGCGTGTTAGAGGTTTATATTTAATACGAGTTGGTCCAATCCCTTCGCCGTGCTGTGCGCGTCTCTCTTGGAAGTCTTTTTCGTAATCGGAGTAATTTCCGTCGAAAAACGTAATTGAGCTATTTCCCTCAAACGCCAGGATGTGAGTTGCAATGCGGTCAAGAAACCAACGATCGTGTGAAATGACTAATGCGCTACCGGGAAAATTTAACAGGGCCTCTTCGAGAGCTCTCAATGTTTCGACGTCGAGATCGTTGGTCGGTTCGTCGAGGAGAATGACGTTGCCTCCGCGTCGAAGCACTTTGGCGAGGTGAACTCGATTCCGTTCGCCACCGGAAAGCTGACCGACACGCTTCTGCTGATCTGAGCCACGAAAGTTGAAACGACCTGCATAAGCCCGGGAATTAAGTTCGTAGTTACCGACTCGGATAATGTCCTGGCCTGCTGAAATTTCTTCCCAAACGGTGTTGTTGTTCGAGAGCGAGTCGCGGGATTGATCAACGTAGACGAGTTCGACGCTCGAGCCGAACGAGAATTGACCCTCGTCGGCTTTGGCGTCGCCGGTCAATAGGTTGAAAAGCGTTGTTTTGCCGGTTCCGTTTCCACCGATGATACCGACGATTGAGCCGGGTGCGATTTCAAGACTGAGCTTGTCGATTAAAAGATGTTGGTCATAACTCTTGGACAAAGATGATATCGAAAGCACCTGGTCGCCGAGGCGAGGGCCAGGGGGAATATACAGCTCGGCGGTTTCGTTGCGCTTCTGCACTTCGACAGACGTAAGCTCATCGAAGCGTTGTAGACGGGCTTTGCTTTTGGATTGCCGCCCTCGGGGATTTGCCCGAACCCAATCAAGTTCTGCTTTGATTGCGCGTTGGCGGGAATGTTCGGAGCGAGCTTCCAGTTCCAGACGATGGTCTTTTGCCTCGAGCCAGGCGGTATAGTTCCCCTCGAAAGGAATTCCTCTGCCTCGGTCGAGTTCTAATATCCATCCGGCGACGTTGTCGAGAAAATAACGGTCATGGGTCACGGCGACGACGGTTCCTGGGTAGTCTTGAAGGAATCGTTCGAGCCAAGCGACACTTTCTGTATCCAGATGGTTGGTTGGCTCGTCGAGTAGCAACATGTCGGGTTTAGCTAAAAGCAAGGAGCAGAGGGCAACGCGACGGCGCTCTCCGCCCGAAAGTGTCTCTATCGGAGCGTCCCAGGGCGGTAGTCGGAGAGCATCAGCGGCGATCTCAAGAGATCGTTCGAGCCCCCAACCATCCAAAGCCTCAATTCGTTCAGTCAATGCGCCTTGCTTTTCGATGAGACGGTTCGTTTCGTCATCGTCGAGCGCTTCAGCAAAACGGTTCGATACGGTTTCAAATTCTTCAAGTAAACGCATCGTGTCTTCGAGTCCAAATTCGACGTTACCGCGCACGTCGGTCGTTGGATCAAGTGTGGGTTCCTGAGGTAAGAGCCCAATTTTTAGATCCTTCTGAGGTCGTGCTTCCCCTTCAAACTCTCGGTCTACGCCCGCCAGGACGCGCAGAAGCGAAGATTTCCCCGAGCCATTTAGTCCCAACACCCCGATTTTCGCTCCGGGAAAAAACGACAGGGAGATGTTGTCGAGAATTCGACGGCCTGGGGGGACGGTTTTGGAAACCCCCTGCATGGTAAAGACGTACTGTGGCATGCAGAAACCTGGGTTTTAGAACTAAAGGGGGCATTTTGAAGGATGGTGGCGCCGAAGCAAGGAGGCGGTGAGAAGGACTCGGTTTTGAGCGTAGGGCCTGGTGTAAGATGCGCGCTGTCACGAGATTCGAGGGCATGGGCATGTTCGATAGGGACGCCACCATCGAAGGGTTCGACGAAGAAATCTGGCAAGCGATTCAGGATGAAAACGTGCGCCAAGAGGAACATGTTGAACTCATCGCGTCGGAAAACTATGCGAGCCCGAGAATATTGGCTGCTCAGGGCAGTGTACTGACCAATAAATATGCCGAAGGTTATCCACGGAAACGTTATTACGGCGGTTGCGAGAATGTTGATCGAGTGGAAGAGATCGCGATCGAGCGCGCGAAGGTATTGTTTGGGGCCGATTACGCTAACGTCCAACCGCATTCGGGTTCGCAAGCCAACGCGGCGGTTTATCTCGCGCTATTGGAGCCCGGCGACACGGTTTTGGGGATGAGCCTCGCTGATGGCGGACATCTCACGCATGGGGCGCCCGTAAATTTCTCCGGAAAGTTATACAACGCCGTCCAGTACGGACTCGATCCTGTGACGGGAGAGGTCGATTACGCAAGAGTCGAAGAATTAGCAGTGCAACATCGTCCAAGACTCCTAATGGCAGGATTTTCCGCCTACAGCAGGACCATGGATTGGCTAAGGTTTCGAGAGATTGCTGATTCGGTTGGCGCTTATCTTGTGGTCGATATGGCCCATGTGGCTGGATTGGTGGCTGCGGAACTTTATCCTAATCCCGTATTGATCGCCGATGTCACGACGTCGACCACTCACAAAACGTTAGGGGGCCCACGGGGCGGGATTATCCTGGCTCGTGCCGACGCAGACATAGAAAAGAAACTCAACTCGGCGCTTTTCCCTGGGTCCCAGGGTGGACCGCTCATGCATGTCATTGCGGCGAAGGCTGTTTGTTTTAAGGAAGCAATGACGGACGAGTTTCGGTCGTACCAACAACGTGTTTTGAACAATGCCCGGATGATGGCGGGATCGTTCCAGGATCGGGGTTATAAAGTTGTTTCTAATGGCACCGACAATCACTTATTTTTACTCGATCTTGTGGATAAAGGTATTACTGGAAAAGCGGCGGACGCCGCACTTGGGCGCGCCAACATCACGGTCAATAAAAATGCTGTGCCCAATGATCCGCGATCGCCCTTTGTCACGAGCGGTCTTCGGATAGGCTCTCCTGCAGTAACGAGACGTGGCTTCGGAGAGGAAGAGTGTCGAACGTTGACGGGCTGGATGTGTGACATCCTTGATGACATAGGTAACGACAATATGATCGGAACCGTTCAACGTCGGGTTATTGAGCTCTGTAAGGGGTTCCCCGTGTACGGGAGCTAACGATCTCTCATGCATTGTCCATTCTGTAGCGATCAAGACACGAAGGTCATCGACTCTCGCCTTGTGGCCGAAGGCGATCAGGTCCGTCGGCGTCGTGAATGTCTGACCTGCAAAGAGCGATTCACCACGTTTGAAACCGCCGAGTTGGTGATGCCTCGTGTTATCAAAAGTGATGGCGCCCGCGAGCCTTTCGACGAGGCCAAATTGCGCTCGGGACTGCTACGCGCACTGGAGAAACGTCCCGTTGACACCGAGGAGGTCGAGACGAGCATCAACCGAATTCTCCATGAGTTACGGTCCTCGGGTGAGCGAGAAGTCCCTTCTCGCTTGGTGGGCGAAACGGTAATGAAAGAGCTCAAAAGGGTCGATGTCGTCGCTTACGTTCGGTTTGCGTCGGTGTATCGGGATTTTCAGGATGTAAGCGAGTTCCAGGATGAGATAAGTAAGCTCAAGCTGGAACTTGAATGACGGTCTCGGCGGTGGACCGGTTATACCTCCGCTCGGCTATTAGGTTAGCGGAAAAGGGACTCTTTTCGGTTACCACGAATAACCCGCGAGTGGGCTGCCTGTTGGTAAAAAACGGCCATATTATCGGTCAGGGGTGGCATCGCGAGGATGGTGGTCCGCACGCTGAGATCGATGCGTTAAGTAACACAATTGAGGACCCGCGCGGTAGTACCGCCTATGTTTCGCTCGAACCTTGTTGTTGGGAAGGGCGAACGCCTCCGTGTACAACTGCGCTTATCAAGGCGGGGATCGCTCGGACCGTGATTGCAGCGAGAGATCCTCATCCGCGGGTCGCTGGCGGTGGTGTGCGAGAGTTGTTGGATGCAGGAATAGACGTGACGGAAGAAAATTTATCTGAAGAAACCGACGCGCTAAATCCTGGTCCAGTGATGCGTGGTGAAAACAATCGACCGTTTGTACGTCTCAAAACTGCAATTTCTATCGATGGCCGTACGGCGATGGCCGATGGAAAGAGTCGGTGGATAACGGGCGAGGAGGCGCGCACCGACGCGCAATATTGGCGAGCTCGCAGTGCGGCTATTATCACGGGCGTAGGCACGGTGATTGCGGATGACCCTAAGTTAAACGTACGTGATCAACGCTTTGGCAATGCGAAACCCCTTCGGGTCGTGGTCGATACGCGGGGACGCACACCTCGTGATGCCGCATTGTTTGCGGAGAACGGCCGGATCGCGATTGCATGTGCGAAGGGAGTGGAACCAATTAACCGCGCGGAGATGTGGGAACAGCAGGTTGGTTCAGCTATCGATTTGGCGATGTTATTGGAAACGTTGTCGGACCAGGGCTGTAACGAAGTGCTTGTTGAAGCCGGCGCAACACTAAACGCTAGTTTCTTGGGACAACGGCTTTGGGACGAAATGATCGTGTATATAGCGCCGCGTCTGATGGGTGACACAGCAAGACCTTTGGCAGCGCTTGGTTTTACCAGTATGGATGAGGCGATTTCCACTAAGGTGAAGTCGATCGACACACTGGGCTCCGACCTTCGAATCGTTCTTACACCTTGATGTCTTCCAAAGTGGATCCGCGCGCGCGCAGGCGTGCCCGTCGAGCCCTACTGCAAGCCCTATATCAGTCGCAGCTCTCGGGTACTGAAGCAGAGGCGATGTGCGGTCAGTTTCGTGAGAGTGGCGCACTAGATGGGGCCGATACGACATTTTTTGACGAATGTCTGCATCAGATTCTGCGCACGAGCGCCAAGCTTGATGAGGCGTACCAACCTTTTTTGGATCGATCAGCCGACAAGCTTGGATATGTCGAGCGGGGTGTACTTAGAGCGGGGACGTTCGAACTCGAAGAATGCGTCGAAATCCCTGTTGGGGTGGTTATCAACGAATGGGTTGAGTTGGCCAAACTCTTTGGTGCGGAGCAGAGTTTTAAATTCGTTAACGGTGTCCTCGATGCCGTCGCACGGGATGTACGAGACTCAGCGCAATGAACGAATTTGAACTCATCGAAAAAATTGTATCCCTCTTGGGAGACACGACCCATGGCGGAGGTATCAACGTGGGTCCGGGTGATGATGCAGCAGTACTATCGACTGGTGCGGACGAGCAACTGGTGGTAACCACTGACGTTCTCATCGAAGGAACGCATTTCCCAACACGATCTAGAAGCGATCTGATTGGTTACCGAGCAATAGCGGTCAATCTCTCCGATATCGCGGCGATGGGTGCCGATCCGCGTTTCTTAACTGTCGCGTTAACGCTCGACCGCGTTGAAGAGGAGTGGGTGGAGGGCTTCGCGAAGGGAATTGTTTTTTGTGCGTCGAAGTATGGAGTCAAGATTGTTGGGGGTAACATCGCGCGAGGAGCGCTTTCCGTAGCGGTCACGGCAATTGGCGTTGTGCCAGATGGGCAGTGTTTACGGCGTTCAACTGCGTGTGCTGGCGATGACATTTATGTGACGGGAGCCATAGGCGCTGCGTCCGCTGCCGTTAGGGAAGGCGTGAAAATTCCCTTACTTGAACTCAACGAATTGTGGTTACGACGTGTTGACGACATCTCTTGTCGCTATTTTATGCCGGCGCCGCAACTGCAAATGGGAATCGCGTTGAGAGGCGTGGCTTCGGCGGCGATTGATATTAGCGACGGATTGGTGGCCGACCTCGGTCACTTGATACGTGCAAGTGGTGTTGGAGCGGAAATAGACCTGGGCCGTGTGCCAGTCTGGAAATCGCTGGATGCAGAAATCTCCATTGAGGCAAGCGACGACTACGAACTCCTATTTACAGCCCCTCCGCAAGAGTATGGACAAATTGTAGACCTGGCCGCAGGCGTCAACACCGAAATTACCCGCATCGGGAAAGTTACGACGGGAGAAGCCGTGTCGGTAAACGGCGAGACTAGATTTGCCGATTTACCTAAGGGTTATAGTCATTTCTAACGGCTTCACAGCCAAACTACTGAAGAATCCGTGGGTATTTCTTTGTACGGGATTTGGTGTGGGGTTTCTGCCCAGGGTACCGGGGACCTGGGGTTCTCTCCTCGGCATCGGTCTATGGTGGGTCGTTTTTCACGAGCTGGGGCCGGCGGTATCGATTCTATTGATTGGACTTGCGATTGGCTTCGCGTGGCTGGTTATCCGGCAAACCTGTCGCGCGTACAACGTCGAGGACGAGCCCGCGATTGTCATTGATGAGATTGTCGGCCAGTGGATTGCGTTGTTGTGGGTTCCGAGATCGTTATGGGTTGTCTGCTTGGCTTTTCTGATTTTTCGATTGCTTGACATTGTTAAGCCGTGGCCCGTGTCGTGGGCAGATCGGTCGGTTCATGGACCGCTCGGAATACTGCTCGATGACGTAATAGCTGGAATAGCAACGTGCATCGTAGTCCACGTTGTTGTTCGTGTTTTGCCTACTTAGTGGGGAACTTTCGCGAGACAAAAAAACGTAGCGCAATGTCGATCAATGTGAACGACCGATAATTTTTTCTAGCAACGACGCTAGAGGGGAGTTGTCGAGCTCTAGGCGACTCAATGTGTCCATCGATTCTTCGTAGAGTTGGTATGCGGCTTGACGTGATTCATCGAGGCCAATGAGCGCCGGGTAGGTGGTCTTTTTTTGACGGGTATCTGAACCCGCTGGTTTTCCCAACGAATCAGTTGTTCCAACGACATCGAGAATGTCGTCGGTGATTTGGTAAGCGAGTCCGATGATGTCCCCGAAACGACTGAGCGAGACAAAACTATCGTCGTCCGCGTGACCCGCCGCAATACAGCCGAATTGAACCGACGTTCGGAACAGAGCGCCGGTCTTCGCGGCATGCAGGCCATCTAATGTTCCGATATCCAAGTCCTGCTTCCCAGTCTCTTTGATGTCCAAGGCCTGTCCGGCGACCATATTTCGCCAACCCGCCGCATCGGCCAGCAAGGCCGTCATCTGCAATCGAGACACTTCGTCAAGTTGTGGGGCCGAGGCAACGAGTTCAAATGCAAGAGCCTGTAACGCATCGCCTACAAGGATCGCGGTTGCCTCGTCGAAGGCGAGGTGGCAAGTAGGACGACCGCGCCGGATTGCATCGTCATCCATGGCCGGGAGGTCGTCATGGACCAGAGAATACGAATGCAGAAACTCAACGGCGGCGGCGGGTGCGAGGGCAATTTCACGATGCTCGCCGAGGCTGGTTGCTGTCGCGACCACTAGTGCCGGGCGGAGTCGTTTACCGCCACCGCCGACGACATAACGCATCGCCTCAAGCAAATGAGGTGCAATTGAAGGCTCGTGCGGAAGAGCCTGTTGAAGAAAATCTTCTATTGCGGTTATGTCATCGCTGAGTTCTGGGATCACCCGTCTGTGTCCGTATCGACGTCGTCGATCGGTACTTCACTACCATCGGGCATCAGAGCGCGGATTCGGAGTTCGGCGTGTTCAAGGGCATTCCGGCACTGACGCGTAAGTTCAACACCGCGCTCAAACGCGACGAGGGATTCCTCAAGCGTAAATTCACCGGTTTCCATATTCGCCACGAGAGCTTCGAGCTCGGCCACCGCGGATTCGAAATCAGGATCTTCGTCGGACACTTTTTTTTCGTTCAAGACGAGCGTGCGCTGCCATTTGCTTGCGTGGTGGCCTCGTCAAAATCTACACCGTCAACAAGTTGCCATATGCCGGTGGCTGCGTCGATCTTTAACAACCCAAGATTCTCTAGTCGAGAAAACTGACCACGAACTTCCCAGGAACCTAGAGGTCTGCCTTCATCGCGGAAACACCCAACGATATCTCCGGGACGAAGAGAATCGTTTCCATCAGCCACAACGCGGCAAATGGCGCCATAGATAGCCTTTGTTAAACGAAGGGTTTCGCTCACGGCGAGTTTCGGAATTCCTAACGAGAAGCGAGGGCGTTTTTACCAGAAAACACTGTGCTAGCGCCAGTTTCGCTTTCATTCTCCGACACACCGTATATTTGTCCCACGTATTCGCGCGCGGGATTTTTAATGGACGGTTCTCGCGCGAAATGGGGCTATGTTCCGCTCTACCGTGCTCGTTTAAGACCTCAAGCAAACAACTCATCGCTGGAGCTGCTTTAGCAACTGCGCTCAGCTCGCCGTGCTGGTAAGATTGCGCCCCTTTTTTAGAGGTGCTCTAGAAACCGCGCATTGGGGGCGACTTGGCTTCGACGGCGGTGACGAAATCAAAGGTGCATGTCGAGAGGGTAGTGACTCTCGTAAATCAATCGCTGCAACTTTTATAGTTGCTAACGAAGATAACTACGCACTAGCAGCCTAAAATACCTGCTAACCCTGGTCACTTGGTGCTTGTAACGGGCGACCGGGGGCACGTTTTACAAGATCGCGACGGCCGTCGCCTCGACGTTTGTTGCTAAAACTAAAGAGGATCGCTTGTCGACGCCCTGTTCGTTGGGCCGTCAGTGAGTTAAATCAATAAACGTAACTAAACATGTAGAGCTAATGACGGAGTGCTGACGGACGCGGGTTCGATTCCCGCCGCCTCCACCAATTTGAGATGGATAAACAGATCGCCCGCGGTTCGTCTCCAGAACAAACGCTTGGGCTAAGCTGAGATGACGAAGCGGTAAAAGTTGGACTAAGTTGTCTGCATGGACACGACTTTCGAGATCCGCGACACAATTCGCGTTTTGGTCGGGAAAGACGATGAACGGTGAAGAAGTCAGAAAGTATTTTTTGTCCCGTCCTGAAGCGATCGAAGATTTCCCTTTCCGGTTTGATATACATGTCTTCAAAGTCAGGAAAAAGTGGTTCGGGACACTCAGTTACCGGGACCATACCGCATACATTAATCTCAAATGTGACCCGGAAGAGGCGATGGTGCTTCGAGATGTCTTCGACGCGGTGCGACCTGGCTATCATATGAATAAAGCGCATTGGAATACTGTGACCCTCGACGGATCGATACCGACAGGAGAAATTGAGCGCATGATCGATCGGTCATATGGGCTTGTGGTGCGTAAATTAAAAAAAACTGAGCGCACCGCTCTTGAGATCAAATATGGGTCGGAGGAGGTTTACCGATAATCGACGTTGAAGAGTTTGCGTCGGCGATCCACTTCGTTCAATCGTCTAAGGTGCCTGTGATTCCATTATCCACGAGCTCCTGGTATTCGCGATCGCTTAGTCCCAATTCCCCTGTAAGCACCTCGTAGCTATGCTGGCCAACGCAAGGGGCAGGTCGAATAGGGCAAGATTTCGCCGCAGAAAAACGCCAAGGCCTCCCAGGTAACCACGTCTTGCCGGCCTCGGGGTGTTCGATGCCGCGGATAAATGCTGACGCTTCGAAGTGGGGATCCGGTCGGCTGTAGAGTTCATATAGAGGAGCAACGCGCGCTGCGGCGATACCGATCTCACCGAGTAGTTCCTCCGCCTCGTAGACGTTTTGGCGTTTGCACCATGACGCGACAACCTCATCCAGTTGCATTTCGTTGGCTTTCCGAGACGCGAGCGTCGCAAATTTTTCGTCGCTTATACCGATTAGGCGAGCGAACCGCGCCCAGGAATCGTCGGTTTCAGCGGCTAGAGCCAGCCATTCTCCATCTGCAGTCTCGTAGTTGTTGTGCGGTGCAATACGGGGGTGATGATTACCACCCGGACCCGGGAGCGAACCGGTAGCGTCGTATTCTAGCAATGCGTCCCCACAAACGGCGGTGACTGCTTCCATCATTGAGAGATCCACGCGTTGTGCTTCGCCGGTCCGATCACGATGCGCCAATGCCGCCATAATGGTAGCGACGACAAAATATCCGCCAATTGGATCGGGATAGAGTCCCCCGGTGTTCATACCGCGATCGCCCTCGTATCCGTGGATAGACGATAGACCCGCCATTGGCTCGGTGGTTGCTCCATTAGCAGGGTAATCCCAGTACGGACCGGTTTCGCCGTATCCCGATACTGAAGCCCAAATCATCCCTGGTCTTATTTCGTGCAGTTTCTCGAGCGAGATCCCCCAAGACGGCATCACGGTTGGTCTGAAGTTATCGGCAAGAATGTCGAACTTAGGCAACAGTTGCCAAAGCAGTTCCTGGCCTCGCTCGTGACGAAGATCAAG
>TARA_B110000014_G_scaffold262826_1_pt1 | contig 10898 bp, 12 predicted proteins | sample TARA_B110000014 | Tara Oceans TARA_B110000014 (sample SAMEA4396468) | marine metagenome | biome: Westerlies Biome; feature: [MES] marine water layer (ENVO:01000295) within the mesopelagic zone...; material: water (ENVO:00002006), including particulate matter (ENVO:01000060) such... | reverse complement strand
TGGGACCTATAATTCTCATCAAGAAGTACATTGCTTGCTTAAAAATACACCTTCCTCTATTTTGGTTGTATTGGATTGTGCTTACTTTGAATATGTTAAAAAAAGTGATTATGTGAACCCTTTGGCGCTTTTAAATGAGTTTGATAATTTGCTTGTGACTAAATCCTTTTCAAAAATACAAGGTCTTGCAAGCGCGAGAATCGGTTACGGAATTGCCCAACCAGAGTTAATAGAGGTTCTTAATCGAATTAGACAACCCTTTAATGTAAATTCATTTGCTCAAGAGCTTGCGTGCGAAGCGATTAATGACAAAGAACATATTCAGAAAAGTATAGATTTAAATCTATCAGAAGGAACTTTTCTTTTTGCAGAGTTAACTCAGCTTGGGCTGGAATGCATTCCATCTGTAGGAAACTTCATCTCATTCAAGGGTGACTTCAATGGCAAAGAGATGTTTACAAGCCTCATGGAAAAGGGAGTTGTTGTGAGGCCAATTGATTTGTATGATATGCCAGATTTTCTTCGGGTAACTATCGGAACACATGATGAAAATGTGCGTTTCTTAGATGAGCTAAAAGGGCTGTTATGAAGATCATTATTATTGGGCTTGGTTTAATTGGTGGCTCTATAGCTAAGCAGTTAATTTTAAAGAATGAGCTGACAATCCTTGCATATGACTTAAATCAACAGAGCATTCAAAATGCTCTGAATAACTCAAATATTCATGGAGCGATTGCTGATCTCGATGATCTTAAATTACCTGAATATGAGAATTCTTTGATAGTTATTGCGACCCCGCCAAAAGTAAGTTTAGAAATTTTAAGTTCGCTAAGCCCATTATTTAACTCTAGTATTACCATTACAGATACTGCGAGCATTAAACTACCAGCTGAAAGTATTTTAAATGAGTTCAAATCTCCAGATAACATAATTCTCTCGCACCCTATTGCAGGCTCTCATAACTCTGGAGAACAGCATTCTCAAGATAACTTATTCTTAGATAAAAATGTTATCGTGTCTGCTGCGTCCTCTGTGAAAAAAGAGCATATTCAAAAGGTACAATTTTTATGGGAGGCTTTGCAGTCAAGAATAATTACTCTTGACAGTAAAGCACATGACTATATTTTTGCGCATTCAAGTCATTTACCTCACCTCGCATCTTATGCTCTTTTAATGACTCTAATGGACTTAAAGGAAAATGACATAGCACAATTTTCTGGCGGAGGTTTCGGAGAGTTTTTAAGATTAGCTTCCTCATCTCCAGAAATGTGGGCTGATATTTTCTCTCTCAATAAAAACAATATTAATGCCAGCGTTGATAACTTCATTAATAATTTAAATCATCTTAAATATACTATTAATAATGATCCAGAAAATATGCAAGCTTTGTTGGAAGATTTAAAAAATTTTAAGGAAGAAAACTATTGAATCTTTCATCAACTATTGAAAGTTCGCTTAGCGGATCAGTAAGTTGTCCTGGAGATAAATCAATTTCGCAGCGCGTTCTATTGATTGGTTCCTTGATAAATGAACCAATGAAGATCAAAGGATTTCTAAAGGGCGAAGATCCCATATCTACAATGAACGCATTGAATCAGATGGGCGCTGATTTAGAGATGCAGTCTAATAACATTGTTCAAATTCAAAAGAGTCTTAAAGGCTTCGTGGAGACCAGGAATCCGCTGAATCTTGGCAATTCTGGGACAGGGCTCAGATTATTGCTAGGGATGACAGCAGGCTTAGGAATTAAAACCATATTTACAGGAGATAGCTCTTTATCTCAGCGACCTATGAAAAGAGTGTTGAGTCCTTTAAAGGCTATGGGAGCAGAAATTAATTCAAACAATGGAATGCTTCCCGTTGAGATAAATAAATCTTTTCTTGTTGATGATTTTGTTTATGAGTTACCTGTGGCAAGTGCTCAAGTAAAGTCATGTATTTTATTAGCTGGCTTAGCAGCTCAAAAATCAGTAACAATTATTGAACCAATCCAAACTCGTGATCACACTGAACGAATGTTAAAGAATTTTGGAGCAAATATTACGATCAGCCAAAAAGATTCAAAGAATATTATCTGTCTAGCAAGCAAAGGCTCTTTAAAAGCCAAAGACTATCAAGTAGTAGGAGATATTTCATCGGCAGCTTTTTTAATAGTAGGTGCGCTAATCAGTCAATCAGAAGAATTAGAGATTTGTGGTGTTGGAATGAATCCAAGCCGAATTGGGGTATTAAGTGTGCTTAGAGAAATGGGAGCTCAGATTAACGTTAAAAATGCTAGAGAAGAATCAGGTGAACCAATGGCTGACTTAATAGTTCTTCCATCCAAACTTTCTGGAGTTATTCTGGATGGATCTATTATTCCTAATATTATTGATGAGATTCCTATTTTATCAATTGCAGCTGCATTTGCTGAAGGAGAGACTATTATAAGAGATGCAGCTGAGCTTAGAGTAAAAGAATCTGACCGATTGAGAGCTATTTCTGATGGACTATTAAAATTAGGCGTTGCCCATAAAAATTTTGATGATGGCATTAAAATTAATGGCAATACTAGATTGCTAGATCTTCCTGGACCTGTTGAAATTAATTCTTTCGATGATCATAGAATTGCCATGAGTTTTTTAATCGCAGGATTGAACTGCAATCAACCAATTACAGTTTTGGACTGCGAAAATATCTTTACCTCTTTCCCTGCTTTTTTAGAGTTAACTAGTTCACTAGGATATAACATTGAAAAATAAGAAAATTATTACTATTGATGGGCCGTCAGCCTCTGGAAAAGGTTTGCTGGCTAGAGAATTAGCAAAAGAATTAAACTTTATTCTTTTAGACAGCGGCTTACTCTATAGAGCCTATTCATATTGCTTTGATCAAGGAAAAAGCCATAACGCAGCGATGAATCTTTTTTCACAACTAACAATAGAGGGGGTTGCTGGGGAAATGGAAGTTTTCGAGGGAAATAACAATATTACTCAATTACTCCGTCATGAAAATGTTGCAACATCTGCTTCAAAAATAAGTAGTTTAAAAGAAACTAGAGAAAATTTAATAGCCTTTCAAAGAAGTCTTGTTAGCAACCATGGGTTGATTGCTGATGGAAGAGATATGGGCACAGTAGTCTTTCCGGATGCAGCAACAAAAATATTTTTAATTGCTGATGTTGAGGTTAGAGCTGAGAGGAGGTTTTTAGAGTTGCAGAATACCGATCAAGGCGTTAATATGCGCGATCTAATTGAGGATATTAGATTGCGTGATGATGCAGATAGAGCTAGGGAGATATCTCCCTTGGTTCCAGCGGTTGATTCGGTAGAAGTTAACTCTTCCAAGCTAACACCTCAAGAAGTATTAAATAAAGTTCTAAAAATATATAAAGAACATATTAAGGAAATATAAAGAATATGTCAGAAAGTTTTGCCGCCCTATTAGACGAAAGTCTAAGTACCCTTGAAATGCAACCCGGCTCTATAGTCACTGGTGTTGTTCTAGATGTTGATAAAGACTGGGTAACAGTCCATGTTGGATTGAAGTCTGAAGGAGTGATTTCGTTAGATGAATTTAGAAATAACGATGGCACTGTTCAAATTGAATCAGGTGACGAAGTTCAAGTTGCTTTAGAAGCAGTAGAAGATGGGTATGGTGAAACTAGGATATCTAGAGAGAAAGCAAGAAAAATTGGTACTTGGAAGAAGCTAGAAGATGCTTTAGAAACAGGCGAATTTGTTGAAGGAAAAGTATTAACTAGGGTTAAAGGTGGATTTTCAGTCGAAGTAGATGTTGTTAAAGCATTTCTGCCTGGCTCACTTGTTGATATTAGACCGGTAAAGGAAGCTCCAGAATTAGAAAATACAGTTCAAGAGTTTAAGGTTATTAAACTGGATTATAAAAGAAATAATGTAGTTCTTTCTAGAAAAGCGGTATTAGAAAAAATTAATTCTGCTGAGAAAGTTGAATTATTAAAAAATCTTGATGAAGGTCAAATAGTAAAAGGAATAGTCAAAAATTTAACTGATTACGGAGCATTTGTTGATCTAGGCGGTTTGGATGGCTTGCTTCATATTACTGATATTTCATGGTCTAGAGTAACTAATCCATCCGAGGTTCTAAGTTTAGGCGAGGAAATTGATGTCAAAATTCTTAGTTTTGATAAAGAAAAATTAAGAGTATCTTTAGGCTTAAAACAAATTCAAAATGATCCATGGGAAACGATTGAAGGGAAGTATTCTGTTGGAGGGATTTACGAAGCTACGGTTTCAAACCTTACAGACTATGGGTGCTTTGCAGAACTTGAGCAAGGGGTAGAAGGGCTAATTCACTTATCTGAACTAGATTGGACTAATAAAAATATTCATCCATCAAAGGTTGTTGATTTAGAGGCTAAGATTAAAGTTATGGTACTCGAGATTGATCATGAAAAGAGACGAATCTCATTGGGACTCAAGCAAACCAAGCCAAATCCATGGACTGAATTTGCTAATAGATATGGGCTAGGCGATTCTGTAGAGGGTAATATTAAGTCCGTGACAGACTTTGGGATATTTGTTGGTTTGGAGGGTGAGATCGATGGGTTGATTCATCTATCGGACATAACAGAAGATGAGAATCCAGCCGAGGCGATGGAAAACTATAAAAAAGGTGATAAATTGTTATGTATCATTTTTGGCATTGATGCTGAGCGAGAAAGAATCTCCTTGAAGCTAAGCGCATAGACAAAACATTTTTTAGTCTTACTTTTCTAACTTAATAGGAGAGCTCTATAAATTAGAGCTCAGTGAGCCTTATCTTAAATTTTTCTGTATTATTGAGTAATAGATTTGATCCAAAGGTATGTCATGAATATTACTAAGAAAGATTTGAGCATTAGTTTACGGCAAGAGTTTAATCTATCTATGGAAGAAGCATCAATTTTTGTAGACGAATTTTTTCTTTCTCTCTCAAAAGCCATTAATCGAAATCCAAGAGTTAAGATTGCTGGATTTGGAACCTTTGAAAAATTTTTAACAAAATCTAGAATTGGAAGAAATCCAAAGACAATGGATAGTTTCCCAATTGACTCCAAGCAAAAGATAAAATTTTTGCCAACCCAGAAGCTTAAGTGCCTCATCAATTAACCCTAAAAATGGCTCAACATCTAAATTTTAATAAATCTGATCTAGTTCTCTCAATGGCTAAAAAACTTGGAATTTCAGAATTAAATACACTTTCACGAATTGATCATTTGATTTTAGAAATGACTACTCAAGTTGCCCTTGATAGAAAAATTGAGGTCAGGGGTTTTGGTGTTTTTAGAAAAAAATATATTAGGCCTAGAAAATTTACCAACCCCAAAACTCAACAAGTTACTTATTTAGGTGAAACAACAACTTTTCATTTCAAACCCTCTAAGAAATTAATCACTTCTAATGACTGAAAAAAAAATTATTGTTGCAATTGATAATTCTTGTGAGACACAGGCAGTAGATATCTTAAATAAGCTTAGTCCAGAATTATGCATGGTAAAAATTGGTAGTGTAGTTTATAACTCTTTAGGTAGAGATTTCATAGAATTGACACATAAAAAAGGTTTCCAAATATTTCTAGACCTGAAATTTCATGATATCCCTAACACAGTAAAAGAATCTATCCTTGGAATTAAATCGCTGCCAATTCAAATGCTTACTATTCATACATCAGGTGGGTTGAATATGATGAAAGCAGCAATGGAAGCTGTTACAGGAACAAACATTAAGGTATTTGGCGTCACTGCATTAACAAGTTTATCTAACGATGATGTAAAGTACATTTTTCAAAGAGATGTTTCAGATCAGGTTAATGCTATGCTTGATCTCGCCGAACAAGCTGGAATTGATGGAGTAGTTTGTTCGCCTCATGAGCTTCAATTAGTAAAAGCTAGAGATTGTTTCCTATCTGTAATACCAGGAATTCGCTTACTGCAATCTGAGGACGATCAAAGCAGAGTCATGACACCGTCTCAAGCGATAGAGTTAGGTGCAGACTATTTGGTGATAGGAAGGCCAATCACTGGTGCGCAAGATATTTCCTCTGCTCTGGAAAATATATATCAATCTATCAATGCATAAAGATATTTTAAAAATTAAGACTGAGCTTGATAAGCATGCTTCTAAGTTAGATCTCTCGAAGAGATATGACTATGAGTTTCATTCATGCGAAGATCATAATCTCTCTTTTGGGAGCATGTCATATAGATCTAAACTCTCAGGTTACACAAAAGAAGTGCACAGATTATTTAATGAAGTTTTTAGTATTTTAGAAGTAGAGCAAAAACTTCAAAGCATGTATTCGGGCGATATATTAAATACTTCAGAAAATAGAGCAGCATTACATTCTCACTATAGGCTGGGAGAGAAAAATTTACCGGATAAAGACTTTGTTCAAAAAATACGTAATAAAGCAAGCTTTCATAGTTGCAAAAATCTAGTTACCTTCGGAATTGGAGGATCCTTCGAAGGACCTAAATTACTTATAGAATTCATGCGAAAAGGTACTGATGTGCCCAATTCTTATTTTGTTACTGGACCAGATCCTAGTGAATTTGAGCAAGTTGTCAAACCTCTCATCAATAAAGACACTTTTTATATTTTTTCTTCAAAATCTTTTTCCACAGAGGAAACTCTCCAAAGTCTTTCTTGGGTAAGCAAGCATTTGAGTGCTGATAATTGTTTAGCAATCACCGCTAATCCTGAGCAAGCATTGCAACTAGGTTTTGATAAGTCTTGTATTGTTGAATTTCCTGAAGAAGTCGGGGGGAGATATTCTATTTGGTCACCTATTTCAGCACCTTCTATTATTTACTGCAATAAAAGTACTGACATTACTCTAGGAGCACCCCCCGATAATTTACAGTGGGATGAATTTATAGGAGGTGGAGCAGAAACAGACGCTAGATTGCTCAATATTCAAGTCGGCCGTGCTAATTATCTAGAATTTCTTAAAACTCTATCTTTCTCAGATTTATGGCATAGCAATTTTTTAGGAAAAGAAAATAGAGTCGTTTTATCCTACTCCTGGCAATTAAGATCTTTTGCAAATTATGTTCAGCAGCTTGAAATGGAGTCATTGGGTAAGAATGCTTGTAAGAGCTCAGTATTTAAGAAAACTGGACAGAATATCTTTGGTGGTTATGGTCCTACCGCTCAACATTCATATTTTCAATTGCTGCATCAAGGAACTTCGAATTCATGCGCAGATTTTGTGAGCGCCGCCAATACTGGATTGTTGCAGTGGTCACAAGAAACATCACAGATAGATCTTTTCACTGATGGGCATTTCAATAATGAGCTACAAGAAATTGAGAGGGTGAATAGCAATATCCCATCCAATGTATTTAAAATTGGTGGCATAGCAGGCTTAGGCTTCTTACTGGCAAGCTGGGAGCATCGGACCTTCGTTACTGCTGCAATGCTTGAAATTAATCCTTTTGATCAATTTGGTGTGAGTGCAGGTAAGATTGTTTCAAAGAAATATTTCAATGAGCATGGGGATTGACTTAAAACAGATACCAAAAACACCTGGCATCTATAAATTTTTTTCAAAAAATAAAATTATCTATATAGGTAAAGCAAAAAATTTAAAAATCAGAGTCTCTTCATATTTTGGCCAATCCCTCAAAGACAGAAAGACTCAACAAATAAAGACCCTCACAGATAAAGTGGAAACCTTTTCAACCCAAACTGAGGCTGAGGCTTTGTTACTAGAGCAATCTCTGATCAAGGAAAACCTTCCTCGTTTTAATATATTACTTCGAGATGATAAAACGTATCCCTATATTCATTTTTCTATGAACCATAAATTTCCTAGCGTAAGTATGAAACGCTCAAAACATTCAGTTTCAAAAGATTACTTTGGGCCATTTATTAGTGCCTCTGCTGTTAAATCATCAATTAAAGATGTGCAAAAAATCTTCAAAATTCGAAATTGTAGTAATAGTACCTTTAGCAGTAGATCGAGACCGTGCATAGAACATCAAATGAAAAGATGCTCTGCGCCATGCGTAGGAATAATTGATGAGAATAACTACATGGAAGATATTTCTTCTGCTCAACATTATCTGTCCTATTCTGGAAAAAAAGCTAAAAACCATATGCTCTCTCAAATGCAAAAATTCGCTGACCAGCAAGATTTTGAAAAAGCAAATGAAATCAAAAAAAGAATTTATAGCCTTAATCTTCTACAACAAGAGCAATCCATTAATAGCAATCTTACTAGCGTTGATTTCTTTTCCTGTATCTTTAAACATGGTAGAACAGGAGTCTGTATTTTAGCTGTACGAGATGGAAAAATTCGAGGGACTAAGACATATTATTTTAAAGATGATCACCATAGCGAAATAGATCAGCTTCTTCATGGCTTAATTTTTTCTTATTATCAAAACAACTTTGCTCTTCCTGAAAAAATTATACTGACCTTTAAACCTCACAACCTAGATCTTATTCATGAGGCTATGCAAATAAAATTTAATCAGTTTACGCCTATCTCCACCCAGGTCACTGCTGGCGCAAAGCAGCTATCTAAGTTATCAATTCTGAATGCTGGACAAATAATTGAAAATAAAACTAAAGCATCGGATAGGTATGTTCATTCACTCTCTGACCTTCAAGGTAAATTAGGAATTAGCAATTCTAATATATCCATTGAAGGTTATGACATTAGTCATTTATCAGGCACTAACGCAGTTGCCTCATGTGTCAGATTTAATGAAGAGGGGGCTGATAAAAAACTCTATCGAACCTTTAATATACCTCATGAGTTATCTGGAAATGATATAGGCTCTTTAGCACATGTCTTAAAAAGAAGAATTCTAAAAAAAGACATTAATTCGTTGCCAAATATCATATTGATAGATGGAGGGCAGCTTCAATTAAATGCGGTATTAGATGTATTTTATTCAATGGATATTAAGCCTCCTATTGTATTAAGCATAGTAAAAGGCTCGAAAAGGATTAGAGCTTCTGAGACTATTCTCTCTCAGAATGGAATCATAGAAATGTCAAAAGATAGCTCTGGATTCAGGCTCTTGCAACAAGTTAGAGATGAGTCACATCGTTTTGCTTTAAAAAATTCTAGGAATAAAAAAAATAAGGAAATAAAATATTCCGCCTTAAATTTGATTGATGGACTTGGTCCAGTTATCCAGAAAAGGCTGATTAATAAATTTAAAAGCATTGCCAATATCAAAAATGCTTCTCCTAATGATTTATTATCAATTCCAGGTATTAATAAAAAACTATGCGAACGAATTAAAGAGGGACTAAACTAGGACATGGTAAAATTCATTGCTTTTTTAACAATAAGTAGAATAGTTTTTGCACCTTTAATATTTATCTTAATTGTTTACTTTCAATCATATGGTTTGGCCCTATTGCTTTTTCTAGCATCATCTTTAACTGACTATTTAGATGGTTACTTCGCAAGAAAATTTAATGCTACATCTATTTTAGGAGAAATCTTAGACCCTATCTCGGATAAAATAACTATCATCTTTGTTTTGTTCGCATTAACAATTGAACTTAATAGTGCGTTTATTGCTTCCGTTAGCGCGGCTATGATTTCCCGAGATATTTGGGTAAACGGTATGCGAGAGCTGAACGCTCGGTTATCTCATTCAGATAGAACCAAAGTAACTTTTTTGGCTAAAATAAAAACTGCTGCGCAGATGTTTACAGTATCCATTTATTTGCTTGGATTACTTTTTAATAATGCATTTTTACTATTTATTTCTGATTTCCTTTTGTTTGCAGCATTAATAATTAGTTTAACTACTGGCTTGCAATATACTGTGAATTCACTTGAGCTAGATAAAAAAGAAGACACGTAACTGGAAATGTCATTGCTCCCAATTGGTTGGTTGGCCATAAATATAAAGCCTAAAGAGGAAAGCAGAGCTGAAGAGAATCTATTGAATCAAGGTTATGAGTGCTATTTTCCAGTATTGCATTCAAACCTCTCATTAAGGAATAAACCAGTCATTAAAAAGTATCCTATGTTTCCAGGTTATGCATTTATAAAATCTTATCCTACGTTAGAGTTAAAACCAGTGGAATTTACTAGGGGCATAGTAAGGGTTGTTCGTTTTGGAAATGAGTACCCCTCTCTTAATGATAGAGTGATTCAATCTATAAGGGATGTCGAGCAGGAGTCCAAGAAAGATCCTAAAAGGGCATCATATAAAATTGGAGAATTTATAGTCATGAATACCGGACCTCTAAAAGACCTGCCTGCACTGGTTACCAAAAATATTTCTGAGCAAAGAGTTGAGATCCTTTATTCTTTATTAAATCGCTCACATACGATTGAAGTAAGCGCAGATAACATCTCAAAAAAATAAAACTTGACTATTGACTAAATATTGTCAGAATGTACAACATTGAACAGTACAACGTTGAACAGACAAGTGCCTATGTTCTGCGGTAGCTATTATTGTTCGCTTCCTTCTTATTAACTTATAAAAAATTTTCTTTATGAAAATAGACATTGAAACTAAATATAAAGTCTTAGATGTGATTAGCAAGTCAAATATTTCTAACCAAAGAAGTATTGCGGATCAAACTAAATTTAGTCTTGGAAAAGTAAATTATGTTGTCAATCAAATGATTGAAGTTGGATTTCTTAAATTTGAAAACTTTAAGAATGCAGAAAATAAAAAAAATTATGCATATATTTTAACCCCTTCAGGAATCAGTGAGAAATTGAAAATTACCCATAGTTTTATTGAAAGGAAAGAGCAAGAATATGAGGCCTTAAAAAATGAAATTGAAGCTTTAAAAGCGGAAGAAGATAACTCTATTTAATTAAGTTTCATTGTTTCACTAAAACCTATAATGCTTTGTTATAATCTCGCAGTGGCTGGATGGCAGAGTGGTTATGCAGCGGCCTGCAAAGCC
>TARA_B110000014_G_scaffold185438_1_pt1 | contig 10914 bp, 7 predicted proteins | sample TARA_B110000014 | Tara Oceans TARA_B110000014 (sample SAMEA4396468) | marine metagenome | biome: Westerlies Biome; feature: [MES] marine water layer (ENVO:01000295) within the mesopelagic zone...; material: water (ENVO:00002006), including particulate matter (ENVO:01000060) such... | reverse complement strand
TGCCCGATATAAATAATGTCGTTGATACCTAAATTGTTTGCATCCAGTAATTCCTGAAGAGAAATATTGTGATCTTCAGCTATACCAGAAAGTGTGTCTCCTGAAACGACTACATACGTTGCGTCTGCACTTGCCGGGCTGGTACTCAAAACAGCGCATAACAGGGCCAAGACAAGTATTAACGCTGATCGGCGCGTAAATCTACTTCTCTTTCTCTGTTCCATTGGTGGTGTGTCTTTCGCTCTACTCTGCATATAGAACCTGAATTTGTGAACTAATGGTTCCACCCAAGATCAAGTCTAGATAATTACGAATGTGAATGGAAGTAGGGTCTATTCGCTGATCCGTTTTGTTGAATGAGTTGAAGCAAGATATCTCGTTAATAGAACAAACATCAAGAATGAAGCAGTAAAGACAGACACTATTAAAGCAATTTCGACCCTTAGGAAAAGGTTCTCTTTTACTACTAAAAGAGCGGCTGGAAAGACTCCGGCGCCCACAACCCAAGCGGTGGCCATTCTTCCTTGGGCATTGCAAGCAATCAAAGCTTGAGTAAGAGATAGTGCAATCATTAGTCCCCCGCTTGAGCAAGCAAGCAAAGCCATATCGCTGTGAGACACACGAAATTCTTCTCCGAAAGCAAAAACTACAATTTGTGGTCCGATGAGGCCCATAAATAGAACTGCAACTATTCCTAGCCCAACAACAAGGGCGAGTAGACGCTTTAACTCTCTCCAAAGTTCAGTAAATCTTTCTTGGCCAGCGAGTCCAGATAATCGTGGAAGAAGCGCTGCCTGTACTGCTTGGAAAAAGAAGAGTGGAACTCGCGCTACCAGCAAGGCGTTAAGGAATTTTCCTGACTCATCTGTTTGTTGGTCAGTAGCGAGGATTTGCACTGCTAATGGGCTGGCATTCAGAACTAGGGCTGTGGCTACTGAAGCTACTAATAAAGATCCGAGTGCTCGAGAAAGGTCTCCTACTTTTGCAGTGGGGCCTGGGGTAAAGACTTCTTTTTGTTTAATTGTTGCAACAAAAATACCCAAGAATGGAGCGAATCCTATTGCTAAACCGTAAGCCCCTACATTTTTTGTCGTGAATAACAGCACAGCACTAACTAGAAGCAGTCTCCCCACTCCTTCGCCGATGATGTACCGCGCGTAGCCATTGAATCTTCCCAGTCCTGCCAAAGTTCCTTTTACGAGATGCGCAGTTCCCAATCCTGCTACAACTAAAAGAAGTCCTATAAATAAGGTTGTTTCACCTTCAAAGAATTCATCTATAAACCATCGGTTACCTATCAAAGACGCTACGAGAAGGAACAGGGCCAAAGCTCCACCGAGTTGACCAGCTAATTTGATAACTGGCCCAACTCCTTCGCCTCGGCTCACCCGGCTTGCTACGATTCGCGCGGTTTCTTGTTCTAGCGGTAAGAAGAATCCGATTCCGAGAAGAAAACTCAAGGCCCAGAGAAGAGCTACAGGAGAATAAGCTTCAGCTCCTAAGTCTCTCGAAGAAATAGTAATAAAAATGTATGCCGTGATTCCGTTAACAAGAAGGCCCCCACCTATAGATACGGTTCCGTGAGGTAATCGTTCCAGCAAACCGCTTAACAATCCCTTTTTAAGGATTTGCTTTTGTGCCATTTCTAATTTTCCGTTGGGGTTTGGCTCTCTACCTGAGAAGCACAATCCTCGCCTATTTCAGTGATTTCTATCAAATGACGATTTTCCCAAGTGATCTTGTTGTCAGGATCTTTCTTAATCTCGTACTCGTGAAAAGTCATTTCTAACGAATCAAAAACAACTAATCGCCCCGATAAGTTTTCTCCAATATTTAGAATAAGTTTTATAGTTTCCAAAGCTTGTATTGAACCAACGATGCCTGGGAGAACCCCTAACACTCCTGCTTCTGCACAATTTGGGACAATGTTTTCAGAAGGTGTCTCGGGCTGCATATCACGATAAGTAACACCGTCGCGAGGATCAAAAACTGTTACTTGTCCTTCAAATCGGAAAATTGAACCATGAACTACCGGGATACCAAGTTTTACCGAAGCGTCGTTAAGTAAATAGCGGCTTGGGAAATTATCGGCTCCATCCACCACTACGTCATAGCCCTCAAGAATATCTAAAATATTTTCTGAACTTAGCCGAGCATCATAAGCCACAACATTTACATCAGGATTAAGTGAATTGATTGTCTCTTTCGCTGAATCAACTTTTCGTGCTCCAACACGTTCAATGTTATGGAGTATCTGGCGTTGAAGATTTGATTCATCGACAACATCCATGTCTATAATTCCTAGAGTTCCTATCCCCGCTGCTGCTAAATACATCGCTGCCGGAGATCCAAGGCCACCTGCTCCTAATAACAATACTTTGGCATCAAGGAGACTGAGTTGTCCTTCTTCGCCCACTTCAGGAAGTTGGAGATGCCGTTGATAACGATTTCGTTGCTCTGGATCAAGTGTGTGAGGCATTTGGCATTCATACCCCATTTGTTTCCATTGGTTGAAACCTCCATCCATGGAAACGACTGTGGAGTATCCCATCTGGTTAAGCGTTTCGGTTGCAAATACGGATCTAACCCCACTGGCGCACATAACGATTATCGGTTGCCCGTAGTCAGGAATATGATTCTCTATGTTTGACTCCAGTATTCCTCTCGGAATATGAAGAGCATTCGGGACGCTTCCTTGTTCATATTCTTCGGGTTCGCGTACATCTAGAATCATGTAGCCCTGTGAAATCAGTGCTATTGATCCGGGGGCGTCTGTTTCCTGAATCCGGCTTTTTGCTTCACTTAATATTTGATGAAACGAAGACATGCTAAGAGCCTAATTTCTCAATGAAGCGTTCTGGTTATTCAGAATTGTTGGGAGAGTTTCGCTAATTGATCCAATAACAACGACATCGGCATAAATATCCATTTTCGTTGGTTCTCCATTAACAATCACAACTTTTACGTCTCGCATCACCGCTCCGGGGACTACTTCGGCAACAGGAAAAACTTGGAGGCTGGTTCCTACAGTTATGAGAAGGTCACAAGCGTTGAGAGCTTCAGCCATCTTTTTTAAATCTTCCGGTATAAGCCCCTGCCCAAAAAGGATTGTGGCTGCTTTAATCAGGCCGCCGCACTCGCATCGTGGGTCTTCTTCACCTTCTCGCACTCTTTGAAGAACTGGTTCAATGCTGTCACGCCATTCGCAAGACAAGCAGACTGCTTCATGCACATTTCCGTGAATTTCGACAATTTTTTCTGAGTCTGTACCTGCCATTTGGTGAAGACCATCAACGTTCTGTGTGATAAGAGTATGAAGTTTGTCTTCGTTCTCGAGTTCCAAAAGAGATATGTGACCCTTATTAGGTTTGATATCAGGCCAGAGTTCTCCACCTGCTCGGAGTTTCCAGTTATTTATGCGAATCTCTGGGTCACTTAGGTAATAGTCGATATGCGATGCTTTTTCAGCTTCCGGATGCTTTGTCCAAACGCCTTCGGGGCCTCGAAAATCAGGTATTCCACTATCTGTGGAGATCCCTGCTCCAGTTAAGACTAAAACCTTTTTTGCTTCAGCAACCAGCAATGCTGCTTCCGTGACCGCATCATTTTCCTGCATAAATATTTCTAATTTCCTTCAGGCTCTGGTTTCTTAAATCCCTGTGCAAGATCAATTAATAAACGTACGCCGAAACCTGTACCTCCCTTTGTTCTCTCTTCTTCCGAAGAGTTTGAAAAAGCTGGGCCCGCTATATCAAGATGTGCCCAAGGGATTCCCTCTCCGACAAATTCACTAAGAATAAGTCCAGCAGTAAGGGTTCCCCCATAAGATCCACCAATGTTTTGCATATCTGCTACTGATGAATCACACATCCGTCGATAATCGGCAGGGAGAGGAAGTCTCCAAACACGATCTCCTGAAGTCTTTGAAGCTGTTTCTACTTGACTTAAGAAACCGTCATTATGTCCCATGAGTCCGGCAATACTTGGTCCCAACGCAACCATACAAGCGCCAGTTAGTGTTGCTAAGTCCACCATTGCATCTGGTTTGGCTTCAGAAGCCAAAGACAGAGCATCCGCTAAAATCAATCTTCCCTCAGCATCTGTATTCAAGACTTCGATAGTTTTTCCATTACGGATAGTTAAAACGTCACCTGGGCGTGTGGCATCGCCACCAAGCATGTTGTCTGTCATAGGTATGTAACCCTTGACTTTGCATTTTGGTTTAAGAGCAGGAAATGCAGACATGGCACCAATTACTGCCGCGGCACCTCCCATATCCATTTTCATGTCCATCATTCCTTGAGCAGGCTTTATAGATAGACCTCCAGCATCAAATGTTATGCCTTTGCCAACAAAGGCGAGAGTTCCAGTTGGTTTTCCTTTAGGCGTGTAAGTGAGTTCTACAAATCGTGGCGGATTAGTTGATCCTCTGTTTACGCCTAAGAGACCGCCAAGTCGTGCACGTTTTATGGCTGCTTCATCCATGACTTTCACAGTGATCCCTTTGTCTTTGGCGACACGACTAATTTTGTTAGCAAATTTTGACGGGGTTAAGGATCCACCTGGTTCATTTACTAAATCTCTAGCAAGAGAAACACCTTCGAGCACTGCGACTGCTTCTTCAACCGCTTCTTTTGACTTGTTTGAAGTCGAGCCTGTAAGTATGACTTTGGATATTTTTGCATCAGTTTTTTTTGTTTTGTAGCCAAATTGGTAAGAAGCTAGTCCGATACCTTCAACTACAGCGCGTGTAGCTTCATTTATCGGTAAACCAGATATATGCGGAAGGTCACAAGAGATTGTCTTATATTGACTAGTCGCTCGCGCCAAAGCAGCCGCTGCTATTCGTAATTCATTCGCGTCAAGTTGGTCTTCGGGCCCGAGTCCAACAATGGCTGTGACTTGTTTTCCTTGGGGCAGCAATTGGATTTGACCAACTTTTGCATCGAAATTGAGGGTTTCCAAATCTGTGGTGAACTCTGTTCGGCATGAAGGGTCTTCAAATCCCTCTACTGTGATGCCGTAAGCCACGACAGATGAGGATGTGGGAGCTTTTCTAGCGGTGATAAAAGTAATATCCATTTTTTTTCCTTAGGTTTAATATTTAGTCTGAAGATCTGATTGAACGTGAGGCGATTGATGTTTCTTCCTGCCAGCGAGCCATTACCCAAAGTAAATCAGCTAAGCGATTTAAGTAAGGAAGTATTTGAGAATCTTCTGCAACTACCTTTAAAACAGCTCGTTCCGCTCGACGAGTGACGGCACGAGCGAGATCTAAGCGTGCAGAAATCTCACTGCCTCCTGGGATAACAAACTCTGTTGGTGGTTCGTACTTTTCGGTTACCTCATCAATTAGTTTTTCTAGGTGTTCAACTTGTGAAGAGGTGACTCGGTTGCCAGCGTCATCTAATTTCTGCATGTGCCCAGGAGCACAAGCTAACTCTGCCATAACTATCCAAAGTTCGCTTTCAATTACAAGGAGAATTTCTGCTACTTCAGGAGTGGCCGCGGCGCGTGCAAGTCCTATTGCTGATTGGGCTTCGTCAACGTCTCCGTAGGCCGCGGGTTGCGGACTGTCTTTAGAAACTCGTTGCCCATAAAGCAATCCTGTTGTTCCATCATCGCCGTGTCTTGTATAGATTTTCATAAGTACTGATTCTACTTTGCTTCAACTCAAGCACCTTAGTGGTGCGCTAAAGCTTGGATCCAAACGGTTTCAGGGATCTCCGCCGGACTTGACGCTCTGCCAAAAACTCCTATCGCTGCCTTATCAAAATTTATTCCTCTTTTACTTGAAGGAAGGTCTCTTGCTACCTGGGGCAGAATCTGACCAGATTCAATTAGTCGAATCAAGCTGGTCACTAGGTTTTCCTGGGCGCCCTGACCTAAGGAGTCGCTCCACTCCAACATTGCAAAGGAGTCTATGGACCTGAAAGAAATCCAAGCGTCACCGGTGTCACCTGTATAAGTAGGCATGTTTGTAGATATTTCAGTTGTTTCTTCCCAACCATCTGATGCTGTTCCCCACCAATAAGGCCAGCGGCCATCCTTCGGTAGTCCTCCTCCTTCAGGTTTGATTATTTGCAAATAGAAGTAGGAAAGAATTTCTTCTGCTGCTGTGACAGTATCGGAATCTATTTGAAATCTTTCTTGGAGTTTAAGTATCCCTAAAGCCCATTCGTTTTGGTGGTTGTAAGGAACGTTTAAGCCGTCAAAATAGAAGGCGCTATCCTTTGGCCACTTTAAGTAACTTGTTCCTGCTTGAAGCCAGCCTGGTATTTCTTCTTCGGCGATCACTTCTATATGGTTTTCAAGAGTCGATGAGCTCTCTGCTACTTCTTTTATACAGCCAATGCTGTTTTCTATGTTTGGTACATAATTAACAAGCCGCTCATACAGAAGAGCAATTCGAGAAGTTTGAACAGCAAATGTTGCTGGCTCTCTATTTATGGTGAAAGGAAGGCTTTCATAGCCATCAATACAAAGAATTTGGTTCAATGCTTGAATTTCGAGTGTGAGCCGTTGCCATAAAGACTCCAAGAATTTTTCATCCAACAAAATAGGGTTATCAACTGTTCTTATTGTTCCATCTAGGAGATCTAAAAAGGCATTGAGGTAATAGATCTGACTCCAAGAGATTCTCCCTTCACGATTGTTTACTCCAAATTCAAGAAGGCCATTTGCTTGTCCATTTAGTATCTCAAATCGAAGAAAGCTACTTAAAGCTGTCTCGCCTGAATCTTGCCAGACAAAAGTTTTCTGTACGTCGTCGTAACGAAGATTAAACGGGGCGCCTTGTGTCTCAATTTGAGTCCATTCAAAACCCGCCTCATCTATAGTTGCCAGTTGAAAACCGCCTTCTCTGTCGGGCCATCTTTCTTCAAAATAGTCATTTGATTCACAGAGCACGCCAATAGTCGAGTCGAATCCTCGCTTGGTTTCTAAAATTTTGCTACATCCGTCAAGCCGGTTCTCAACAATCTCTCCATTAATTAAAGTTGCATGGAGCGTTCCTGCAAATATTTCTAAATTCCCTGATGAATTCACATGTAAAGAAACTGGAGGTTCCATTTCATAGGTGTGGCCCGCCTCTGGCTGAAAAGAAGGCAAGGCTACTTGAGTGAGGAATTCAAGATTTTCTTGTGAGTAAATGAGAAGTCGATTTTCTAAAGCTGCGTTGTCATATACGACGATGTACAAATGGTCTTTGTCTTTTGTTAAGCCACGAAATATCAGGCTTAGATCATCTTCCTGGCCCGGTAAAGTTGTAGTTTCTAAAAGACCAGTTGAATCCCAAGAAATTAATTTAAGAGAACTTGACGGCCAATGCCGGACTATTGCTAATAAGTGGCTGTCGGTTTGAACTAAATCAACTGGTATTCCTTTTCCTATGAGAGAGTATTTATTTTCCTCTATTTCTATGAATGAATTGTGAGAACTTGCCTCTACTGAGATGTCGATGGGTTTTTGTGAAGAATTCCCAATTGAAACAAATGGAATAGTTTCTGAACTCTCTGAAAAGAGATCAAATGAATACCCACATGGAGAGTTCACTTGACCGAGGTAGAAGTAGGCCATGTACTCATGTATCTCAGGATTGGAAACGTTATCTAGATTCACATATCGGGGGTATTTCAAATAATGCGCTCCGTCTTGTCGATAACTTAAACCATCGCTACAAGCGGCTTCATGGAGTGTTTCAAGTTCTGCTCCTGGTTCTCCAGAGAGGTAAAGACTCCAACCCACGTCATAAAGTCGGGGGGTTCGCCATTCTTGTTTAGTTAGTTCATGTAAGCGCCACCTGGGCCACCCCAAAAGTTCATGTGGGGTCAGACCTTGTGATTGAAAAGTTGTTAAATGTTTTAGTACCTGTTCTTGATCGAATTGAGAAGATAGTAGTCCTCCGTTAGAGATGTAGGAGAGAATTCCATCAACGATGTATCCGGCATGCGTTAGGTCATTGGGTGTTGTTTCTTGTGAAGAGTAACTCCAGTACCATCCTGATTCAACATTTTGTGGCACCTCAAGAAAGTCAAGGTCTTTGGGGTAGTTGTCTTGGTCATAACCATTAAATGACAGTAGTTCTTGCAGGTTTGTGTTCGCATTGAGTGCTAACTCTTCAAGGCTTTGTTCTGGTTGGAGACGTAGTCTCAGTTGGATCTGTTCCTGCTGGTGGTGGTCAAGCAGTGACTGCATGACTTGATCTGCTACTTCTTTATATTTCACTTGGTTTGTTTGACTGAGCAATGAAAATCTCTGCATTTGGCCGGCGAGCATCGCTGAAGCGTTAAACACATCCAGTTGGTTGTCGTATGGACTTAGAGAGTAAGCAAGCTGACCTAGCGGTGTGAACGAATCCGATTGGACCCATTCTTGAAGAGATTGTTCTACAACTTCGTAAACCCTGTCTTTAACTTCTGCAGAGCTTACTTCTGCCCAATCAAGTAATGCTTTAATCACTAAACCTGTAGATATTGAGTAAACAGTGTTTGGCTCGTTTTGCGTGCCGTCACCAAATGCGTCCCAAGCAAATGGCAAGCCCCATCCAAATTTTCCTGAGGGATATTTGTTGGGCCAATCTAAAAGATGGTTTCCTACTGCATCCATGAATTCTCGATCATGAGTCATCACTGATTTCAGACAGCTTGTTTCTGCTAAGAGGATTGCCGCTGAAGACTTAGGGATGTCTGCAGTTACAAAATCTTCATAGTCTGCAATGCCAACAAGAGATTGGGTTAGTTCCTCCCGTAGATCCGCTATGACTCCTCCGGGGGCTTCGCAAGAAGAAATGGCTGGTGTGGCTGAACTATAGATTTTTTCGCCAGTAGCGCTTGTAAGAGATATCCGGAATAAATGTTGTTTTGCTTCTGGAATATCTTTGACTTTTATCGCTTCTTGGCCGCTTCGAAGATAGTTTTCTTGTTCTCCAGATATTTCATTCCATGTTTCACCTTCGTCTAGAGACACCTCTATGAGTCTTGAAGTTTTTAGGGGCATCAAGTCCTCCAATATTGTCAGTCGTAAATAAAAGGTGTTTTTGACTTTTACTGGCAATATTTGAAGAGAGTCAGTGGAAGTTGGTTCTTCTGGTGGACTAATAATGGGTGGTTCTACAGTAACGGTTGTTGGGCTTTGGTTTTGGTTCACGAGCTGATTGTCGTCTACGGAAGAGCATCCTGATACAAAGAGGGCAGCAGAAAGAAGATAAATCCAAGTTGAGACCTGTTTGACTCTATTTATCATCAGTATTGACGCTATCAACTAGGCATTAGTCTGAGTTTCTTAACAATTCGAAGGACTGCGAATCAAGTTTGCTCTTTGAAACTATGACCTCCATTTAGTGCGTTATCCTATAACAATGCCTTTACGTATCGAAGAAAGCGCTGATGTAGATTCACGTGCCACCATTGGCGATGGGACAGTTATCTGGCATCTTGCCCAAATTCGTGAATCAGCTGAAATAGGTGAAGAATGCATCATTGGAAGAGGCGCTTACATTGACCAAGGGGTCAAATTAGGAAATAACTGCAAAATTCAGAACTATGCCTTGGTGTATGCCCCCGCTGTACTAGAAGAGGGTGTGTTTGTCGGCCCAGCTGCCGTCTTTACTAATGACCGGTTTCCACGAGCAGTGAATACTGATGGGACATTAAAAAGTTCTGAGGACTGGGAAACTCAAACGACACTTATTCGCTTTGGTGCTGCTATTGGTGCCCGAAGTGTGTTAATTACAGGTATCACCGTTGGTCGTTGGGCTATGGTCGCCGCCGGAGCAGTGGTAACTAAAGATGTGCCCGATTTCGCTTTAGTAGGTGGTACTCCTGCCCGTATCCTTGGATGGGTTGATGAGAGCGGAATGAGAATAGATGAAGAAGAGGCTAAACGCCGTTCAGTTAGTCTTGATGAGAAAGATTAAAGGTTTCTAAATATGAGTATTCCAATTTCGCGTCCAATTATTGGCCTTGAAGAAGAGGAAGCGGTTCTGAATGTTCTTCGTTCAGGAATGATTGCTGGTGGAGCGAAGGTAGTTGAATTTGAGGAAGCTTTCGCCAAATTCGTCGATGCTGATCACGCTGTTGCCGTCAATAGTGGCACATCGGCTTTAGTTGTTGGGTTAGCGGCTTCCGGAGTTGGACCAGGAGACGAAGTGATTGTTCCGTCATTCACTTTCGCTGCTACTGCTAACGCTGTTGCATTTCTTGGAGCGAAACCAATTTTTGCAGATGTTGATCCAGAGACTTATGTAATAACCCCCGAGACCGTTCTTCCACTTATCTCTGAACAAACCAAAGGAATTATGCCTGTTCATCTATTTGGATACCCAGCACCTCTGCCTGAACTTCTTGAACTTGCTACAGAAAAAGGCTTGGAACTATATGAAGATGCAGCCCAATCTCATGGCGCCACAGTTGAGAATTTGACTACTGGTGCTGTTGGTAAATTTGCTGCATTCAGCTTCTATCCAACTAAAAATATGACTACTGGTGAGGGCGGCATGATCACTACTTCCGATCCGGAGATTTATCGTGTTGCTCGATTAATACGCAACCAAGGGATGGAACAAAGATACGTTCACGAAGTGATCGGACTAAATGAAAGAATGACCGATATTTCTGCTTCTATAGGTTTAGTTCAACTCAACCGTCTTGGAGAGTGGACTGAGCGCCGAAGAAAGAACGCTGACTTTTATCAGAATAATTTGGATCCAGCACTCAAGCCTCCAAAGGTTTCGGAAGGGATTTACCACGTTTACCATCAATACACGATTTGTCCGCCGGACAGAGAACGAACAATTGCTGCTCTAGAGGAAAATGGAGTCGGATATGGAATCTATTATCCGATTCCTACGCATGTTCAAAAACCTTACGCTGATTCTGCTCCTTCCTTACCGATAACTGAAAAATTAGCCGACGA
>TARA_B110000014_G_scaffold217025_1_pt1 | contig 10938 bp, 12 predicted proteins | sample TARA_B110000014 | Tara Oceans TARA_B110000014 (sample SAMEA4396468) | marine metagenome | biome: Westerlies Biome; feature: [MES] marine water layer (ENVO:01000295) within the mesopelagic zone...; material: water (ENVO:00002006), including particulate matter (ENVO:01000060) such... | reverse complement strand
ATTCTATTTTTGGTAAAAATGAATTATCTTTAATTTATATGCACCAATCTTTTCGAGATGCTGTAGGCCTTGATCCAGAGGATGTAGAATTAAAAAGAGTTAAATAAATATGGAGGAAAAGATGCCAAAATTGGATGGCAAGATAATCTTAGTTACTGGAGCTGCAAGAGGTATAGGCGAAGCATGTGTTACTAAGTTGTTGCAGGAAGGGGCCAAAGTCGTGGCAACCGATGTTGATCAAAACCTATTATCAAAGTCTATCTCTAATTGGACGGATAAATATTCAGAATCCATACGTGGATGCAAATTAGACGTAGCTTCTGAAGAAGAGTGGAATGAAGTGATTGCTGAAATAGAGCTAACAGAAGGCACTTTACATGGTTTAGTTAACAATGCTGGGATAGTTAACCTAAAACCTATAGAAGACCTTACTTTAGAAGAATTTAATCAAACTCAAGATATTAATCTTACAGGAAATTTTATAGGTATGAAGTTGGTAATTGATCTTATGAGAAGAAAAAATAATTCAACGGGAAGTATTGTAAATATGTCTTCTTTATCTGGTTTAACAGGCACTTTGTATTGTGGTGCTTATAGCGCTAGTAAAGGTGGAAATAGACTGCTAACTAAAGCAGCTGCTTTAGAAATAGGTGCTAAGGGAGAATTTATTAGAGTAAATAGTATGCATCCAGGGGTGATTATGACTCCAATGCAGACAGAGCGAGAAGGCAGTGAAGAAATCTGGGAAGGAATTAGAAAAACAATACCTACCGGCAGGTTAGGTGAAGGAGAAGATATTGCAAATGGGGTATGTTTTTTATTATCAGATGCGTCCAGTTTTATGACTGGAGCAGAATTAACAATAGACGGAGGCATGAGGGTAGCTTTACCTGGAACAAGTTATAATGAGTAATCTAAATAATAAAGTAGCCATAGTAACGGGGGGCACTTCTGGAATTGGTAGGTCATGCTGTCAAGTTTTAGCAGAACAAGGTGCAAGCATAATAGTGACTGGAAGGAATCAAGAAAGAGGAGTCCAGACAATTGATTTGATAAGAGAAGCAGGCGGAGAAGGATTGTTTTTTGAACATGATATTTGCTCTCAAGAAAGTTGGGTTGAGTGCATTGAATTTACTAAGAAATCATTTGGTCATATCGATATATTAATAAATAATGCAGGAGCTTTTTTAATTAAGTCAATTGAAGAAACTTCAGTTGATGAGTTTAAATCTCTTATTAAAACAAATGTAAATAGTGTATTTTTAGGCATGAAACATGTAATGCCTGAATTGGATAAATCAGGGGGAGGCGCTATAGTCAATGTTTCTTCTTTAATGGGTGTAGTAGGTCTCGAAGATGGAGCTGCTTATTGTGCTAGTAAAGGAGCTATATGCGGCATGACCAGATCAGTAGCTCTTGAGGCAGCTGCAAACGGCAGAAATATCAGAATTAATACAATGGTACCTGGAGTTATTTGGACTGAAATGTTGGCTGAAGCTTTTGGAGAAGATGAAGAATTAAAAACAAACTTAATGAATTTAAATCCAATGAAAAGAATGGGACAACCTACTGATATAGCTCAAGCTATATTATATTTAGTTTCAGATGAATCTTCATTTGTCACAGGCACTGAATTAATTGTTGATGGTGGCCGCGGTGCTGGAGCGAGAGGGGCTTAAAATAAAAAATAAAGGAGATAAAATGGCTAGGTTTGAAGGAAAGTTTGCAGTAATTTCAGGTGGAGCTTCTGGAATGGGTGCTTTAACAGCAAAGAAATTTATTGAAGAAGGAGGGTCGGCTGTAACTATAGATATTAATGAAAGCGAAGGAGAGAAGATTGCAGCTGAAATAGGAGAAAAATGTGAATTTTTTAAAGTAGATGTTACCAAACAGGAAGATTGGGATGCTTTAGAAGGACATTTGGGCGAAAGGTTTAAAACGATAACGACAGTTGTAAACGCTGCTGGTATTAGCGAGCCCGCAACAATAGAAGATGAAACTTTAGAGCACTGGAATAGAACTCATGCAATTAACGGTACTTCAGTCTTTTTAGGTTGTCAGTTTGCAGTCAAGGCAATGAAGGAAGCAGGCGGTTCTATTATTAATTTTTCTTCATCTTTAGCAACAAGACCAAAATCTTTTGTCTTAGCATATAACTACAGTAAGGCTGGAGTTCTTTCTATTACAAGGACAGTGGCCCTGCATTGTGCAGAGTTAGGCTATAATATTAGGTGCAATGCAGTCCAACCGGGAGCTATTAATACACCCATGGTACAAAGGTATCTAGATGCTGCAGAAGATCCAGAAATCCAATTAAAAGAGTTTGCAGTCCAACATCCTATGAATAGGATTGGCGAGCCAGAAGAAGTAGTTTCAGCAGTTTTATTTCTAGCTTCTGACGATTCTTCATATACAACAGGTGATTCTATTTCAGTTGATGGCGGAGTTATAGCAATTTAAGTGGACGCCTTATTCCAAAAAATAATCGATAGAGAAATACCGGCTGATATTATCTATGAGGATGATCTAAGTTTAGTTTTCAAGGACATTAATCCTATTGCTCCAATTCATTTATTAATAATCCCTAAAAAACAAATAGCAAAAATAGCAGATGCAGAAGAGTCAGATCAAGATATTTTAGGGCATCTTATGTTGGTGGCTGGAAATGTAGCTAGACAGTTAGGAGTTGAAGAAGCATTTCGCTTGGTTGTTAATAATGGAGAAGGAGCTCAGCAATCTGTTTTTCATCTTCACATCCATTTGCTTGCTGGAAGAGAATTTAATTGGCCTCCTGGTTAACTTAATTCCTTGATGCTTCTCTTGGTCGCATGAAAATCTTCAATTCTTGATTCAATTGACTGAGTTAGTTGGAAATTATTTCCAACTAATTCTAAAGCATATCTTAAGTGCTTGATTGCTTCATCATACCTTCCTCTTAAAGAAAAATATTCGGCTCTCGATCGATGTAAATTAATTGTATTTCTTGATAATCCTTGTATTTCAGCTAACCAATACCATACATGTAAATCAGTAGATCTTTTGGTTAAAAGGTTCTTTAATACCCCTTCAGCTTCTTCGTAGTCTTGGCTATCCATTAGTATTCTTGCATACAACATAGATAGGGGGTAATTATCTGTATTTGTAGCTAACAACTCTTTCCCTAGAGCTTTAGCTTCTAATAGATGTCCAGCATTGAAATGAATTTCTAAAAGACTTGACTGGAGAATAAGGTTTTTTGGCTTTAAATTGAGAGACAATCTGATCATTTCAAGTGCTTCGTTATTTTTACCATCTCTAGACAGGGCCAAAGCTAGTCCATAGTTATATATTACTTTTTCTCTTTCAGATTTTGATTTTCTAACTGCTTGCTTGTAGTAGGTTATAGATTGCCTTAAATTACTTGAGAAGTGAACTCTTACCCTTTGTTTGATTAGATAGTATTCCAAGCTATCATTAAAATTTCGGCTTTTGATTTTATTGGCTCTATTTTGAGAATCACTAATCCTAGACTTTGTGACTGGATGAGAACGAAGAAATTCAAGGCTATCTCTACCACTTAATCTGCTGATGTCTTGAAGTTTTCTAAACATATTTGGCATACCTTCAGGATTAAATCCTGCAGAAGTTAAGTTTAAAAACCCTATCCTGTCAGCTTCTTGTTCATTACTTCTACTATAGGCTAATGCTTGCTGAGCTAAAATTTGTTGTCCTGCCATAACTGCATCAGGACTTGAAGCTGCAGCTACTGCAATACTCGCCAGGATAATAAAGGCATTTGCTAGTCCTCTTTCTTGTTGTCTTTGCAAGTTTCTTGCGAAATGTCGTTGACTTAAATGTGCTAATTCATGAGACAAAACAGACACTAATTGAGCTTCCGTTTCCGCTTGATTTATTAATCCTCCGTTAACTCCTATGACACCGCCGGGTGCTGCAAAAGCATTGATAGTATTTTGATCTATTAGAATAAGTTCCAACCTTCTATCCTTAAGTTGGCTATATTCTGACAATCTGTATAAAAGATGTTCTAAATAATCTTGAGTTATTGAATCTTCAATTTGAGGAATGCCATTACGCATTTGGGCTAACCAAAGTCTACCTAACGAATATTCAGTGCTGAGAGAGATTGCTGAAGAAGAAGCGTCTCCTAAAGAGGGCAGTTTCTCTTCTTCTGCACTAATCAAGTAAATAGAACAAAATGTTAGAATTATGTAGCTAAGAATTTTTCTATTTGATGGCATGGATAGTTACTAGAGGAGGTATAATTATTATGTATAGTTAAGTAGACTATTTTTTTTAAAAATAGTTCTGCATTATTATGCGATTAACAACATGAAAAACGCAACTATTTTAGATTTAACAGGATTAGAATGCCCTTTACCTTTGCTAAAAACAAAAGTGGCTTTAAATAGTCTTGAGTCAGGAGATATTCTAGAAGTAACTACCTCTGATCCAACTTCATGGGATGATTTTACTGTTTTTACTAAAATAAGTGGTAACCTACTTGTAGAAGCAAATAAACTAGAAGACAAGTATCTTTTTAAAATAAAAAAATCGTAAATATGGGTACATTATTAAACAACATCATTAAAAAAGTTTTTTTTAATGAAGAAACTGTAATTTTTGCCCTTCTTTTATTGTCTTTTTTCTTACTTTTATTCTTCTTCGGCAATGTATTAATGCCTATTCTCATAAGTGTTGTCATAGCATTTTTATTAAATGGCCTTATTACCTGGCTTTCTTCTATAGGCCTTAAAAGAACCTGGGGTTTAATCTTTTCTTTTTTAGTTTTTTTTGGATCATATGCTGCTGTTTTCTTTCTCCTCCCTTTGATAGGATCTCAAATTAATTCTTTGCTGAATTCATTACCTTCTATTGTGAATTCTTTTCAAGATAGTCTTGTAAATTTATCAACTTCTTATCCGGATATTATTTCTCCAGAAGCTGTGAGTTCTTTTTTAGCTAATCTTACTAATCAAGTAAACACGATTCTATCGCAAGCATTATCTCAACTTGCTGGCACAATATCCTTTGCCTTTAATGCAGTTCTTTATGCAGTCCTTATTCCATTAATGGTTTTTTTCTTTGTTAAAGATAAATCCATTCTTTTACCTCTTGTATCAACTATTCTTCCCAAAGATCATAGATTGCTTGATGATATTTATATAGAAATGAATGAACAACTTTTTAATTACGTAACAGGCAAATCTATAGAAATTGTTATTATATCAATAGTTAGTTACATAGCTTTTAGCTTCCTTAATCTACCTTACGCAATCCTTTTAGCAATCTTGGTAGGTCTTTCAGTAATAATACCTTTCTTTGGTGCCATCCTAGTAACGATTCCAGTTTTATTGATAGGTCTTGCTGAATGGGGAGTGACTGATCAATTTTATTGGTTGTTATTTATCTATCTTTTAATCCAAATTTTAGATGGGAATCTTTTGGTGCCTTTATTATTTTCTGCAAGAAATAATCTTCATCCAGTGATTATCGTTGTAGCTGTATTATTTTTTAATGGCATTTGGGGATTTTGGGGTCTTTTCTTTGCCATTCCTCTAGCAACTTTTGTAAAAGCTATAGTTAATTCTTGGCCTAAAAATAATAATTTAAATTTAGATTCATAATTCATCCAGAGAATTTAGCACTTCTTCTGCATGACCAGTTACTTTAACCTTTCTCCATTCTTTCCTTAGTTTTCCATTTGCATCTATCAAGAAGGTACTTCTGTCTATTCCCATATATTTCCTTCCATACATACTTTTCTCTTTTATTACATCATACTGATTACAAATCTTTTCATCTGGATCAGAAATTAAATCAAAGGGAAAAGATTCTTTAGACTTGAATTTTTCATGAGATTTAATTGATTCTCTTGAAACTCCAAAGATAACGGTATTTTTTTTAGAAAATTTAGAGAATAAGTCTCTAAAATTTTGACCCTCGGTAGTACAGCCAGGAGTGCTATCTTTTGGATAAAAATACAGAACTACATTTTTTCCTTTTAAATTATTTAAGTTAATATCTTGATCTCCAGTGCACGGCCCTTTGAATATAGGGGCTTTATTTCCAACTTTAGGTGTTGCCATAATTAGTCCTTTTGAATAAAAAACATATAATATTATTAAAGCAATGAATTACAATGTCATTTATAAATATTTTATAACTTATTTACTTATTTTATAATTTAAAAACTAATTAAAATGCAATCATTAAAAGGTGCTATTGTAGCTTTGGTAACTCCCATGGACGAGAATGGAGATATAGAGTGGGAAACTTTATTTCTATTAATTGATATGCACGTTAAAGCTGGAATCTCAGGAATTGTTCTTGTAGGAACAACTGGAGAGTCGGCAACAATCGATATGGTAGAGCACATTCAAATAATTGAGAAATGTGCAATGCACATAGATAAAAGAATAAATTTAATAGCAGGAACCGGTGCTAATTCTACTAAAGAAGCTTTGTATTTAACATCCTCAGCATTAGAAGCTGGAGCGGATGCAGTTTTACTAGTAACTCCATATTATAATAAGCCAACACAGGAAGGCTTGTATGCTCATTATTCTGAAATAGCGGAGAGTGTTGATATAAAACAGATATTATATAATGTTCCCTCGAGAACTGGGTGCGATTTGGTACCAGATACAGTAGCAAGACTTTCAAAACATGAAAATATAATTGGATTAAAAGAAGCCTCTTCTGAACCAACAAGAATAAACTCCTTAATACAAAAAGTTGAGTCAGTTGTTGAAGACAATTTCCTCTTATTTTCTGGTGATGATTTAACTGCTATAGACTTTATAATAAAAGGCGGACATGGGACTATATCAGTCACCGCTAATATAGTTCCTGAAATAATAGTTGAATCAACCAAAGCAGCCCTTGAGGGTTCAAATGTAGATTTAGCACTAAAATTAAATTCTAAATTAGAAAATTTAAATAAATTATTATTTATTGAATCAAACCCAATTCCTGTAAAATGGGCTTTAATGAGGATGGGAAAAATAGGAACTGGAATTAGGCTACCACTTACACCATTAAATAAGGAATTTACTTACGAGCTAGAAAGCGAGTTAAAAAAATTAGAGTTAATATAGGACTTAAATATGCCAAATAAGATAATTTATTCTCTTTATTGCCTCGGTGTTTTTTCTTTGTCTTCCTGTAGTCTTTTATTGGATGATCATAGAAATGATTATTTACAGGAAAGTCAAATAGACGAACTTAAACTAAAGGATGAAGAAAATCCTGGAAGTATTGTTGATTTTTATCCTATACCGAATGACAAAGAATTAAATCTACTAACCTATGATGTGCCGCAGCCAGAACAATTTTTTTCTTCTGGAACTACTAATGAGATAAGGCTTCATAAGTTGGGAGAACTTAGATGGGTATATATTGAGAGCCTTCCTAGTAGCATATGGCCAATTATGAAAAATTATTGGACGCAATCAGGTTATGGGATTTCATTTGAAAATCCTGATACAGGCATAATTCAATCTGAGGAAGTTGATGTTCAGGGAAATACTACTAGGTTAGAAATGAAATTAGAGCATGGCATTCGTCAAGCAAGTTCCGAGATATTCGTGAAACATTCTGCCCTAGATGATTCAGGTCAAGAATTAAGAGTATCAACTGAGGAGAATCTAGAAGAATCGATATTGAGAGGTGTTTTGGATTACCTTTCAGATAGTTCAAGACAGAAATCAGGAACATCTTTAGTAGCTTTAAATTTAAATATTGGGAAGAAAGCAACCCTAAGAAAAAGAAATGATGGTGAAAGTATTATTCAAATGAATTTAGAATTTGCTAGAGCTTGGGCTGCAGTAGACAGAGCATTGAAGGAGGCCTTAATTTCTGTTTACGATTTAGATAGAGAAAATGGAATATTTTACGTAAACTTTTCTAAGAAAAAGGAGGCAGGATTTTTAGGAAAGTTATTTAGATCTGATAATAGGAGCGCTACAAGATCTTTCAGAATTTCTGTTGAAGAAATTGCCAAAGAAAAATGCATTGTGACTATCTTAGATATAGATAAAGAATTAGAATTATCCAGAGACTTATTATCAGAAATCAATCAATCACTTTCTTAAATTATGGATCTTATAGAAAAAAACTTAATATCTTCAGGTAAAGCAAAATCTCTTTATACAACAGAAGACCCTGATGAATATATCATGCACTTTAGGGATGATACTTCGGCCTTTGATGGTAAGAAGATAGAAAGCTTACAAGGCAAAGGAGAGACAAATAATTTATTTAATGCTTTTGTCATGGAGAAGTTGGAAAGGGCATCTATAAATACTCATTTCCTAAAAACTTTATCAAATGTAGATAGCCTGGTAAAAAAACTTGATATGTTGCCTGTAGAATGTGTTATTCGTAATATAACGGCAGGTAGTATTTGTAAAAGATTAGGCCTTAATGAGGGTGAAACTCTAGAAACTCCATTATTTGAGTTCTTTTATAAAGACGATGCTCTTGGTGATCCTCTTATTAATGACCACCATATTTTAATTTTTAACTGGGCAAATCAAGATCAGATTGAAGAAATGAAGAGAATCACTTTTGAAGTAAATGAAGTACTTAAAGAACTTTTCTTAACAGGGGACATGCTCCTTGTAGATTTTAAAATAGAGTTTGGAATGCATAATAATCAGCTTATTTTAGGTGATGAATTTACACCAGATGGCTGCAGAGTTTGGGATGTAGAAACTAGAGAGAAATTAGATAAAGATAGATTCCGTCAAGATCTAGGTGATGTTGTTGAATCTTATGCAATTATTGCTAAGAGGTTGGGTTTAGAAATATCTTAGTTTTATTTTAATTTTTTATTTAATTCTTGTAAGGCTTCGTTGCCAGGACACAAGTCATCTTCTTTTAGAGCATTGAGAGGTTTATCAGTTATATCAAGTATTTCTTTTAAGTCTTTTGACTTAGGGTTAATATAAAGTAAACCGGTTAAAATCTTATTTTCCTCTTGAGCAATTTGCATTTTATTAAGGGCATTGATCTTATCTTGCGGATCGTAGTTTATAGATAATTTTTCAAGGTTAAGTAAAGATCCATCATGTAGTTTTACCTCTTTAGATTGACCTTCAGAATACTGAACTGTGATTTCTTCTCCCAAGGGAACAAAATCTGGTTTACTAACGGCTTCGTTGTGTTGCCTTACATAGTCATAACTTTTAGTAGACGTATTATGATTATTGAATGTAACACAAGGAGAGATTATATCTATGAATGCAAAACCTTTATGTTGCATAGCTGCTTTAAGAAGGGGCACTAGTTGTTCCTTATCTCCTGAGAAACTCCTAGCGACAAAGCTTGCACCAAGCTGAACCGCCATAACAGGGAGGTCAATGGCTGGAAAAAGATTATCATCTCCATATTTACTTTTTGATTCCAAATCATTGGTTGCTGAGAATTGCCCTTTTGTCAGGCCATAAGTTCCATTATTTTCTACTATATATACTGCATTCAGTTGTCTTCTAGCTGCATGTACGAATTGCCCCATTCCTATGGAAGCAGAATCTCCATCTCCAGAGACGCCTAGATATGTAAGTTCATGATTTGCTAGACAAGCTCCAGTCATGACTGAGGGCATTCTTCCATGTACTGAATTAAATCCATGGGCTTTGTTTAAAAAATAATTAGGAGCTTTAGAAGAGCACCCTATGCCTGAAAGTTTTGCCACTTGATGACCATGGATATTTAATTCAAAACAAGCATCAACAATGGCTGCACTAATTGAGTCGTGTCCGCAGCCTGCGCAAAGGCTAGAAACAGCACCCTCATAATCTCTCCTGGTAAGACCTAAGTCATTTACAGGTAAATTAGGATGATGATTAATTGGCTTAACTATATAAGTCATTTTTATTTCCCAGACACAGCTAGTTGTTCTGAATTAGATAGCAAGTAATCTCTTATTTTACTTGAGATAAGGTCAGCCGTTATTGGTTGCCCATCATAACAAAGTATAGAAACTAATTTTTCTGCAGATATTCCGCCTTCTGCCATAATCAGGGTTTTCATTTGGCCGTCTCTGTTTTGTTCTACCAAGAAAATTAAATCATGGTCTTCTATAAATTCCCAGACTTCTAGATTAAAAGGAAAGGCTCTAATTCTCATTCCATCTAATTGAATATCCATATCTTGTAAGGTATCTAGTGCTTCTTGCATAGAGACATCTGTGCTTCCAAAGTAAATTACGCCAAGATTACTATTATTTTCCTCTTGATTGAATAAAGGTCCGGGAACAAACTGGGAGGCAGTCGAGAATTTTTTAACTAATCTTTTTAAATTTTCTGCGTTTATTTTTCCATCTTCTGTATATCTTGCATACTCATCATGGGAAGTGCCCCTAGTAAAAAATGCTCCTTTATCTGGATGAGTTCCAGGATAAGTTCTATAGGGAATTCCGTCGCCATCTACATCAAGATATCTTCCAAAATCTTCTAATTCATCTAGATCTTCTTTTGATAAAACTTTTCCTTTATTATAATTTTTTGAATCATTCCACTCTAACTGCTTAGTAGACCAATCATTCATACCAAGGTCTAGATCTGACAGAACTATTATTGGTGTCTGAAGTTGATCTGCCAAGTCAAAGGCTGTTGCAGAAAATTCAAAACATTCTTTAGGGTTTGATGGAATCAATAAGACATGTTTTGTATCACCATGAGACGCATAAGCACAAGACAAAATATCTGATTGTTGAGTTCTTGTTGGCATCCCGGTAGAAGGACCTCCTCGTTGAACATCAAAAAGAACTAGAGGGACTTCTGCAAAATAGGCTAAACCAAGGAATTCACTCATTAAAGAAATTCCTGGACCGCTGGTTGCAGTAAAGCCTCTTGCTCCATTCCAATTTGCGCCTATTACCATGCCAATAGCAGCAAGTTCATCTTCAGATTGAATAAAAGCATAATTATTCTT
>TARA_B110000014_G_scaffold264129_1_pt1 | contig 10946 bp, 8 predicted proteins | sample TARA_B110000014 | Tara Oceans TARA_B110000014 (sample SAMEA4396468) | marine metagenome | biome: Westerlies Biome; feature: [MES] marine water layer (ENVO:01000295) within the mesopelagic zone...; material: water (ENVO:00002006), including particulate matter (ENVO:01000060) such... | reverse complement strand
TGATGATTCGGAACAAGAGAATAATCAATCAGCTATTGCAACCTACACATTAACCATTGAGTCTGTTAATGATGCTCCAAATTTTAATTATATAGAGTCTTATGTAATTGATGAAGACAGCGGAATTGATTCATTGTCAAATTGGGCATTTAATATTAACCCAGGTGGAGGAAACGGAATATATAAAGAATCAGATCAAATATTAGAATTTGTAGTGGAAGAATATAACCCGATATTTTTTGAAACAATTCCTTCAATTGAGATTGATGAAGATTCACAAGGCATGCTAAGGTTCCAAGTAAATGAAAATGTAAATGGTGAGACTATAATTGCAATTAGATTAAAAGATTATGGGGATAATAAGTTGGATGACAATTACACAGAAAATGATGGAGAGAATATCAGTGATTTAATTTATTTTATACTTCAAATTAATCAAATCAATGATCCTCCTGTACAATTTTCATTATTTTCAGATTTGCGAGATTATCAAGAAAATGAAACAACATTTTATACTGAAGATGAAGCAATATATTTTAGATATCCTTATCAACCTATATATGTTGATGAGCTAAATAATCCAAAAAAATTACGTTTTGAATGGGAATGGATTGATAGTTTAGATATAGATATATATGAGAATATTAATCAAGATATAGTAATGAGCAATATTTATTATAGATTGGAAGCTGTTGAGACAGAAAATCCTACAAATATTATTATTCTAGCTGATAGTCTTATTTATAATATGAGTAATTCAGATATTAATTATGAAGTAGACAATGGAAATAATATTGTTAGAATTGATTTAGATTTAACAATAATTGAAGGTTTAGATTTATCTGGAAATACTTCTTATAATTGGAGAGTTATTGCTCAAAATTATCAAGAAGATTATAAAAATTCAGATCCAGAACTTGTTTCAGAAAACAGCGACTATTTATTTTTCATTGATTTAACTCTACCCGTTTTAGATGTAATTCCATTTTTTGATGATATTTTTTTAGAACATTTTGATTTATACATGCTAGGCTCTGAGAGATTTGTTGATTTTAATTTTGATAATAGCGATGATAGTCCTAATAGGCCTATTAAGCTTTGGGTAGATTATGGAAATGATGATTCTAATGAGGAAATATTATTTCCTGAAGAAATCGATGAACTAAATTACATATATTCTTTAACACATGATTTTATAAATACTGGTGATATTAGATTAAGTTATCAAATGCGTGATAAGGTTGAAAATATAAACGAAAATTCTGAGATTATTAGCATTCAAGCAATAGATCCTAGTTATGATTCAGAAATAAATTTCTTTAATGAACTTGTAACTTTATCTATTCCTAAAAATTCAACAAATATACCGGTGACTTGCGTAGCAAAAAAAACACAATCATCAAATAATTCAAACAATCTTAATATGGTAGGGAATATTGTTGATGTTTATCCAGAGAATTTATATTTAGATAACAAAATTAACTTATCTTTTGATTTAAATAAGCTTAATACAAATTATGATTCTTCTAAATTGGCTATTTATACTTTAGAAAATAACTGTTGGATTTTATCTGACACTTACATCATTAATAATTTATTAATCTCAGAAATTAATCAATTTGGTTCTTTTGTCATTGTTCATAGTGAAAGCCATAGTACTCCTACTTTATTTCCAGATGAATATATTTTAAATCAAAATTATCCCAACCCATTTAATCCTTCAACTACAATAGAGTATTACATGCCAGATAATAATTATGTAGAATTAAATATTTATAATATTAAAGGTGAACAAGTCAAGAATTTATATCAGGGCTATTTAGAGGCTGGCTATCATTCAGTTATATGGGATGGGCAATCAGATGAGGCTATTTCATTAGCATCTGGAATTTATATTGTTAGTTTTAAATATGGAAATAATATGATTAGAAATAAAATGGTCAAAATAAAATGATGCGCTTTGCAGCTATATTAATATCTTTTATGCTAATGTCTTGTTATGCGATAGTCTCAGAGTTTGGCGAGAATGAAGAGATTTTAAGTTATACTTATTATATAAATGAGGGTTGGGAAGCATTTGAAAGTATAAATTTATCAGATTCATTGTCATCTATTAATTATATTGATGAGCAGTATGATTTAGCATTTGAAATGTTTGATGTTGCAATTCAAGCTATTGATTCAGAATTTTCGCAGCAAGCATTTTTAGGCCCATATTACAAAGCATATAATGGAACTGGATGGTCTCAGTTATATTACGCAAATAAATTTATGGACCCTTTAGATCAAGGCATCAGAGATTCTTTAAGAAACGAAGCTGTTCTATCATTTGATTTAGCTATTTCTGATTTGGGAATTGCTTTACCAGATAGTGTTTCTTCACAGGATAGATGTGATATTTTCTTAGGGTATTCATACGCCAATTATTATAAGGCATTAGTAGAAGACCCAATATATTTTGATTTAACACTCCTATATTCTGATTCAATTCTTATTGAAAAGCCAAATTACAATTTTTATCATGCTCAATTAAATTATCAAAATATACATTATTTGAGAGGAAAAATTTATCTTGGCCGTCAAGATTATAATGCAGCATATTATGAGATAAACAAAATTGTTGATAATTGCAATCCATATATTAATGATGTATTGGATATTAATCTGTTATTTGATTGTTTTGATGAATTTATAAGTAATAATTAAATAGTACAATTTGTTACACTATATGATATTTTTTTTTATTAAAATAGGTTGTTCAAATTCATTTAAAAGGTAGTTGCGATGTATAAAATTATATTTTTAATAGTTTCAATTTTAATTTCAGGTGAGTTACCAAAAGGTTTAACTAATTGGGAACTTCAAAATATGCACATTATTGATGAAATGAGAGTCAGAACAGACCCTCCTCCTGGACCTATTAGAAACATAGCAGAATTTGAGCCAATGCAAGGGGTTCTTATTAGATATCCTTTTGGAATTTCTACATCTATAATTAGAGAAATGGCTGAAGATGTTATTATATATTGTTTAGTATCCTCGAACAACCAAACTAATGCTTATAATAGTATGAATAATGCTGGAGTGGATATGAATAATGTTGAGTTTGTACTAGGCTCAACTAATTCCTATTGGACAAGGGATTATGGACCATGGTGGGTGGTTGATGGCAATCGAGAAGTAGGAGTAGTAGATTTTACCTATAATAGGCCTAGACCTTACGATAATCAAGCTCCGCTTAAAATGTCTAACCATTTAAATGCTCCATATTTTTCAATGGATTTAGAGCATGCTGGAGGAAATTATATGACAGATGGATATGGAATTTCAGCATCTTCATCGCTTGTTTATGAAGAAAATAGTGAAAGTAATAATCAAGTAGATCAAATCATGGAAAATTATTATGGAATACATACTTATCATGTGGTTGATGATCCAAATGGCACTTATATTGATCATATAGATTGCTGGGGAAAATATCTTTCCCCTCACAAGGTATTAATTAGAGAGGTCCCAACTTGGCACTCTCAATATGATGAAATTGAAGAGGTGATTGAATATTTTCAAAATACTGTTACTGCTTATGGAGAGCCATGGGAAATATTTAGGGTTTACACATCATCAAATCAACCCTATACGAATTCACTTATTCTAAATGATAAGGTGTTGGTTCCTATTGTGAACAATTCATATGATGATGACGCTCTTGCTGTTTATGAAGAGGCTTTGCCGGGCTATGAAGTTATTGGTTTTACAGGTTCCTGGGAATCAACTGATGCTCTTCATTGCAGAGTTAAAGGGATTCCAGATTTAAATATGCTACAAATTTTTCATAATCCACTAAATGACAATAATGAGTCTCAGACTAATGGATATGAAATAATGGCTATTATAGATGATCTAAGTGAATCTGGTTTAAATGATGATGATTTAAGAGTTTTTTGGAAAAATGATTCAATGGACTCTTACACACCTAGGAATATGCAAGTATGTGATATTGATATCCCAGATTGTTATCAAACAACTATTCCACCTCAAGCAGATGATACAAACATTTATTACTTCATATATGCTTCTGATTATTCAGGCAGATATGAAAGATTACCAATGGCTGGATATTACACTTTCAGTGTAGTTGCTACTCAGTTAGCTGATGATGGCGATGTTAATATGGATGATTCTATTAATGTTCAGGATATTATAATGATTATTAATTATATTTTAGGGCAAACAGAATTTGATGATCAGCAATGGAGTTTAGCTGATTTAAATGATGATCAATCTATTAATATTCAAGATGTTATTTTAGTAGTAAATATTATTCTTGATAATTAAAAAACTATTATAGTTTAAATGTCAATATGAAATATTTTTTAGCCATATCAATATTGTTTTCAATATTATTTTCTCACGAAGGTTATCAAGATGTAATTTATTTGAATGATGGCAGTATCGTAAAAGGTATTATAATTGAAAAAAAACCAAATAAATATATCAAAATAAAGTCTGGTGAAAATATTTTTGTTTATCAGATGGATCAAATAGATCTTATTAAAAGAGAAGAAATAGGTTATTTATTTAAAGACCCCAATAATAGTCGATATTTTTTTGCTCCAACAGCCACTCCAATAGGTTTAGGGAATTCATATGTAAGAACTACATGGCTTTTTTTTCCATCATATGGCTTTTCATTATCTCAAAATGTATCAACAGAAATTGGAATGTCAGTTTTTCCAGGTGTTGGAATTGAAGATCAATTAAAGCAATTATCATTTAAATATAGCACAAAAAAAACAGATAAAAAGTGGCGTGGTTCATTTGGTTTCTTATATGTTGGTCAAATTGAATTTGGAGGAGGATTTGTTTTTGGCTCGTTTACTTATGGTGATGACGATAAGAATTTTTCTATTACACCTGGTTTAGGATATCTTAGAAATGAATCAGATTTCGAATTTGCTGAGAATTTAACTTTAGTTTTAAGTTCAAAGAGAAGAGTAAGTAATTCACTATCACTTATTTCAGAGAACTGGATTTTTCTAAATCCAGACAATTCTTTTATTATGTCAAATTCTGGATTTAGATTTTTTGGAAAACAGTTAAGTATTGATTTTTCTTGGCCTTTTTTCTTTGGTTCAGGAGGTTCAGGAATTGGCTTTCCTCTTTTTACATTTAGTTATAAATTTTAAACACCTTTAGTATTAGCATCCCATATATATTTGTGGAGTTGAAGTTGTATGCGTACTTTAAGACCATCATTTAAAACCCATTCTGATAATTCTTTAGCACTCATCACATCATGAACAGGTGAGAATAAGAGTTTTTTATTATAAAGATTAAATTGTTCTATTTTGTTTTTGGCCCATTCATAATCTTGTTGATTTCCAATTACAAATTTTATTTCATCATATTTTTGAAGGTCCTCTATAATGTTCCAATCATTTTTTTTATGCATTTTACTTGATGGGCATTTAAAATCAACTACTTTGATTACTTCTTTGGGTACCTTGGTGATGGGAAGAGACCCTCCTGTTTCTAGCATAACTTTATAATTATCATTTAGTAGAATTTCCATTAATTTTATAGATTCTTTTTGAAGTAGAGGTTCGCCACCTGTAACCTCAATCAATCTGCAATTATATTTTTTTATTTCATCTATGATTTCATCAATACTCATATCCTGCCCCTCATAAAATGAATCTTCAGTATCACAGTAACTGCATCTAAGATTGCAATATGTGAGTCGTATAAAAACGCAAGGCATTCCACTATATGATGACTCTCCCTGAATGCTATAGAATATTTCATTGATTTTTAACATACACTAATTTATAAAATTTTATTATTTATTATAATAACTCTCTTTGTTAAATATCATATCATTTTTAACTTAGAGGGTGTTGTTATCTATTTTTCTTATACAAAATTATAATTTATGAATTATCCTAAGCTATTTATACCAGGACCAACCCATGTTTCTCAAGATGTTCTTCAGGCAATGGCACAACCTCAAATTGGTCACCGGACTCCTGAAATATCAATTTTAATCAAAAAAATTATTAATGGTATTCAAGAAGTGTTATATACGGACAATAAAATTTTATTGACTTCTAACCCAGCAACAGCTTTATGGGAAATGGGTATTGTTAACTCAGTTTCTAAAGGTGTTTTACATGCTGTGAATGGTTCTTTCAGTAATAAATGGGCATTAGTTTCAGAAAAATGCAATCATTATAAAGAAATCATTGATTATGATTGGGGCAAAGGAGTTAAGGTTGATGATGTTGACAAATTATTATCAACAGGAAAATTTGATACATTTGCAATGGTACATAATGAAACATCAACAGGAGCGATGAGTAATCTAGATGAAATATCTCAATTATTGAAAAACAAATATCCTGAAGTTGTTTGGCTTGTTGATGCAGTTAGTTCAATGGCGGGTATTAAAATAGAAGTTGATCATTTAGGCATAGATTTTATTTTGTCCTCAACTCAAAAAGCATGGGGGCTACCAGCAGGGTTTTCTATATGCGCAGTTTCTGATAAGATATATCAAAGATCCCAAAGCTTACAAAATAAAGGATACTATTTTGATTTAATGACCTATGATAAATCTTATGCAAAGAATCAAACTCCAACAACACCTTCTATTTCTCATCTTTTTGGGCTTGAATACATTTTAAATAAAATTAAAATTGAAGGCCTTGAGAATAGATGGAATCGTCATATAGAAATGGCTAATTATGCTAGAGAATGGGCTAAAAATCATAATCAGTCATTATTCCCAGAGTCAGGTTGTGAATCATATACATTAACATGCATTAAAAATGATCAAAATTGGGATATAAATACTTTAAATGAAAAATTATTAGATAAAGGTTTTAGAATGGATAGAGGCTACGGACCTCTTAGGTGTAAAGCATTTAGAGTAGCACATATGGGCAATATATATATTGATGATTTAATTGAATATTTAGCAGTAATTGATGAATTGCTTTTGGAGATTAAATAACATGAAATTTAAAATATTAGTTACAGATCCTATATCTAATAGTGGAATTGAAATATTAAAAAATAATAATTGTGAGATTATCAATAAAATTGATTCTAGAGATAGTATTAGTGAAGTTATCGATCAAATTGATGGATGGATTATCAGAAGTGGGACTAAAATATCACAAGATGATATTAAGGCTGCAAAAAAATTGCAGGTTATTGGCCGAGCCGGAGTAGGAGTAGATAATATTGATATAAAGACTGCGACTAAGCATGGTGTTGTAGTCATGAATGTTCCAGATGGAAATTCTATTTCTGCTGCTGAGCATACAATGGCTATGGTTTTAGGGTTATCTAGAAATGTACATTTGGGACATATTACTTTGGGGCAAGGCTTATGGGAGAGAGCAAATCTTGTTGGAAATGAATTAAGGGGCAAAATATTAGGCGTTGTTGGGCTTGGAAGAATAGGAAGAGAAGTAATTGAAAGGGCTTTATCGTTTGGAATGAAAATATTTGGTTATGATCCTTATGTGAATCAAGAATTATTCAATAATGATAATATCAAAATAGTTGATATAGATGAATTAACAAAGAATAGTGATATTATCACATTACATGTTCCATTAAATGATTCTACAAAAAACTTATTTAACCTGAAGCGAATTAAAATGATGAAAAAAACTTCAAAGATTATTAATGTTGCTAGAGGAGGTATTATTAATGAATTAGATTTAGCTACAGCTCTTAATAATGATATTATTTCAGGAGCAGGAATTGATGTTTTTTCAAATGAGCCACTCAGTTCTGAGAATCCTTTAGCATCAGCAAAAAATGTTCTATTAACTCCTCATTTAGGAGCTTCAACACATGAAGCAAAGGAAGGGGTTTCTCTATCTATATGTCAACAGACAATAGATTTTCTTGAAACTAGCAAATTAAACAATGCAATTAATGTTCCTATATCAGATATGACAATTTTAAAAGAAATTCAACCATATTTAGAATTGTCTGAATTGATAGGTAATATACAATCTCAATTAATAGATGATCCTGTCATAAAAATCGAAATTAATTGTTATGGTGCTATAAATGAAATTAAACCAATTAGTATTGCTTTAATTAAAGGGCTTTTATCAAATATAGTTGATAATCGAATTAATTATATTAATGCTCTTTCAATTGCTGATGAGAGAGGCATAGAATTATCAAATACTTTTAATCCACAAATTGAAAAATATGCTAATTTAATTGATTCGTATGTATATACTAAAAACAAAACAATTAACGTTGGGGGAGGAGTATTTTTTGGAGATGAATTTAGAATCTTAAAGTTCATGAATCATGAAATTAATTTTATTCCTAAAGGTCATATTATTTTATCAAGGAATAAGGATATTCCTGGTGTGGTAGGTGAAGTTGGAAGTATATTAGGTAAGTCAGGAGTCAATATTGCTGAATATATTTTAAGCAGAACAGATAGAAAACAGGACCCAATATCAATTATTAAGGTTGATAATGTTATTGATGCTGACTGCCTAGAAAAATTAAATAAAATTGATGAAATTATTGAAGTAAGACAATTTAAAATATAAATGCAGAATACTGATATAAAAGATTGGGAACTTACTGTAGGGCTTGAAGTCCACATTCAATTATCAACCCAAACAAAAATGTTTTGTAGATGTAAAACTGCATATGGCTTAGAGCCTAACTCCCTAACATGTCCAATTTGTCTTGCAATGCCAGGCGCGCTTCCAGTTATTAATAATGAGGCAATCAATATGGCAGTTAAATTAGGCCATGCGCTAAATTTTGACATTAATTGTAATACAAGTTTTTCACGAAAAAATTATTATTATCCAGATTTACCTAAAGGGTATCAAATCACGCAATTCAATGATCCAATTTGCAAAAATGGATTTTTAAATATCAAAGATAATGATGAGAAATACAAAGTAAGAATAACCAGAGCTCATCTTGAGGAAGATTCCGGAAAATTGATTCATCATTCAGATAATTGTTCATTTGTTGATTTAAATAGAGCGGGTTCTCCTCTTATTGAAATTGTTTCTGAACCTGATTTACATTCAAGTAAGCACGCAAAATTATATTTAGAAAAATTAAAACAAATCATTAAATATATTGATATTTCTGATTGTAATATGGAAAAAGGAAATCTGCGTGTAGATATAAATGTTTCTATTCGGAAGAAAGGAGCTTCAAAACTTGGAACTAGGAGAGAGGTGAAAAATTTAAATTCATTTAAATCTGTTCAAAAAGCAATTGAATATGAGTATTTAAAACAGATTGAAATACTTGAAGCTGGGGATAAAGTTGAGCAAACCACTCTAACCTGGGATGAGAAAAATAATAAAACTAGAATGATTAGAAAGAAAGAAGACGCTCATGATTATCGATATTTTCCTGAGCCTGATTTACCTCATTTATATATAAGTCAGGAGCAAATAGATAAAGCTCACAAAGCATTACCAGAGTTGCCTGATCAAAAATTTGAAAGGTTTTTAGATTCTTATAAAATCAAGGAACAAGATTTAAAACAATTGATTTCAGATATAGAACTAGCTGATTATTTTGAATCAATTTTAAAGATAACTAATTTACATCAAGAAACAGCTAATTGGATTCTAGTAGAATTATTAGCTTATATAAACAAACACAATATTTCTATAAATAATTTTCCAATTGATAAAAATAGAATCGCAGATTTAATTATTCTATTTAGCAATGGAAAATTGACTAATATAAATATGAAAAAAATATTTTCAATTATGCTTTCTGATAGAAGAACAGCAACTGAGATTATGAATGAAGAAAGTTTAATGGTGATTACAGATGATAATTTTTTAGAAGATCTTATTAAAGGAGTATTTTTAAAAAATGAAACTGAATTTGAAAGACTTAAAAATGGAGAAAATAAATTAATAGGATTTTTTATGGGACAAATTATGAAAGAAGCAAAAGGAAAAGGGAATCCTAAAACAATCCAAAAAATTATCAATAAACATATAGTGAATAATTAATTATGTCAGAAATTTGGTTATTATTTATAAAAAAAATTAACAAAACAAATCAACTTTTAATAAAATATTTTAGTTTGTTATCTAAAAAAATTATATCTGAAAGTAGATTTTTTTCAAGGAATAGTATAGAAAAAATAGAGACAAAAAAAATAAAATGGAAACTTCAAAAAAAGTATGAAGAACTTGGTTTCTATATATATGATTGTAATGATTCAAATGGAATGGTTGATTTTTCTAATGATACTGATTTCAATGAAATGATAAAGAAAATAAAAAAAGAACAAAATTTTTTAGAATCAAAAAATAAAATTAATACAATTGAAAAATAGGTTGATTTTCATATAAATTATAGTATCTAAGTAAGACTTAATTAAAGAGGGACTTACAATTGTTTGAAAAAGGTTATAAAGTTATTGTTATTAAAGATGGGCAGTTTGATTTAAAGCAGTTTCATATCAATAAATTCACAGGAACTCTTTTATTACTTATTGCACCTATTTTATTTATAGCTTCTTATTTTTTGTTTAGTACATTTAGCTCTAGCTCTATTTTGAATAAAGATGAAATTATAAAAGAGCAAACTGCGAAAATCAACAAACTAGAGTATGAGAATCAATTTCAAGCAGATGAACTAAAAGATTATGAAGTAACTATAGGAAAAAATATTGATGAAAATAAGAAAAAATTAAATCAATTAAGTGACATTCTAGTTAGTAATCAAAAAAAATCAGATCAAATAGTTAAAGTTTTATTTGATACTAAGGGTTTATCAAGAGAGAGTAGGAAAGCAGGCAGTGGAGGTGAAATTGATTCTGATTCAAATAAAACCGATTTAGATAACTCTGATCTGCAAAATCTGTATGATAAATCAAATTTAATTAGCCAAACTATAAACCAGCTATATAA
>TARA_B110000014_G_C20126590_1_pt1 | contig 10960 bp, 11 predicted proteins | sample TARA_B110000014 | Tara Oceans TARA_B110000014 (sample SAMEA4396468) | marine metagenome | biome: Westerlies Biome; feature: [MES] marine water layer (ENVO:01000295) within the mesopelagic zone...; material: water (ENVO:00002006), including particulate matter (ENVO:01000060) such... | reverse complement strand
TTTAATAGATGTAAAGGAGTTATCTTTTATATCGAAACCCGAACAAAAGAAAGTTTGGTTATCGGCCCACAAAAATAAGGGTATAATTTCTCTTGAAGAAGCTATAAATCACTGTGTCTATGGCCCTAAGAAAATCGGATGGCTTTACTTGGAATCTTCTCATGCAAAAGTAAGATCTGATTTATTTTGTAAAGGAAGGGTAATTCAAGAAAGATTTGATGCTTCAGGTCTGATACAATTAAACGTTGAACTAGGCTCAAAAGAGTTAGCTGAGTTAATTTCATTTACAGGTATTGATTTTTTTGAGAATGAACAAACATTGTTAACAGCAACTAAAACAATATAGGAAATAAATATGTCTTGGAATGGTAATGATAAAAAAGATCCTTGGGGAAAGAATGATGGTCCTCCAGATATTGATGAAGCTATAAAGCAGCTCAAAGCTAGATTTGGAGGTATCTTTGGCGGTGGATCAGGGGGCTCAGAAGGAAAACCTAAAAAAGGTAGGGTCTTATACTTCTTTGGGATTATTTTAGCACTTTGGATTGTGGCAGGTATTTATCAAGTAGAGCAAGCAGAAAGGTCCGTTGTCTTAAGGCTAGGAAAATTTCTTGAAATAAAAGGACCTGGACTTCATTGGAATCCTCCTTTATTAGATTCAAGAGCTATTGTCGATGTTGTTAGAGTAAGGCCCCATAGACATGATGCTTTAATGCTTACTGAAGATGAGAATATAGTTGATGTCACAGTTTCTGTGCAGTATCAAATTGCAGATCCAAAAAGGTATGTCTTAGATATCAGAGATGCTGATGCTAGCTTAGCTCAGGCAACTGAAAGTGCATTGAGACATGTAGTTGGGGGATCAATCATGGACGATGTTTTGACTGTAGGTCGAGATCAAATAGCTCAAGAAGTAAAAATAAGATTGCAAGATTACCTGGATTTATATTCCACAGGTCTTCAGGTAGTCATAGTTAATATTGAAGATTCAGCTCCTCCTGATCAAGTACAAGCTTCTTTTGATGATGTTATTAAGGCAAGAGAAGATGAAGTAAAAGTTCGGAACCAGGCTGAAACTTATGCAAATGGAATTGTTCCTGAAGCAAGAGGTGAAGCCCAAAAACAAATCCAAGGAGCTCAAGCATACAGAGACCAAGTTATAGCAGAAGCTAAAGGAGATGCTAATAGGTTTGATAAACTTTTAACAGAATATCAAAAAGCACCTAAAGTAACCAGAAACAGGTTGTATTTAGACGCCGTTCAAAATGTTATGGCAAATAGCACTAAAGTGATGGTGGACGTGGATGGAGGGAATAATATTTTATACTTGCCTCTAGACAAGATCATTCAATCTTCATCAGAGTCTCAGGTAAATTCTAGTTTGCAATCAGGTTCAAATTCTCAACAGGCACCAAATCTTCGTGAACTAACAGATCAAGTGATAGATGAAATTAGAAGAAGAAATAGACAGGACAAGCGCTAATGAAAAAATTTAATATATTTTTGACTGGTTTCGTAATTATAAGTGTGGCTATAGCAACCCAAGCACTTTATGTTGTCAATGAAACAGAGAGAGCTGTGAAACTTCGTTTTGGTGAGATTGTTCAATTTGATGTTTCACCTGGTTTGCATTTCAAGTGGCCAATTCTAAATTCAGTTAGAAAGTTTGATGCTAGGATTTTAACTTTAGATGCTCCACCTCAGAGATATTTAACATCAGAGAAAAAGGCATTGATGGTAGATTCATTTGTAAAATGGAGAGTTAAGGATGTTGCTAAATTTTATACTACCTCAGGTGGCGATGAAGATAGATTAAATAGGTTACTAGCTCAAAGGGTAGATACGGGCTTAAGGAATGAATTTGGAGTAAGAACTGTTAAAGAGGTTGTATCTGGAGAAAGAGATCAATTAATGATTTCTCTTGCGGCTAATCTTAATACCGTTGCTCAGTCTGAGCTTGGTATAGAAGTAATTGATTTAAGAGTTAAAAAAATAGATCTTCCTCAAGAGGTTAGTGAATCTGTTTATAACAGAATGAGAACAGAAAGAGAGAGGTTAGCTAGAGAATTAAGAGCTAAAGGAACTGAAATAGCTGTAGAGATTAGAGCAAAAGCAGATAAAGAGAGAACTATTATTTTAGCCGATGCTTATAAGATTGCTGAAGAAGTTAGAGGAGATGGCGATGCTATAGCAACATCTACTTATGCTTCTGCATATTCTAAAGACCCAGAATTTTATGATTTCACCAGAAGCTTAAAAGCTTATCAGGCAACTTTCGAGAATAAAGGGGACGTACTTTTAATAAATCCGGATAGTGATTTCTTTAAATACCTTGATAAGTCTTCACAAGACTAACTGAATTGTAAATTAATTTCTTTGTTGATATGACATCAAAGATAAAGTGGCTCCTTCCTGAGGGTGTAGATGAGATTCTGCCACCTAGAGCTTTGCAAATAGAAAAACTTAGAAGAAGACTCGTGGATCTGTTCACTCAAAATAGCTATGAATTAATAATGCCGCCTATCATTGAGTTTTCAGATACTTTAGGAGGAGAAGCTCATGATGAACTTTCAGAAGTATCTTTTACTTTTAGGGATTCTTTATCTGGAAAGAATATTTCTTTAAGACCTGATATTTCTTCTCAAGCATCTAGAATTGATGCTTATAGATTGGACTCTGAATTTAATCCAAAATTATGTTACGTCGGAGATGTGATAAAGAGTAAATCTCTAGTTCATTCTAGTTCTAGATTAACGGTTCAAGCAGGTGCTGAGATATTTGGGGATGCCACGATAGATGCAGACCTTGAAAGCATAGAGTTGATGTTATCAAGCCTTAAAACTATTGGAATCAATGATATTACATTAAGTCTTGGCCATGGAGGCCTAATCAATATAATTATTGACCATTATAAAAAACTTTTGCCCGGTGAAGAAGACAGTATAAGAAAAGCCTTATCTACTAAATCTACTAAAGACATTAAGGAGATAGTTGAAAATAAACTAGACAAAGATGATATGAAGATGTTGTTGGTTATCACAGAACTCTTTGGAGGAAAGGAAATTCTTGCAAAGGCCAAGTTGGATTTAGTTAAGCTTGGCGACAAGGCGTTAGCTTATTTAGATGATATGGAGAACATTGTTTCTAGATTAGATCTTGACGATGTTCAAATCCATATTGATTTAGGTGAAATACAAGGATTTAAATATCATACAGGTTTAACCTTTTCAGCATTTATTGATGATGCAGGTTATCCTTTATCTAAAGGGGGAAGGTATGACGGGATAAGTGAAATGAGTGATCCAAGGCCTGCAGTAGGTTTCGATCTTGATATTGTTGCCGTGTCTAAATTTACAAAATATGATTTAAATGAAAGCTAAAGTTATTTCTCTATTAGGCCTGCAGTGGGGTGATGAGGGTAAAGGTAAAGTAGTTGATCAAATATCAAAAGATATATCGGCTGCCGTAAGATATCAGGGTGGTCATAATGCAGGGCATACATTAATCGTAAAAGACAAAACTATAGTTTTTCACTTATTACCTTCAGCTATTTGTCATGAAAATATTAAATGCTTTTTAGGTAGAGGAGTTGTCGTAAGTTTAGATGCTCTTTTTGAAGAACTTAAGGATGCTTCTGAAATTATAGATAATGTGGAAAGTAAATTAGTTGTAAGTCCAGCATGCTCTCTTATTCAGCCTTACCATATAAAACTAGATCAGTTGAAAGAAAAATCTAAATCTTCAACCACTATAGGTACAACTGGAAGGGGTATTGGAACTGCTTACGAAGACAGGGTAGGTAGAAGAGCTATAAGAGCTGGAGATCTATACAATGAAGCAACCTTAAGAGATAAGCTAAAAGAGGCATTGGATTATTATAATTTTCTTTTTACAAAATTATATAATGAAAAAAAAATAGATTTTAATTTATTATATGAAAAGAATCTAATTCAGGGAGAAAAATTAAAACCCCTAATTGGCAATGTGGTTACTGAGATAAAAAAACTTATCGAAGATAAAAAGTCTGTTTTGTTTGAGGGAGCTCAAGGAGCATTATTGGATGTAAGTCTTGGTACTTATCCTTTTGTTACCTCAAGTAATCTAATTGGAGGTATTTCTTCAGGAGTAGGTATTAATCCTTCTAGTATTGATTACTCACTTGGAATTGCAAAAGCTTACACAACTAGGGTAGGTGAAGGTCCTTTTCCTACAGAGCTTACAGATTCTATCGGAGATTTTTTAGCTAAGAAAGGTGGTGAAGTTGGTGCTACAACAGGCAGAAAAAGGAGATGTGGTTGGCTAGATGCTGTTTTATTAAAACATGTAGTATATCTAAATGGCATTAATGGAATATGCTTAACAAAGATAGATGTTCTGGATGGATTAGATAAAATAAAGGTATGCACAGATTATAAAAGTAATTTACCTTTAGAAGATGTTTTAGAGTTGATGGCTCTTGAAGATGTGGAGCCAATATATTCTGTTTTTGAAGGTTGGGAAGAACCAACTTTTGGATTAAATAAATTCGAAGATCTCAATAAAAACGCTAGAGATTATATATCGGCAATAGAAGAAATATGCGGGGCTCCTGTAGTTATGATATCGACTGGGCCCAAAAGAGAAGATACAATTGTTAGAGAATCCTTAATTTAATAAAAAATTTAATTATGAGAATATTACTATCTATTTATTTATTAATAATTAGTGCTACTTTCCTAGCTGAAGATCAAAAAGTTTTGTTTAAGACTGGGGATATCCTGTCGCCTTCTTCAAATTCAATTCTAGTACTTTATCATTATAAAATCGACGCAATTCAATCAGAAAGAGTTAAACGTTTTGGATCAAGCAGTGTATTTGATCTTAGAGATTTAAGTGTGGATGCAAGAGATATCTACAAATTAAAGAGAAGCGATAAATTTGAGCTTAGTGAGTCTCTTAGGGAAGGAAAAATATTTAAAGTAAAGTTATTAAAGAAAAACCCAAAAAGAAGTTCTTATTATGTAGTCGCTGAATCTTTAAGGCATTATGCCGATCTAATTGTAGATAAGAAATTAATCAAAGAAACCTAAGATTCTTTGTATAAAAAAATTCTAAGTTCGTTCCTAGCTCTTCTAGGGTTCTTTCTTAGTATTCCTTTATTTTTCATAATTGCCTTATATTTTAATTGGTTTGGTCTTCCCTTAAACTCAGGAGAAATAACAAATCTAAAAATCCCATCATCTGAGATTTTGAATGATGGCTTAGAAAGAAAACAAATATTTTTTGGTGATCTTCACGTGCATTCTAGCTATTCTTTAGATGCGTATTTATTGAACTTTCCTTTACTTCAGGGCGAGGGCATTCATCCTATAGGGGATGCATGCGATTATGCAAGATTTTGTTCGAATATAGATTTTTGGTCAATAAATGACCATGCTGCTTGGTTAACTCCTAGAGAATGGAAAAAGACTATTGGGGCTATCCAGCAATGTAATGCAATTTCCAGTGATGAAAACTTAGAAAAAGAGTCTGATGTTGTAGCTTTTCTTGGTTGGGAATGGACTCAAAGAAGCACAGATCCTAAGAAACATTTTGGTCATAAAAATATAATCCTTAAATCTATTGATTTACAAGAAATACCATTAAGGCCTATTGCAGCTAATTTAGCTGAAAATTCTGCTATTTCTTCTTCTAGATTTATCTTGCAAGCTAGCTTATTACTAGAAGATTTCCAGAATAGAGATCTAATTTTTGATCTTAGATATAAACAATTAGAATTGGAGGCAAGAAGAAATTGCAACAAAGAAAAAAATGTCAAACAATTACCTTCAGACTGTTTAGAGATTGCTTTAAATCCTGGTGATCTTTTTAGGAAATTGGAAGAATGGGATAGCGATATATTGGTTATTCCTCATGGTACGGCATGGGGAAATACAGCTCCTCCTCTGGCATCTTGGGAGCATCAACTTTCTACTGAACAGAATAATAATAATTTACAAAGGCTTATAGAAGTATATTCCGGTCATGGAAATTCAGAAGAATATAGATCTTGGAGGTCCTTAGTTGTTGAAGAAGACTATTCTTTAAGTTGCCCTTCTCCTGTATCAGGTTATTTACCAAGTTGCTTTCAGGCAGGAGAAATAATAAAGAAAAGATGCCTTTTTTCTGCAGGAAGTGAAGAAGAATGCGAATTGAGAAGGATAGAAGCGATCAAAAATTATGTCTCATCAAACCCTTTGGGCCATCTTTCTATCCCAAGTCAGCTACCTGAAGAATGGTTAGACTCTGGGCAATGCAAAGATTGTTTTTTGCCGGCTTTTAATTATAGACCAGGTCTTTCAGTCCAAAATGCTCTTGCTTTAACAGATTTTTCAGGAGATGTACCTTTTAGATTTAGATTTGGTTTTATTGGATCTAGCGATAATCATCAGGCAAAAGCAGGAAGTGGCTATAAAGAAATATCAAGACTAGGGAATACAGATTCAAGGGGTTTTGAAAGTAAAGAGACAAATTTTTTTTTTGAATCTAAATCTTCAGTCCTTGAATCAAATACTTCTTTCTTAACTCCAAAATCCGTCAAAGTTGACGCGAACTCTATTTTAGCTTCAGGCTCTTATCCTAGAGAAGCAGATAGAGGATCATCTTTTTTTATAAGTGGCGGTTTAGTAGCAGTACATTCAGAACGAAAAAATAGAGATTTTATTTGGGAAGCTCTTCATAAAAGAGAGGTGTATGCAACGTCGGGGGACAGAATATTACTTTGGTTTGATCAAATTTCTCCAAAAGGACAAATCTCACCTATGGGTAGTGAATTAAAAACAAAGTTCAATCCTTCTTTTAGGGTTAAAGCAATTGGAGCTTTTAAGCAAAATTCTGGGTGCCAGGAAAATGAGTTAATTAATCCAGGTATTTCTGAAAGAATACAAGAACTTTGCAAGGGGGAGTGTTATAACCCATCTGATGAAAGAAAATTGATCTCTAGAATAGAGATTGTAAGAATACGTCCTCAAATCTATAAAGATGAGCCTTTAGAAAGTCTAATTCAGGATCCATGGAAGATAATTCCTTGTGAAGATCTTGGTGAGGGTTGTTCAGTTGAGTTTCAAGATCTTCAGTTTGAAGATGGAACTAGAGAAGTTATTTATTATGCTAGAGCTATACAAGAACCTTCTCAGGCAATAAATGCTCAGGGATTAAATTGTCAAAAGGACCAAGAAGGAAATTGCATTAAGGTGGATATTTGTTACGGAGATTATAGGGGTTTAAAAAAAGGAGATTGTTTAGGTGAAGTTGAAGAACGAGCCTGGTCTTCTCCAATTTTTGTTAGTTATGACTCTTTAAATTATCAACCTTAGTCATTTTATCCAAAATGGCATTAATATATTTATAACTATCTTTTGCTCCATATTTCTTTGAAAGCCTTATTGCTTCATTGATTACTATGGGGTGATCCAAATCCTTATTAAAGACTAACTCATAGGTAGCAATTCGTAGTACATTTTTTTCTATAAGATCTAATGATCCGATAGATCTATCTAGATGAGGAGCAAGTTTAGTATCTAACTCTTTAATATTATCAATGACCCCAATAATTAAGTCCTGACAAAACCTTCCTATATCTTCTCTTGATTTTAAAGTCTTGATTAAATGTTTATCTATATTTATTTCCATTTCATAAAGGCTTTGCAACGCTTTATCCCTTGAACGCATTGGTGATTCTTTCATGCTTAAGAATTTTTGAATTTTTCAACCATTTCCATAGCTGTTTCTGCAGCTTCAGCTCCTTTATTACCTTTTTTCCAATGAGCTCTGTCTTTTGCTTGTTTAATGTTGTCGGTAGTTAGTACGCCAAAAATAACTGGTAATTCTTTATTTAAAGAAACCTGCATAAGCCCATGAGCACAGCTTGAACTTATAAAATCAAAATGAGGAGTATCACCTTTGATAACGCATCCCAAACTTATAACTGCATCTATCTTCTTAGAAGCTAGTTTGTTAGCCATTACCGGTAGTTCAAAGACTCCCGGAACTTTAACTTGAGAAATATTTTTAGGTTTTACACCATTATCAACTAAAAATTTTATTGCTCTTTCTAGCATTTCTTCCACTATTTCAGAATTCCAGGAGGTAGAAACGATAGCATATTTCCCCTTTTTAGAATGCTGAGAAGGTATAAATATTTCTTTACCTTTGATCATTTTTTGAAGTTAATAAATTGTGTTATTTCAAGATCAAAACCTGTTAATGGATATTTTACTTTTGCCCCTAAAAGCTTAATTTTTTGTATGCCTATATCTCTTAATATTTGAGCTCCTACACCTATATTTCTTGAGTCTGGAGCTTCAATAGAATTATTTCTCTTTTTACCTTTAAGAAATAATGTGTTGTTGATTATTTCAGATTGAGACTCATGATTGCTAAGTAAAATAAGAGCCCCTTTACCTTCTCTTTGAATTTTTTCCATTGCTTTAGTGAAAGACCACCTATTTCCAAATCCATTAATATTCATGATGTCATGCAAAGTATTAGTTTGTTGAATTCTTACAAGAACTTCATCTTCAGGTTTAATCTCTCCTAGAGTTAGAGCGAGATGGGTTTTATCAAAAATAATATCTTTATATATAAAAAGACGAAATCTTCCAAAGTCAGTCTCAACTTCAGTAGTTTCAGATTGAATCACACTTTTTTCATGTGTATTCCTATAGTGAATTAAATCGGCAATAGTTCCCAATTTTAAGTTATGTTTAATAGCAAATTTTTCTAAATCCACTCTTCTGGCCATACTTCCATCTTCATTCATAATTTCTACTATTACAGCTGCAGGATCAAGGCCAGCTAGTTTAGCTAAATCTGGCCCAGCCTCAGTATGACCAGCTCTAGATAGAACTCCACCAGGAGAAGCTTTTATGGGAAATATATGACCTGGTTGAACTATATCTTGAGCCGTAGCATTTGGATTTACTGCAGCTCTAACTGTTGTAGCTCTATCTGCTGCAGATATACCTGTAGTCACTCCTTGTGCTGCTTCAATAGATGTTGTAAATGCAGTACCATGTTGACTTTCATTTTCTAAAACCATCGAATCTAGTTCTAGAAGCTTACATCTTTCTTCTGTTAGAGCTAGGCAGATAAGACCTCTAGCATGAGTTGCCATGAAATTAACTATTTCAGGTGAAATTTTTTCTGCAGCTACGACAATATCTCCTTCATTTTCTCTGTCTTCATCATCCATCAAGATAACCATTTTTCCAGAAGCAAAGTCCTTGATAAGTTCTTCTGTAGAATTTAGTTTCATATTGTCTTCTTAGTTGTAAATTGGTGTTGCAGTAATCTTTAAATCTTGACCTATTGATTTAATGTCATCTATCAACAAGTTAATTTTACCTAGTTTTGAGTTATTAAGGATATTATCTAAGAAACTAATTTTTTTATTACCTAAAACCTTAGGCGCTGAATAAAAGATAAATTCATCTATAAGTTTTTCTTGAATTAGACTATTTATAATTTTAGGCCCAGCTTCAACCAAAACCATATTTTTGTTAATCTCGCCTAATGAGCTCATAATTTCTTGTAAATCTAAAAAACCTTCTTTTAAAGGAGCTTCTTTATATTCAGCTTTAGAAGTTATATTTTTAGTAAGGCCATTTGTAAATATTAAGGTTTCTAAACCATCATTTAATAATTTCTCCCGTCCTTGTAATGTTTTTCCTCTATCTGCTATGCACCTTAGAGGTGGGTTAAATTCCTCGCTTACTCCCCTAACTGTCAACAATGGATCATCTACCTTTACAGTTCCACTTCCAGTAAATATTACATCAGATTCAGCTCTTAGTTTATGGACATCTTGCCTTGAATCTTCTGAAGTTATCCATTTACTCTCTCCAGTCTCTAAACAGATTCCTCCATCCACAGACATTCCAATTTTACATTTTATAAAAGGTCTTCCTTTTATAACCCTTGAGAAAAAACCTCTATTAAGTTTGTAAGCTGCATTTTGTAGCTCTAAAGTTATATCTTCTGTTGTTATGCCATTATCATTGAGAAATTCTATACCTTCTTGACTAGGGTCTCTCGACCCTATAATGATCTTTGCCACTTCCAGTTTCACTAAAGTTTCTGCACAGGAACCGGTTTTTCCTTTTTTGCTGCATGGTTCCAATGTTGTATAAAATGTGCTGTTCTTAAGAAGGTTCAGATATTCATCACCAAATTTTATTCTAACATCATCTATTGCGTTAATTTCTGCATGATTTTCACCATATCTTTGATGCCATCCTTCTCCAATTATTTTATTATTTTTAGTAATGACACAACCAACCATTGGATTTGGGCTAGCTAAATATCTTCCTTTTTCAGCCATATAGAGTGCACGTTCCATGCATCCAGATTTATCCATCATTTAGTCTTTTGCAAGTCTTTCAACTTCTTCGCTAAATTCAGTTATGTCTTCAAATCTTCTATAAACAGATGCAAATCGTATGAAGGCAACTTCATCTATTTTTCTTAAGTTTTTCATTACCATTTCACCGATAAATCTAGAAGCCACTTCTCTTTCACCTGATCCTCTGATGTCCTTTTTTATATCTTCAATTAATGATTCTATCTGCTCTTCGCTGACAGGTCTTTTTTCCAAGGAACGATATAGGCCTTCACGAAGTTTATTTTCATCAAAAGGTTCTCGGGTATTATTTTTTTGTTTAATAACTCTCGGCATCAAGAGTTCTGCACTCTCAAAAGTAGTAAATCTTTCACCACACTTTCCACATTCTCTTCGTCTTCTAATCTGCAGACCATCAGCTATCAATCTTGAGTCTACAACCCTGGTATCTGTGACAGTGCAATAAGGGCAATTCATGATCGGAATATTTTATACATAGACGGGGAAAGATTTACATAGTTCAAGAACATTTCTTTTCACTTCATCAATCTTTTGTGAACTCCCAATATCATGTAATATTTCGCAAATCCAATTTGCAACTAA
>TARA_B110000014_G_scaffold83161_1_pt1 | contig 10969 bp, 10 predicted proteins | sample TARA_B110000014 | Tara Oceans TARA_B110000014 (sample SAMEA4396468) | marine metagenome | biome: Westerlies Biome; feature: [MES] marine water layer (ENVO:01000295) within the mesopelagic zone...; material: water (ENVO:00002006), including particulate matter (ENVO:01000060) such... | reverse complement strand
CACAGAAACATTAAAACCATTTTCTATGACTGCTCTTACAAGTTCTTCACCTGGGTCTGAAATACCTGGAGTTCCTGCGTCACTAACCAAAACAACGGTGTAGCCACTCCTAATTTTTTCAACTATCTTGGATTTTTTTTTGAATTCCGTATGATCATCAACTCTGATCAACTTCTTACTTTCCACTCCTATCAGGTTCAAAAGTTGGCCTGTTCTTCTCGTATCTTCACAGGCAATCAAATCTGCAGTCTCGAGCGCTTCTATTGCACGTTTTGACAAATCAGAGAGATTACCTATGGGGGTAGATACCAGAAAAAGAGCTCCTTCTTCTTCAGTCTCAGACATTAAAACGGAATTCCATGACATCGCCATCCTCAGGTTTATAATCTTTACCTTCGCTTCTTACAAGGCCTGCTTCCCTAGCTTTTAGCCATGAACCTTGTTCAATTAACAACTGCCATTCGATTGTTTCGGCTCTAATAAATCCTTTCTGGAAATCAGTATGAATTCTGCCTGCACATTCAGGGGCATTTGAATTTTCTCTGAAAGTCCAGGCTTTGCTTTCCTTTTCTCCAGTCGTAAAAAACGTTCTCAAACCTAAAAGATGATATGCAGAACGAACGAACTTCGACAGGGCCCCTTCTCCTAGACCTAGTGCCTCTAACATTTCTGCCTGCTCTTCGGGAGTTAGTAAAGCGGCTTCAGACTCAAGTTGAACGCACATACCTATGACCTCTTGACCAGACAATTCTGCAATTACTGGTTCTAATATTTGATTTGTTTCCTCTACTTGATCTTCACCCATATTTACAACAGCTAAAACCGGTTTGTCGGTCAATAAAAAGAAATCAGACAGTAACTCTCTTTCTTCAGACGTCAGGTCACTTTTATAAATCGGAACTCCTTCATCAAGCTGTTCTGAAGCATGTTTCAAAGAGTCGAGAATCTGACCAATAGATTTGTCCGCTCTCGCCGCCTTTTCAATTTTTGATAACTGTTTTTGAGTGGTTTCTAGATCCGCTAGCGCCAATTCCACTTCTACAATTCTCAAGTTCTCAACAGGATCTGTTGGTCCCGGGACATCACTGTCTGAAAATGCCCTGAGCACAAAAACAATTGCATCAACTTCCCGTATACCTGCGAGGAAACGATTCCCTAAGCCTTCCCCCTTAGCTGCACCTTCCACTAGTCCACCAATATCGGTGAATTGAATGGTTGCCGGTACAATTTTTTTTGAATTGCTCATCTCTCCTAGAAGACTCAGCCTGCTGTCAGGAACGCGGGCTACTCCTTCATTTGGATCTGTAGTAGCGAAAGCGTAAGGTGCCGCTAAAGCACCGCCTCCCGCTAAAGCGTTATAAAGCGAAGACTTACCGGCATTGGGTAAACCAACAAATCCAAATCTTTCCATTAAAAGCCCCTAAAAAATACAAATCAGATAATTAGACTACGGCAAGGATAAGGTCTCTGCTCCCTAATGAGGTAGCCTGCCGTTATGTCGAAACGCACAAGTAAAAAGAAAACCAATGCAAGACGCAAAAAAGCTAACCACGGTCGTAAACCAAATGTGGGTAGAAATAGCTAATTGAAAAAATTCTTTATCAATAAATTGTTTACCTGATGAACAACTTCCGCTCGTTTCTTATGCCGATCTTTGCAGTAGCACTTGCTATTGCTACAGGAGCAATAATAATCGCCCTCTCAGGTTCCTCTCCTGTAGATGCTTACAAGGCTCTAATAGAGGGATCATTGAGTGACTCAAAAAGCATTGGAAGAACCCTGGAAAAAGCTACGCCTTTAGTTATGGGAGGCCTTGCTGTGGCTTTTGCTTTCAAGGCTGGACTTTTCAATATTGGAGGTCAAGGTCAGCTGGTTTTCGGTGCCCTAATTGCCGGAGCTGTTGGGTATGGAATTACAGGCCTCCCATGGATAATTCACACACCACTAGCGCTCCTAGCTGGTGCAATTGCAGGGGCAATGTGGGGAGCTATACCAGGAATTCTTAAAGCGAGCCGAGGCGCCCATGAGGTAATCACGACTATCATGTTAAATTTTGTTGCCCTGAATATGACTGACTGGCTCGCATCAAAGGTTTGGAGAGAAGAAGGCGTCATAGTTAGGACTCCCCATATTGAAAGCAGCGCTGAGATACCTAGGTGGGGTGAACTACCTACTGGCTTCTTCTTAGCTGTAGTTATTGCTTTCGCATGTTGGTATTTGTTGCGTAGTACGACTTTTGGCTTTGAAATAAAATCCGTGGGGCTAAATCCAAATGCTGCTAGTTACGCAGGTATCTCAGTTAAAAAAATCATCATCATGACTATGTCAATTAGCGGTTTACTAGCGGCTCTCGGTGGAGCAATTGAGACTCAAGGAGTTGTCGGGAGATATGAACCAGGATTTAACGCCGGGCTCGGGTTTGAGGGCATAACTATCGCTCTTCTGGCTAGAACCCATCCCCTAGCTGTAATACCGGCTGCAGTTCTTATAGGAGCAATGGAAGCAGGCGGTTCAATGATGCAATTTAAAGCTGATGTCTCTCCAGAAATTACCGATATTATTCAGGCTCTAATTTTAATATTCGTAGCTACACCACTAGTTGTTAGATGGTTCTTAAGCCAGAAAGAAGCGAACGAGCTTTCCGTTTCGACTACTTGGGGTTCATAATGAGCGTGAATCAAACAAAAGACATTAAACAATTCTTTTTTAAAAAGAGATGGTGGGTTTTAACTGCTGTGCTTCTTGCGTTTTTTACTCTTTGGACAGCAGAATTTGAGCAGGCAAATACAACCTCTGTTCTAGTTAGCACTCTCAGACACTCAACCCCTCTGGTTCTTGGTGCAATGTGTGGACTTTTGTGCGAACGGTCCGGTGTCATCAATATTGGAATTGAGGGACAGATGTTGATGTCTGCTTGGGGTGGTTTTATGGTTGCCTCTGCATCTGGCAGTCTACTAATTGGTGTCTTTGCGGGAATAGGAATAGGCATGATGATGGGAGGTGTACTAGCCGGTATTTCAGTGGGTTTGCGAGGTGATCAAATAATCGCTGGGACTGTAATAAATATTGCCGCTATTGGGATAACCAGCTTCTTTTTCTCTTTAGGGAGAACATTACCGTCCGGGAAAGCTCAAGTTATTAAACTTGGGCCTCTAGCGGATATCCCAGTTGCCGGAAGAGTTTTATTTTCAAATAAACCGATTACATTTTTAACACTCTTGATGATTCCAACTCTTTGGTTTCTTCTTTTTCGAACTAAATGGGGACTGCGTACCAGAGCCGTAGGCGAACATCCCAGCGCAGCAGAAACTGTGGGTATTTCTGTAATAGGCATGCGCTATTTTAATGTCATTATCGGAGGTGGCGTTGCAGGTTTAGCGGGAGCTTACTTAAGTCTGGAAGCCGTTGGTTCCTTCGAACGCGGAATGACGAATGGAAAAGGATTTGTTGCTTTAGCTGTGATGATTTTTGGTCGATGGAATCCTATCGGAGCGTGGGGAGCTGCTCTTTTATTTGGCTATTCGAGTGCTATTCAAACCCAGTTTCAATTTAGGGATTGGTTGACAAACGACCCTCAATTTATCGGAATCATTCCTTTTGTAGTAACAATCGTTGTTCTAGCTGGATTCGTAGGGAGAGCTAGACCTCCTGCTTCTATCGGTCAACCTTATTCAAGGGAATAGTAGAATGCCGTCAAACACTCTCGCACTTGAAGCAACTGGTATTTCAAAGACCTTCGGAAGTGTCAAAGCCAACGATCAAATAACTCTTGAAGTCAAAAAAGGCAAAATTCATGCTCTTCTCGGTGAAAATGGTGCTGGTAAAAGCACATTAGTTAATATTCTTTTTGGTCTTTACAAAGCTGATTCTGGAGTAGTCAAAGTGAACGGCAAAGCTGTCGAACTTGGCCGCCCTAAAGATGCAATTGATCGTGGAATTGGCATGGTGCATCAACATTTCCAATTGGTGCCCATTCTGACTGTTGCAGAAAATATCGTCTTAGGTAACGAACCAGCCAATAAGGCCAATGTAATTGATATCGAGAACGCTAAGGAAAAGGTCAGAGAGCTGGCAGAAAAGTACCAACTGGAGGTAGATACCGAGGCAACAGTAGAAGACCTGCCAGTCGGTACGCAACAACGAGTTGAAATTCTTCGTTCTCTTTACAGAAAAGCTGATATTTTGATCCTGGACGAACCTACCGCTGTCTTAACACCTCAAGAAACTGACCATCTTCTGCAGGTCCTTAAGAAGCTTGCTTCGCAGGGTGTTGCGGTAATTTTCATCACTCACAAGCTGAGAGAGGTTCTTGAAGTAGCCGACGAGGTTACTGTAATGCGTAATGGTCAAGTAGTAGGCTCTACAACTCCTTCAGAAACAGATGAGTCTGGTCTGGCCGAAATGATGGTTGGCCGTAGTGTGGTTCTTCGTGTATCTAAAGAAGCATCATCACCTGATGAAACAGTGCTCACTGTAAGAAACCTTTCCGTTAAAGACGATAGAAAACTTCTAGCGGTAAATGACCTGTCTCTTGAAGTCAGATCAGGTGAGATTTTTGGCATAGCTGGCGTTGAAGGCAATGGGCAAAGAGAACTTGTCGAAACCATCACTGGATTGAGGACTATAAATGCGGGAGAAATTTTTATTGGTGAAACTTCGATAACCGAATTTTCACCAAGACAAATCAGTGAATTGGGTGTTGCACATATCCCTGAGGATAGAGAGAAACACGGATTAATTGGGTCACATTCAGTTGCAGACAATTTAATTCTAAACAGGTATTACAAATCTCCTTTCTCAAATCGCGGGATCCGCCAGCAAAAAGCGATTGCTAGCTACGCCAAAGAAATGGTTGAAAAATTCGATATACGTACACCCAGTATTGAGACACCGTCAAGTTCTTTGTCGGGTGGAAACAAACAAAAAGCTATTGCCGCTAGGGAGTTCTCCCATAACGCCAGACTTTTAGTTGCATCTCAACCCACTCGAGGTATTGATGTAGGAAGTATCGAGTTCGTCCATCAACAGTTGATTAAACAAAGAGATCAAGGATTGGCTGTTCTTTTGGTTTCTGCTGAATTGGATGAAATTCTTAGCCTCTCGGATCGTATCGGTGTCATATATCGCGGCCAATTAATCGTTACTGCAAACGCTGCGGATCTTGATCGGAATAGAATCGGTCGAATCATGACAACTGGTTCAGATATAACTTGAAAATATGAGCATTGAGATTGACCTAAGTGGGAATGTCGCATTGGTAACTGGTGCAAACAGTCCAATAGGTTTAGCCGTTTCTTCTGAGCTTAAAAAAGCAGGAGCAGACCTAGTTCTCGCCACTCACAATAACGACGACAATGTAAAATCCTTCATAAATTCTATTCCAGCGACAATTCTGAACGCAGATCTTCGAAATCCTCAAGAGGTTGAAAAACTTATCTCTGAAACTTTTGACATAAACAAACAGTTAGACATTATTGTCAATAACGCCGCTCTTCAAAATGTTGAAAACCTTAACGAAATAGATTCAGACAGTTGGGACGCTGTCTTGGAGACCAACCTCAGAAGTATTCATCTTCTGATGCGTGCAGCAATACCAACTTTAGAAAAAAGTAACAATGCTTCAGTTGTGAACATAGCTTCAATTGAAGGTCACCATCCCGCCAGAGGCCATTCGCATTACTCGACAAGCAAAGCTGGTTTATTGATGTTGACTAAATCAGCTGCTCTCGAGTACGCGGATTTTGGAATCAGAGTAAATTCTGTTTCCCCTGGACTGATTGATGATGGAAATCTGAAGGAACGTTGGCCTGAGGGGCTCAACAGGTGGTTGGATTCTGCGCCGCTTAGAAGGGCGGGGTCTCCTAAAGACGTGGCTAATGCTGTGGTTTTTCTATCATCCCCTATGGCAAGTTGGATAACTGGATCAGATTTAGTAGTAGATGGTGGCGTCTCGACTAGTTCAACATGGTGATCAATTGTCAAAATTGATTCGAGTTAATTCATAAATTTTTTCTTTACTATCTGGCCAGCCTTTAAGCAATTCTTCTCTATCTGCTAACTGAAACATTTCTTGCGAATAAGGAGGAGCCATCGTGGTTCCTAATAACGTCCACTCTCCTGTTGTTTTCGAACCCTGCCAAACTCCCGGTTCAACAATTATCTGCGGTCGATGTCCGGAATCAAGATCTGAACCCAGAACTGGTTCCTCAACTTTTCCGGAAGAATCCAGCAAAAGCATTTTTGCGGGTGCCCCAGCGTAGTAGTGATACACCTCAACTGATTCCAGTTTGTGCATGGCAGAAAAATTATTTTTAGTCAACAAATAATAGATGGCTGTCGAATTTTCATCTTTGAGAGTTTGTGCCCACATGCCGCCTTCGAGCGGCAAGGGCTCAAGACCTAGGATGTTCGATATCTCCTCTGAGGTCTTTTCATTATCTGACATCTTTAAACCCCAGCCAGTCTGAAAGCTCTTTCTCTTACTTCTCGTAGAGCCCTTTCCTCATCAATTGTTACCAAATCTCCTTCGGATAGAACTTTAGAGCCACCTATCCAAACATCTGTGACTTCCCTATTAGCTCCAGACCAAACTAGGTGAGCCAAAGTTTCATTTAGATTAGTCGATGGAGTGAAAGTGCTGTAGTTGGTATCGATTCTTATCATGTCTGCTTCCCAACTGGTTTGCAGACTTCCCACTCGCTCCAGACCGACAGCTTTTGCAGATTCCCGAGTAGCCATTCCCAAGGCTTCAAATGGTGTTACTAAAGTTGCGTCGAGGCTGTTAACTCTTGCTAGAAGTCCTGCAATTTTAACTTCCTCCCACAAATCGAGCGTGTCATTAGAAGCCGGTCCATCTGTCCCCAGCCCCACTATTAAACCTTTCTCAAGCATTTTTTCTATAGGTGCTATTCCGGAGCCAAGTTTCATATTACTAACAGGGCAATGGGCCACAGATACATTTGCATCAGCTAAAAGTGAAATGTCATTGTCGTTGACCCACACACAATGGGCAGCTAAAACTTTTCCGTCTAATATTCCGTTTTCGCTAAGAATTTCAACGATACTTTTACCATGCTCAGACTCAAGTCGAGAGCTTTCCTCCCGTGTTTCTGCAAGGTGAATATGAAACAGTAGGTCAAGCGACCTTGCAAACTCAGCTAACTCAACACATGCTGGTATACCCAAATCATAAGCTGAGTGTGGGCCTATGCCTACGGTAATTTTTCCTTCTGGGTTATGGTGGCGATTATAGAAATCTGTGAAATTTTGAAGTCTTGACTCTGAGTATGAAGATTTAAACACCCCGGGTGTCATAATCAATCTTGCCCCTGAGGTTTTTGCAGCTTCTACTATGGCTTCCTCGAAAAGATACATTTCGCAGCTACTTGTAACCCCTGCTCGAAACATTTCCGCAGAACCTAAAGTCATACCCCAATAAGCATCATCCTCATTCATTTTTCCTTCGCGCGGCCACATTGCTTCAGTAAGCCATCTTCCTAATGGCAGTCCATCTCCCGCTCCCCTAACTAAAGTCATAGGCGTATGGCAATGGGCATTTACTAAGCCCGGCATCAAAAGGCCGCCTATTTCATTGACTTGTAAATCCGTTTCTTCTTCATCTCCTAGACGCCCAACCCAAGCAATTTTTCCTTCTTCGATGTCTATTACACCCGGGGAATAGATACTGCCATTGGCATCACACGTAACAATAATGTCGGCGATGTAACGTTGCGACTGCATAAAAAAAGGTTAGTTGACAAAACAGATTTCTTTACAAATTTAAACAGCATTCGTTTTTTTATCATTTAAGTACTATTCTTCGAAGACCTATCGAATAAGGACAAAATGTCAAGACGCAAAAGAAATGACAAAAGGAGTCTTAGCGACGAACTGAAATGGTGGGATACCTTCCCCTGGTGGGGAATCGCTATAGTCGCCATTCTTTCTTGGATGGGCTATCAGATAGTAACTAAAGACAGCTATGACTTGGCTTGGGACAGGGTGATCCCAGGCATAAGTATTACTATCACAGCAACCCTTCAAGCTTTTGCTATTGCTTTAGCTTTAGGACTCTTAGCTGGGATGGGCCAACTTTCTAAAAATGTAATATTTCGAAACTTGGCTCGGACATACGTTGAATTTATTCGCGGCATTCCGATACTTCCCCTCATATTTACCGTTGCTCTTGTCCTGCTCCCTCAGCTTCAGAATGCACTGGGTTTCAAACTTTCATTTCAGATGAGAGCGACTGTGACTCTTGCTTTTATCTACGGAGCGTACATGGCAGAAATTTTTAGAGGGGGTATTCAGTCAATTGCTATCGGCCAAGTAGAAGCAGGTAGATCGCTTGGACTAAGTAGACGTCAGACTATGAATTCAATTGTCTTACCACAAGCAATGAGAGCGATCATCCCACCTCTAGGAAACGATTTTATTGCAATACTAAAAGATACTTCCCTGCTTTCAGTTTTGGGAGTTCTTGAAATCACGCAGCGAGCCAGACAGTTTTCAGCCAGTACTTTCAAATTTCGAGAAGGTTACTTTGTTTTAGCTTTCATATATCTAATCCTTACGCTCGGTCTCAGCTTACTTTTAGGAGTTCTCGAAAGAAGAATGACCCGTGATGACAGAGGTGTTCGAAGCAATAGAGGTATTGACTGATGATCTCAATTAAGAATCTTTCTAAAACCTTTAACAAAAATATTCATGCAGTTAAAGATGTGGACTTGGAAATAGCTGAGGGTGAAGTGGTAGTGATCGTTGGACCAAGTGGATCAGGAAAATCCACAGTCCTTAGGTGCATAAACAGACTTGAGATCCCAACTAAAGGATCAATATCTATCGATGGAGTAGAACTGACGGATCCGGAATGTGATATTGACACAATTAGGGCTGAAGTGGGAATGGTGTTTCAACAGTTCAACCTATTCCCTCATTTAACGGTGAAAGAAAATATCTGTTTAGCTCAAAGAAAAGTAAGAAAACGAAGCAAAAGTGAGTCTAATGAAATGACTATGAAACAGCTTTTAAGAGTAGGGATTCCCGATAAAGCAGACTCTTATCCGCGTCAACTATCGGGTGGACAACAACAAAGGGTAGCTATTGCTAGATCATTAGCAATGGAGCCAAAAATTATGCTTTTTGATGAACCTACTTCAGCATTAGACCCTGAAATGGTAAAAGAAGTTCTGGATGTGATGCTTGAACTTGCCTCTGAAGGAATGACCATGGCAGTGGTTACGCATGAAATGGGTTTTGCCAAAGCGGCTGGTGATCGTTTAGTTTTTATGGATGAAGGAATGGTTGTTGAAATAGGTCCACCTGGTCAAGTTTTTGAAAATCCTGCTGAACAAAGAACTAGGGATTTCTTCGACAAGATTCTTTACTGACCTCCTTCTTTTTTTGTTTCCGACTAATTAGATAGACTTAAGCATGACTAGTGAAAATTCTGACTTTAATGAATCTGGTTTCTCGGAACTTGTTACTAAAGGTCCAAAAGTTCTTCTACACGACCATCTTGATGGAGGCCTTCGCCCGTCCACGGTTATTGACCTAGCTGATATCTCCGGATACGAAAAACTGCCATCAAATAACGTTGAGAAATTGTCACAATGGTTTCATGAAGGTGCCAACCGAAGAGATCTGAACTTGTACTTAGAAACTTTTGACCACACAGTGGGGGTAATGCAGGATGAATACTCTTGCAACCGCGTTGCCAGAGAGTGTGCAGAAGATCTCGTTGAAGATGGCTGTGTCTATGCAGAAATAAGGTTTGCACCATCCCTTTTTACTGATCAGGGACTATCCATTTATGAAGTTATAGAAGCAGTTTTGTCTGGTTTCCGTGAAGGATCATCAGGAACCAAATTAACTATAAGAACTATTATCACCGCTATGAGAACCAGCAATGACTCCAAAACGATCGCTGAAGCTGCTGTCAACTTTCGCGATAAAGGTGTCGTTGGTTTTGATATTGCTGGACGTGAAGTCGGATACCCGCCAACAAATCATTTAGAGGCATTTCAGTTCCTCCAACGTGAAAACTTTCACTTTACAATCCATGCTGGTGAAGCATTTGGGTTGGCTTCCATCTGGGAAGCTGTCCAATACTGCGGAGCGGAACGTTTAGGACATGGAGTAAGAATTATTGACGACATTGAACTAGATTCTTCAGGAAAACACATTCTTGGGAGCCTGGCTTCCTTCATCAGAGACAGAAGAATTCCTTTGGAGTTATGCCCAACGTCCAATGTGCATACCGGGGCAGTTCAATCATTACAAGAACACCCTATTGAGCTGCTGAAAGACTTGGGCTTTAGAGTTACCGTTAATACTGACAACAGGCTGATGAGTGACGTTTCGATGACTTCTGAGTTGCTTTCGTTAAATAAAACTTTTGGCTGGGACCTTGATGACTTTTCTTGGCTTACAGTTAACGCTATGAAAAGTGCTTTTCTTCCCTTTGATGAAAGAATTGACTTAATTGAGAATGTTATTAAACCAGGCTGGAGAAAACTTTCCTAAAACTCTCTCATAGTTATAGGTAACTGAGATTAATTATGACAACTGCTTCAGAATCAGAATCACGTCGAATAGTTGAAAATGCAGGAATTCCTGTTTCGAGGTGGAGGGTTGCAAGCGATCTTGATGAAGCTATAAAAGCAGCTAAGGAAATCGGCTTTCCTAATGCTTTGAAACTTAATGGCCCCTCTATCGCCCACAAAACTGAACAAGGATTTGTGAAACTCAACTTGAAGACAGAGGCTGACTTTTTAAATGCTGGTGAGGAACTTCTAGGAAATAAAATTGGCGGCAGTAACCTACTCATTACAGAAATGCTCTCAGGTTCGCGTGAAATTATTGCAGGTGTAGTGAGGGATCCTCAATTCGGTTCTTGTGTGATGTTTGGATTTGGTGGGATATTGGCTGAAGCCATAGCGGACGTTGAATTCAGACTCGCTCCAATTAA
>TARA_B110000014_G_scaffold205195_1_pt1 | contig 10985 bp, 11 predicted proteins | sample TARA_B110000014 | Tara Oceans TARA_B110000014 (sample SAMEA4396468) | marine metagenome | biome: Westerlies Biome; feature: [MES] marine water layer (ENVO:01000295) within the mesopelagic zone...; material: water (ENVO:00002006), including particulate matter (ENVO:01000060) such... | reverse complement strand
CAAGGTAAAATTATTAATGTGTCTTCTATTGGCGGTAAGCTCGGTGAACCCCATGGATGTTGGTATCATGCATCAAAATATGCAGTTGAAGGCCTAAGTGACTCTTTACGAATGGAACTAAAACAATTCAATATTGATGTCATTGTTATTCAACCTGGGGCAATTAAAACAGAATGGAGCAAGATAGCTCGTGAAAATATGCTCAAAACTTCTGGTAATACTGCCTATGGAGATCTGGTCAAGAAACATATAAACATGTTAGAGAAGTTTGATGGTAAAGCTTCAGAGCCCTCCCTTGTAGCTGATATTATTTTAAAAGCTTCTCTGTCAGCCAAACCTAAAACCCGATATGTAATAGGTAGTTCATCCAGAGTCATGCTTTTTATGCGAAAAATTTTGTCTGATAGATTATTTGATAAGATGATGCTTAGTTATATAAATTAGCTGTAAGGTTTTAACAAAGAGGATTTTTTAACCTTGATATGAATGTCAACATTGCCAAGGAATAGTACTTTATCTATCTATGCTTTCAGGAGGAATATATATGCTTAAGAATTTTTTTTGGACCAGTGCCTTAATAATTTTATTTTTAGGTTGTGGAAATCAAAGTTCAACATTGAATGAAGAGGATCAAGTTCATGCTGTTTTAATTCCAGGGAGTGGCACTTACAGTCGGAAAATCTCAACAAACAGCACTGAGGCCCAAGCCTTTTTTGATCAAGGGTTGCGTCTTGCTTGGGGTTTTTATTTTCCAGAATCTATTGCCTCCTATCAAGAAGCTTCACGCTTGGATCCTGATCATCCCATGCCTTTTTGGGGGATGGCGCATGCGATGGGACCAAATCCAAACTCTCGTTATGCAAGAATGCCAGATGATCCTAAAGGAGAGGGTCTTAAAGCGATCAGAAAAGCTTTGGAAAGAATTGAGCTTGCCACGCCACTAGAAGCAAAAATTATTAAAGCGATGTATGTATTCTATGATGCAGAATCTATACAGGATCCAAGAGATCGCGATCAAGCTTACTTATCTGAGATGCGAAAATTAAATAAAGAGTATCCAAATGATCCTGATATAGCAGCATTGTATGCTGGAAGTTATATGTCAATTAGAAGATGGGACTATTGGGATAATAAAGGTAACCCAAAATCTGAGACTATTCCTGTTGCCCAAGCCTTAGAGTATGTTATGTCAAAAGATTTGTCTCACCCAGGTGTACTTCACTTGCATATTCACTTAATTGAAGCCTCTAGTAATCCGGAACGAGCTCTTTTATCTGCTAATTCACTTGAAGAAACAGTTCCAATTGTTGGTCATATTGTTCATATGCCAGCGCATATTTATGTGCGTGTTGGTCAATATGGAAAAGCTATAGAAAACAATATTCGTTCTCAGGAGGTTGATAGGCAGTTAGCTAAAATATGGGGAGATCTACCTCTGCCAAATATTGGAACCTATCCTTTATCTCATCGTATTCATGCTGGACATGCACTTGATTTCATTCGGTATGCAGCCACCGTACAGGGTAATTATAAAACTGCAATTGAAGCAGCTTGGCAAATGGCCAATAGAATAACAGATGAAAGGGTTATGATAATGCAAGGTCAGAAGCGTGTTTCAGCTCCTTGGCTTGTACTCAAAATATTTGGTAAATGGGACGATCTTCTTAACCTAACTCCAGATTATCAAGGTACTCCTTACCTTGATGGAATTTGGTCCTATTCACTAGGCAGTGCTTACTTAGCTATGGGAAATATGGATGCAGCTTTAGAAGAGTTAGATAAATTACAAGCAATTGCTCAAGCTCCTGATGCAGACAAGTATAGGGTTGGCGCAACTCCTGCATCTGCAGTTTTAAGATTGGCAGCTTTTGGTCTTGAAGGAGAAATTCTAATGTCCCAAGGAGATTTACCTGGAGCTATTAAAGCATTTCGTACTGGAATAGAGATTGAAGATAAAAATAATTACACCGAGCCTCCAGATTGGGCACAACCGATGCGTCATTATTTAGGAGCTGCCTTATTAAAATCTAATCAACCTGTTCAGGCTGAAGAAATTTATAGGCAAGATTTGCTTTGGAATCAGAATAATGGCTGGTCTCTATTTGGCTTGCATCAATCTTTGGTTGCTCAGAATAAAACAGTTGAGGCTAATAATGTTTTAAAAAAATGGAAAAAGGCCTGGGCTGAAGCTGATATTAGCTTAACTTTCTCTTACGTAGAATAATTAAATATAAATATTAGAATTTGCTGAGGTAAAAACATATTGTTAAATACATAAAAAAAAAATAGAATGCTCCGGTGAATTTGTTCAAAAAAAGAAATTTAATTATTTTAGCAGGGTTGATATTTGTCACCTCGGCGTCTTTGGACCCTCTTCACCATGATTACTCTGGTGATCAAATTTCTGATATTGAATGTCACTTTTGTAATATTGAATCTTCAGAACCAGTTCAATCAAATATATTTGTAGATCAAGTTTTTCATACTAATCTTATAAAAGTTAAGATAAGTGAAAATCTTTTTTCGTATAACTCCAAAAACTTTTATTCTAGAGCACCTCCTAAAATTTAAATTCTTTACATTTTTAAATTTTAAATTTCATAGGAGGTATTATGAAAAACTTAACTTATGCACTTTTAGTTATTAGTGCATTCATTACAAACAGTATAGTCGCTGACGAGATTGAAGAAGTGTTGGTGACTTCTTCTTTTATAGATCAAACATTAAATGAAATAGAGAACCCTTTGCATGTTGTCAAAGGGGAAGAAATTTCTCAATCTACCCAAAGTTTGGGAGAATCATTAGATAATCTCTTAGGAGTCGCATCAACAGATTATGGACCAGGAGTCGGACAACCCATCATTAGAGGCATGTCTGGAAATAGAGTAAAAATTCTCAATAATGGAATGGTAGTTAGAGATGTATCGGGTCTCGGTGCAGATCATATTAATGATGTTGATTTAAATAATATTCAACAAGTTGAGGTTGTAAGAGGCCCATCTTCGCTTTTATATTCAAATGGAACTATTGGAGGAATAGTAAATTTAGTTGATAACACAATTGCTAGAAAAGATTTCCTAAGTTCAGATTTGAGGATAGGGCTAGAAGGTCAGTCTGTAAATGATGGCGACTCTCAGAATTTTTCTTATCAAAATAATTTGGGTGGACTTAATATTAGTTTAGCTTATAAAGATTCACAATTTGGAAACTTTGATGTTCCTCATGGAGCTATCCTTCATACTGAAGATGAGCATGAAGAAGACTTGGGATACCTATCTAACTCTGATTATGAATCTACTTCCAAGAGATTTGGAATATCTAAAACCGGAGATTGGGGCTATATAGGAGTTTCTTTCAATAACATTGAAAGTCTTTATGGAATCCCTTTTCATGGAGAAGAACATGAAGAACATGAAGAACATGAAGAACACGGAGAGCATGAAGGTGAAGAAGGTCATGAGGAAGAGGAGCATGAAGAGGAAAGGATCTTTTCTACTACAGATTCTGATGTTTTTAATTTAGAAGGTTCTTATATATTTAATAATAGTTCCTTAAAACAAGTGGATTACTACTTCAGAGATAGTGATTATTCCTTAACTGAGCAGCACGCTGAAGGAGAAGAGGAGCACGAAGAAGGTCATGATGATGAACATCACGAAGAAGGACCTACCCTTTTTAAGAATGATGCAAAAGAATACGGCGCTATTTTTGATCTTACCAATGATTCATTTTCACAGAAGGTTGTTATCAATTTTGTTAAAGAAGATATTTCAATAATTGGCGCTGAAGCTTATATGAATCCTTCAAACAATGAAGAAAAAACTTTCGGCTACTATATTAGTAAAGAGCTTGATCTATTCCATTTAGATCTTGGCATAAGACATGACAAATTGAGTAGAAAAGGTTCAGTATCTCATAAAGAAGATCACGAAGAAGGCCACGAAGAAGAGGAGCATGAAGAAGAGGAGCATGAAATGGATTACTTTAATAGAGATATTAATAATACAAGCTTTGCTCTAAGTTTCGGGAAAGATATTAATGATTTCTTAGATATAAATTTAGGTGTGTCTTTTGTAGAAAGAGCACCTTCGGCAGTTGAGCTCTTTATGAATGGACCTCACCTAGCAACAGGAAGATTTGAGGTTGGCAATACTAATTTAGAATCTGAGGAATCCAATAATATTGATTTGACCTTTAATTATGAAAATAATGGAATTTTTGGCTCCCTGACTTTTTTTAAGAATGATGTAGATAACTACATTTATCTTTTAGATGAAACGGAAGAGGATCATGAAGAGCACCATGAAGATGAGCATCATGAAGATTTAATCTTAGCAAATTACCTTCAAAAGAATGCTGAATTTGATGGTTATGAGTTTGAGTTTGGTGTAGTTTTACCATTAGCAGAAGGCGAACTTAGTTTATCTTTTGGCCGTGATTCAGTGTCTGGAAAATTTGATGATAGTAACAATATTCCCAGAATCGTACCTGCAAGAAATATCTATTCTGTAAGTTATTCAGAAAATGATCTTGAACTCAAACTTGCTTTGAAGGATGTAGATAAGCAAGAAGATGTTGGTTTAAATGAGACATCAACAGAGGGTTACGAAATGTTAGATCTGAAGTTAAGCAAAGAATTTAGTCTTAGCGCGGGAACTAAATTAGATTTAATAATATTTGGGAATAACCTTTTAGATGAGGTAGCTAGAAACCACACATCTTTTGTAAAGAACGAGGTACCTTTAGCTGGCAGAAATTATGGAGTAAGATTTAATTTAAACTTTTAAGTAAAATCATGAATTTAAATAGTATGACTATAATAAATTGAATATATTTTATTTAAATCAGGATCCTAAGATAGCCGCTAAAGAGCACAATGATAAACATTGTGTCAAGATGATATTGGAATATGCCCAAATGTTATCTACAGCCCACAGAGAATTGGATGGGGATAAGAGAGCTGATGACTTATCAATGTATAAGAGAGCTCATTTGAACCATCCAAGTACTGTTTGGACTAGAGAAAATAAACCTCATTATGATTGGCTTTACAAATTGTTTGAAGCCTTATCTGATGAATATACTTTTAGGTATTCAAAAATACACACTACTGACAAACAGTTGAGAGATATTTTAAGAGTTCCTCCAACGAATATTCCAAATGATATGGATTTTAGACAACCACCTCAATGTATGCCTGATGAGTATAAGTGTGAAGATTCAGTAATCGCCTATCAGCAATTCTACATTGGAGAGAAAGCACATTTTAGTGTATGGAAAAAGAGGGAAGTACCAGTTTGGTATGAAAGAACTAGATCTTGTAAATCTGTAACTAATCTAAAATAATTAAAGAAAGCTTAGATATCATTAAAGTTAGTAAGTAAATTAAGATAATCCTGAATTAATAAGAGCTAAGCAGAAGAAGTAAGAAATCTATTGCTGCTAAGAGTTTCTCCATGCTCCCATTTTTAGAGAGATTACTAGCATTAAGCCAAAGAGAGTCATAGCTGTGGCAGCTGAATAAAACACACCTACAAGACCACTTGATAAGTAGTTTACAGCGACCCATCCACCTATAGCGGCAACTATAAATCTTGCAATTGTAGCTAATATAGGCCATCTCATTGCGTTTGCTCCTTGTGAAGCAAAGTAAAGAGATAACCCCAAACCTTGAAATGCAAAGCATAGTCCTACTATCTCAATGTATTGTTTGGTCACTAAATAAGTGGCTTGATCAGTTGCAAAAAAATGTATCCAATGATTAGAAGTCAAAGCAAGAATTAGACCTATTATTCCTGAAAATATTCCAGCAAATGAACCGCCAACCCAGCCTATCTTTTCAGCCCTTTCTATTTTTTTTGCACCTATATTTGTACCTACTATAGTTGTCATAGCAGACCCTATACCGAAAACTAATGGAATCATCAAAAATTCAATTCTTGAGCCTATTCCATATCCGGCAAGCGCTGAATCTCCAAACTGACCAACAAGGCCAGTAAGTGCAAGAATTGTTCCCACTGTAAATATAGGTGCCAAAGAAGCTGGTAGAGCAACACTAAAAATATCACTAAATAACTCTTTTTTAAAAGATAATTGGGAGAGTCTTAATTGAACTTCACTAGAGGTATGCAAAAGTTTTAAAACCATCAAGAGTGCTGTGAAAGCTCCAGTGAATATTGCAGATAAAGGAGCGCCAACTAAACCCAATTTAGGCATACCAAACCATCCAAGAATTAAACCTCCACCAAGAGTTATCTGGATTCCAGAACCTATTATCATAACCAGAGCAGGAAAACGCATATTTCCCATGCCTCTTAGAGCTGCGCTTAAAGTCCCTGATAACCAAATTAGTACGGCTCCAGATAAAAAGATCAAGCAATAAGAAAGTGATTCTTCTAGTAATAACCCTGATCCCCCTAGAACTCTGAGCAAAATTTCTCCTCCAATAAGAAATATTGAGAAAAAGAGCAAACCTCCACAACTTGCTATTACTAATGAATGCCATAATAATTTTTCAGCTTTTTCTTTATCTCTATTTCCTAAACTTCTGGCTATTGAAGATGTTACTGCTCCACCAAGAGCTCCAAATGCCATCTGCTGCGTTAGCATTATTATTGGAAAGGCTAAAGCTACGGCAGCTAAAGAGGTAGTCCCAAGTTTACTGATAAACCAAACCTCTGTAAGCACAACAATGGCTTGTACAAAAAAAGCAATTGTATTCGGAGCAGACATTCTTACCAGTAAAGGTAATACAGGATCGCTTAAGAACTCTTCCGTCCTAGAATGCATTATTTATTTGTTATTGATTGGGAAGTTGAATATAGCATTAAATGTTGTCAGCGTGAACATAAGTCATAATGACCATCAGCAGAGTAAAAGTCTAAAGCAGTAGCTTGTATTAATAGGTAAAATGAATCTAATGAAAAAGAATTTTGATGTCGTTATTCTTGGTGCTGGAGCTGCAGGATTAATGTGTGCAATAACTGCTGCTAAACGAAATAAAAATGTTCTGATATTAGAAAAATCTAACATGCCAGGAAAGAAAATTCTTATGTCCGGTGGTGGCCGCTGTAATTTTACTAACCTTTACGTTGAACCAGAGCATTTCCTTTCAAATAACCCCCATTTTTGTAAAGCAGCATTGAAAAGATTCACTCCTAGTGATTTTATTTCTATGGTTGAAGAGCATGAAATAGCTTATGAAGAAAAAAAGCATCATCAATTATTTTGCATTAATTCTTCTAAGGATATTCTTAACATGTTGCTAAAAGAGTGTGATCAGTTAGGGGTAGAGCTATATACTGATATGGACACAGAAAAAGTAATCCTAAAAGATGAGGAAGGCCTAGATCCATTATACGAAGTAATTTCTAGACCCAATACCAATCCATCAGCTAAGAATATTTGTTTCGAGTGCAAATCTGTAGTTGTTGCAACAGGAGCTCTTTCTATTCCAACTTTGGGAGGGAGCGGTTTTGGATATGACTTAGCTAAGGAATTTCAATTGGATTTAATACCTAGAAGAGCAAGCTTAGTCCCCTTTATGTTCTCCGATGATATTAAAAATTTATGCGAAAGATTATCTGGCTTATCTGCTCCAGTAATAATTACTAGCAATAATAAAAATTTTTCAGAGTCAATGCTATTTACCCATCGCGGTTTGAGTGGTCCAGTTATTCTACAAATTTCAAATTACTGGAATCCAGGAGACCAGATTATTATAAACCTACTTCCTTCAATTAATGCCTCTAAGGTTTTATTAGATGAGAAAGATAAATATCCCAAAACTCTTATTAGGAATATGCTAAATAACTATTTACCAAAGGCATTGGTATTGGAGTTAGAAGAAATATTTTGGTTTGATTACAAAAATCATCCGCTTGCAGAAATTAGCAAAGAGAATATCCGACAAATAGGAAATCTTCTTAATGCATGGAAGTTAAGACCTGCTGCAACCGAAGGCTATAGAACTGCGGAAGTAACATTAGGTGGAATAGATACAGATTTTATTAATTCTAAAACCATGGAAATCAAAGATCATCCAGGGTTATTCTTTATAGGTGAGGTAGTTGATGTTACTGGTCATCTTGGAGGCTATAATTTCCAGTGGGCCTGGTCTTCTGGTTATAGCGCTGGACTTGTGGCTTAACCTTGAGTTCATAAAGTAGGCATTTCATCTTTTTTTATTCTAAGAATTAGTTACGTTAACAGAGTAGAATGACTATATAATATACCCCCTATGGGTATAAAGTTTGTTTTTTTTTCAATCTTATTATTGATGTTGAGTCAGCTTGAGGCGCGTCCTATTTCATATTCTGGAGGCTCTACTCTCATGATGATATCTAATCAAATGCAGGATTCCGCTTACTACCACTATTCTCCTACTTATAAATTCTCAATAGGAATTCAGAAAGTAAAACATAAATATTTTAATTCAAGTTATTCGTACCTAAGGTTTACATATTTGCTTAATCGAAAAAATACAAAGGATTCTCAAAGAAACCTATATTTCCAATCTGGAATTTCATCAGATGGCATGGATAATTATTTTTATGGTACTCATGGAGATTGGGAAACCAGGAGGTTGTTTTCAGGATTTGGTTACAAAAAAACTGAAACTAAAAGGCAAGATTATTTTGAACAGTATTTTCAAGTTGGTATCGCACCCTACATTGGAGAATATGGCGACCTTCACACCTGGCTAATGCTAAAATCTAAAAATAACGAGCTAATCGATAATTGGGATACATATCCAGTTTTAAAAATGTTCAAGGGGAACGCTCTCATGGAGATAGGATACAGTGATTCATCAAAATGGGATGTTCATTTAATGTATAGGTTTTAAGGAGAAAGTATGAAAATTTTTTATTTTTTATTTTTAATTATTGTTTCTGTTTCAGCAACTGCTCAGGATCATGCAATGCATGATATGGATGCACACGGTCATGAAGGCCATCTGCATGACACCATGGTTGATGGCAAGTTTTTGGAGGTTGACTCTCAGAGATTTGATACCTTTGTATCAAATCTTAAGGGCAAGCAAGTGGCCATTATTAGCGTTAGTGGAATGGTTTGTGATTTTTGTGCCAGAGGAATTGAGAAAACATTTAGAAGGGACAAGAGTGTTTTAAAAGTGGATGTTGACCTAACTGGAGGCAAGGTTTTAATTGCATACAGCTCAGAAAAGAACATAGATTTTAAAGATATTAAAATGAAAATTATGTCGAATGGACAAAATGCGACTGACCTTCAAATTATTGAATTTTAATTATGAGCAGTAACCAGGTTATTAATGATAAGTCAGCAAATTTTTTCTCATTATTTGCCTCATCATCAACCTTAATATGTTGTGCTTTGCCAGCTCTTTTTGTGGCACTTGGAGCAGGTGCTAGCTTTGCAAGCTTAGTAAGCACTTTTCCATTTTTAATAATTCTATCTCAGTATAAATTTTATATAACTTTTTTTGCTATTCTTATGATTTTTATTGCTGGTTATGTAAATTATAAAACCTATAAAATGCCTTGTCCTTCTGACCCTGAAAGTGGAAAAATCTGCATGCAAACTAGAAAGAGATCTAGAATAATTTATTATTTTTCAGTAGTAATTTTTCTCTTTGCTACAACTTTCACCTACATCATTCCAAATTTTATTTGATATATGAAACATCCTTGCCATAAAAACCAATTAAATAGTTTAAAGCGAATAGAAGGACAAATTCGTGGGATTGAAAAGATGATTGAAGATGGAAAATATTGCATTGAAATATTACATCAAATTAAAGCCGTTAAAAATTCAATAACTTCGGTTGAAGGCAAGATACTTAAGAGGCATCTTAGAGAATGCGTAAAAGAATCTTTAAAAGGGGATAGTTCTTTTGATAGTAAGGTTGATGAGATCGTACAAATTCTTAAAAGATGAGATTTCTTATCCGTTATATTCATAAATATTTGAGTTTCTTTATTTCATTACAGTTATTGTTATGGACTATTTCAGGTATCTTCTTTGCATTTAATAAAATTGAGCTAGTTAGAGGCGAACAATACAGGCTAATTCCTAATTACTCTTTTAATCTCAGCAACTTCGATTTTGAAATTTATGACGCTATAAATGTAAAAGTTATGAAAAGACTAGGAGAAGATATTTTAGTAAGTAAAAGAGAACTAAATACTAAATATCTAGATATTGATGGTAAGTCGATTGCTAAAATTTCTTCAAAAGAAGCAAAAAAGATAGTGCAAGACAGAACAACATTAAATCCTATAAGTGCAGAAGAGATAATAAAACAAAAAAATGGATCAGAATATAGGGGCAGAGAATTACCGCTCTATAAAGTATTGAGCAGTGACATTGATGATAAAGAAATAAATGTTTACCTCAATATGTATTCTGGTGAGATTGTTGCTATTCGGTCTTTTCAATGGAGTGTTTGGGATCTAATGTGGGGATTCCATATTATGGATTGGCAAGAAAGGGATGATATAAATAATTTACTCCTAAAGATATTTTCTATTCTAGCGTTGTTAAGTGCAATAACAGGAATTCTCCTATTTTTTAAAGTTGATATTAATTCTGGAGTATCAACAGACGAATAGTTAAATTAAATAAGTCTGATAAAGTATTGTTAAGATATTAATTTAAGGAGATGGCATGGATGCATTATGTAAAAAAAGTGCTACTGAATTAGCTGATTTAATTAGAAACAAAGAAGCGTCCAGTGCAGAAATTATCAGTGCTCACCTTCAAAGAGTAGAAGAGGTTAATCCTGATATCAATGCAATCACCACCGTTTTAGAAGATTCTTCAAGAAAGGCAGCTCAAACAGCAGACAGTGCTAGTAAAGAAGATCGACAAAGACCATTACATGGAGTTCCCTTTACTATTAAAGAAAATATAGATTTTCTTGGAACTCCCACAACCCATGGACTGTCAATGTTAGCCGAATCGATACCTTTAAGAAATGCTCCTATTGTTGATCGTATGTTGTC
>TARA_B110000014_G_scaffold5609_1_pt1 | contig 10993 bp, 9 predicted proteins | sample TARA_B110000014 | Tara Oceans TARA_B110000014 (sample SAMEA4396468) | marine metagenome | biome: Westerlies Biome; feature: [MES] marine water layer (ENVO:01000295) within the mesopelagic zone...; material: water (ENVO:00002006), including particulate matter (ENVO:01000060) such... | reverse complement strand
GCTACAGGGTTAGATGAATGATTTGCTTCCATTAGTCAAGCGTTACACGAATACCGGGTTGATTGGGGGCATTTTTGGAAACTATTTGAGTAAGAACATCAATTGTTAAACGCACGGGGGTTGATGGCGTCATGCGCTGGTTGAAAGCTAGACCAACTTTGCGTTTTGATAAACCTTCAACTGGAACTACTATCCAGTTACCTTTAGGGTGCCCGGAAGCAGCGCTTGCGGGTAAAAGTGCAGGAGTCTCACCCTCCATGGCTAATGAGGCTAAAAGCCTCAATCCAGTGATTTCTGCTACAGGCATCAAGGCGACACCTGCCGCAGCAGCTTCTTGATCAATGTTGTCTCGAATTGCGGTCCCGGTAGGTGTGAGCATAATTTCTAAATCAGATAAGTCTTGAAGTTTTATTGCATCTTTTTTAGATAGTGGATGATCCTTAGAAGCAATAATTACGTATTCTTCTTCAAAAAGAGGCAAAGTGTTGACCCCAGATGAACTAATGGGTGAGTTGACTATGGCTATGTCAAGTTCTCCAGTGATCAATTTAGGGATTAGCGAACTTGTTACATCATCAGTGATGATTGGACGAAGAGACGGGTATTCATCACTGAGTTGGTTCAGTAAAGGATTCGCTATCCATCTAGCCACCGTCCCGATACACCCAATGTTTACTGAGCCCGCAACTTCATTTTTCATAGAGGAAATATCATCAGTGATGGCTCTTAACTCACTTCGGATGCGTTGTGCACGTTCTATAACTGCTTCACCCTCGGGAGTTGGAGCCATAGTTCTCCGATCAATTAAAACTGTCTTCAGTTCTCGTTCAAGCCTTGCTACATGAGTGGACACATTGGACTGCACAGTATGTAATGCTCGAGCAGCACCAGAAAAACTATGGTGTTCTGCTACCGCTAGTAAAAGATTTAATTGACGAAGATCCATCACTATAAATGATGCCAGATAAGAACCCATATTTACTACCGATAGCAATAAGATTCATTATCTTTAGTGAGTACTCAATTTAATGAGAAACCTCTAAAGTCTAAGGGCAAAGAGTTTCAAAAGGCTTTCAAATACATGACTACCACTCTCGCAATTCATTTTGACCCAACTGCTATACACGCAGCAGTAGATAGTGATGGCCGTCTAGATTTGATAGCACTTGGCGGCAATCAGGCCGGAATGCCAATGGCAATACATCTTGGTTTAGATGACTTTGTGTTCATTGGAGACGAAGCGGAAAAGCAAGCTGACCTTGATCCATCGGGTGTAGTTGATGATCCAATAGGCAGTCTGATTGAAGAAAATATTTTGTCACAAGGGGGAAGAGTTTCTACCTCAGAAGTTCTCCTGGCGAGGCTCCTCACTGAAGTTTACACAAAGGCTGTTCAGGTCCTTGATAAAACACCGGATCACGTTCTAGTGGTCTTAACCGCTGGTGGGCCTGAAGAAGAAACTTATATAGCTGCAGCATCACGAGCACTCATAGGGCAAGTGGAATTTGTCAGTGAAACAAAAGCTTGGTCTGCGATGGCTGCACACGGGCCGCAAGATATAGATCCAGACCTTTCTGGAGTTATAGGCGGACTACTTTGGAGACGACACGGAGATGCTCCATCCGGTCCAAAGCCACGAATAACTCGTGAAGATCTTGGACAAGCAGAATCTTTGACTTCTTCAACGTTGCAGCCGGCCCCAAGCGTTATTGCTGATGGAACACGGTCCGTTTTTGAAGAAGGTGAACCAGCGTTGATCAAAAAGTGGTCAAAAACTCCACGACTATTAATCATTCTTATTCTGTTTGTTGGGGTTGCTGCAGCTATTGGATACATAGTGGTTAGTCAAATATCTAAAGAAGAAGTTTTTGTACCATCTGAATCTGAAACTTCGATAGTGGCGACGACTTCGACAACTACGACGGTTCCACCGTCTACTACTGAATTGATTGAGGAAGATTCAACAACATCAACCACGTCAACATCTACGACGACATCTACGACGACATCTACGACGACGACTACCACTACGACAATTCCACCACTTGGTATGGTGACAATATCTTCTGTCGGAATCCTGCTCGATGCCATGGTGGAACCAAACTTGCTTTCATTTGATGATCCAGCAGATGAAGTCCTGTTGGAACTAGATGAAAAGATCGGACCTTCGGACTCTGATACCGGATGGATTGAAGATCCTTTATGCACGACTCTTAACGTGAGAAGAGTTGTTTACGGTGATTTAGAAGTCGTGATGGCCGATGAAGACATTGCGGATGGAACACCTGGCGTTGACGCGGTTTTTGGGCAGTGGTTTGTTTCCGGTGCATGGGCAACCGATTCGTCTATTTGGACTATTGAACGTATCGGTATCGGATCAACTGTTGCCGAAATGAGCGAAGTTTCTACCGCATTTGCGATAGAAACAGCCATAGAAGGAGACCTAACAGGATATTTCAACTTCAATTTCGTCAATATTTTACAAGATGACGGAATAAACGGATTAACGAATGCTACATCTGACACAGGTGTTGTTCTCGCAATGTGGTCCGGTAACACGTGTGATAGGCGTAGCTGAATTATCTATTCTTCGATAACTCCGGATATAGAAGGATTTTCTTCAGAACTTTTGGGAGAACCCCCTACGGAAAGGAAGAGTGCGGTAGCAATAAGAATGCCACCAACGAGCACAAGAATTTTCCACCAAAGTGGTTTAAATTTCATAAAAATGATCAAGAGACAAGCGTTTAGTTCCCAATGCTTACTATCTCGACTTTCAGAACTCCATGAGGGGCTTCGAAGGAAACAATGTCACCGGCCTTGCCTCCAAGAAGAGCTTCTCCTAATGGTGAGCCAGGGGAGACAACGTCAATGTCATCTCGTTTTTCTTCAATAGATCCAACGAGTAACAATTCGGGGGTCTCATCACCTTCGTACAATATAGAAACAGTGACCCCGGGAGAGACGACATCGGTCTGAACGTCAATTTCTGCGATTATTTCGCAGTTCTCCAGAACGCTCTCAATATGCATAATGCGTCCTTCCATTTTGCCTTTTTCCTCTTTAGCTGCGTGATAGTCGCCGTTCTCTGAAAGATCGCCTAGTTCACGGGCAGCTTCAATCTTTCTCGCAATATCAATTCTTCCGCGAGTTGTTAGATCAGCTAGTTCCGCAACGAGACGGTCATAGGCATTTTGTGAGAGTTGTTGCATCTTTGACATTTGGCGAGATCGTATCCGTAAGAACTGAGTTCGCCACCTTAGTGAAGGTCAATTTAACTTATTTGACTAGTGCTATTAGCAGTTTGCTACACTCAAAGTGATGGACAGATTACTTTCAGTGATCCAAATTTTTTAGCGCACGTTGTTTAACGTGCGCTTTAACCGTCCGCTTAACGTGGGCGGTTTTTTATTTAATAAGACTTTTATATAAATCGAAAGCAAGGAGCAATTACGTGTCACACCGTATTGGCATCATTGGTGGCGATGGTATCGGACCGGAGGTTATCGCTGAAGGCTTAAAAGTTATTAGCGCGACTGGTGTCAAATTAGAAACGATCACCTATGACTTAGGTGGGGCTCGATATGGGCGCGACGGAACAGTTCTGCCTGATGAAGTGATTGAAGAATGGCGTGATTTAGATGCTCTATATCTGGGTGCTGTAGGTACACCTGAACTACCACCGGGATTAATTGAGAGAGGTCTCTTACTGAAGATGCGATTTGCTCTTGATTTATATGTGAATTTACGTCCTTTCACCTATGAAGAAAACAATATTGATTTCTCTGTAGTAAGAGAAAATACCGAAGGATCTTATGCAGGCGAAGGTGGAGTTTTACGGCAAGGAACTGCAAATGAAATTGCCACACAAGGATCGGTAAACACCCGTATGGGGGTTGAACGTTGTATCCGATTTGCTTTCGACCTTGCAGCTCGTCGCCGCGGTCATTTGACTCTTGTGCATAAAACAAATGTTTTGACTTTTGCTGGAGATCTCTGGGAACGAACATTTAATGAAGTTGCAGATGAATACCCGGAAGTAGAAACTGCCTACAACCATGTAGATGCTGCATGTATCTATTTTGTTCAATCTCCTGAACAATATGACGTAATAGTTACTGACAACTTATTCGGAGACATTCTTACAGATCTTGGTGGAGCCATATCTGGAGGAATAGGTATGGCAGCATCAGCAAATCTGAATCCATCTCGTACTGGACCTTCCATGTTTGAACCAGTACATGGATCAGCTCCAGATATCGCAGGTCAAGGCGTTGCTAACCCAACGGCCGCTATCCTTTCAGGAGCGATGATGCTTGACTTTTTAGGTGAAAATCATGCAGCCCATCGTATAAAAGAGGTTTGTGCTGATCCAGAAGTTCAAGTTCAAGGGACTGCAGCGATTGGAGATGCAATAGCGGAGCGGGTTAGTTAACCCATAACGGTCAAAGAAAATAAGGAAACTGAAATGGCATTAGAGACAGCAGAAAAAATTTGGATGAATGGGGATCTCGTTGACTGGGATGACGCTACTGTCCATGTTTTGACACACACGCTGCATTACGGAAATGGTGTATTCGAAGGAATTCGAGCCTATGAAACAGACACAGGACCAGCAGTCTTTCAATTACGTCCTCATATAGAGCGACTATTCCAGTCAGCAAAGATTCTTTATATAGATATTCCTTGGACAGTAGACCAACTAGTAGAAGGAGTTCTTGACACCGTAAGAGTTAATGGGTTCTCCTCCTGTTATATACGACCACTTGTTTATCTTGGTTATGGAGAGATGGGGCTTAATCCACTTGATTGCAAAGTTGAAGTATCTATCTCTTGTTGGCCATGGGGCGCTTACCTTGGAGATGAAAGCCTAGAAAAGGGAGTTCGACTCATGATCTCTTCTTGGCAACGTCATGACCCAAATGCCATGCCACCAGCAGCTAAAGGCGTTGGGCATTACGTAAATTCGCAAATGGCCAAAGTTCAGGCAATAAAATCAGGGTACGAAGAGGCCATTCTTCTTTCCCCTCAGGGGTATGTTTCGGAATGCACTGGAGAAAATCTGTTTATTGTTCGCGAAGGAAAAATCATTACTCCTCCCTCATCGGCAGGAGCGCTTGAAGGTATAACTCAAAAAACTGTCCGAAAAATCGCTGAAGACCTTGATATACCTTATATCCAAGGAAACATTCTTCGTAGCGACCTCTATATCGCAGAAGAGGCATTTCTTTCTGGTACGGCAGCTGAAATCGTACCTATTAGGTCCGTGGATGATCGCGAAATTGGTGATCGTGGTCCTATTACTAAAGCGATTCAAGAAGTTTATTTTGATGTCGTGCGTGGAAAGCGTCCTGAGTACGAATCTTGGAATGAGTATGTCAATCCTTAGCTCAAAGACACTTCCTAAAACAGTAGAAATTTATGACACCACGTTACGTGATGGCGCCCAATTGGAGGGAATTTCTTTAACTGTTGACGATAAGTTACGAATCGCTGAACAATTAGACAACTTAGGCGTTCATTACATTGAAGGTGGATGGCCAGGGGCTAATCCCAAGGACGTGGAGTTTTTCGAGAGAGCACAAAAAGAACTTTTTCTTAAGCAGTCACAGCTAGTTGCTTTTGGATCCACCAGAAGAGTGAATGGAGATGCAGAGAGTGACCCAACATTAGCAAATCTGGTTTCTGCAGGGACATCTACAGTTTGCATCGTAGGTAAGTCATGGGACTACCACGTGACTGAAGCGCTTAGAACTTCCTTAGATGAAGGGGTTGCTATGGTTGCTGATTCAGTAAAATTTTTAAAGGATCAAGGCTTGGATGTTTTCTTTGACGCTGAACATTTCTTTGATGGCTATAAAGCAAATCCAGAGTTTGCTCTTCGTGTTCTTGAAGGGGCTTCCAATGCAGGAGCCGACTGTCTGGTTCTCTGCGACACCAATGGCGGTTCGTTACCATTTCAAGTCGAAGAAACTGTTTCGGAAGTAGTGGGCCACTTGGGAACTTCTATTGGGGTTCATTTACATAACGACACCGGATGTGGGGTAGCTAATGCAATGGCTGGAGTCATGGCAGGAGCTACACAGGTTCAAGGAACAATCAATGGCTATGGGGAGCGAGTTGGGAACTGTGACCTTGTCCCGATTATCGCAAACTTGAGTTTGAAATTAGGGGTAAAAACACTTCCTGAAGAATGTATGGAGAAACTTACTTCTGTTGCTCATCATGTAGCCGAGTTAGTTAATTTCTCATCTGATCCACAACAGCCATATGTCGGTTCAGGGGCTTTCGCCCACAAAGCAGGACTCCATGTAAGTGCTATTTCTCGACGTCCAGATGCTTATGAACATATTGATCCAAATCTGGTAGGAAACGGAACACGTTTTTTGGTTTCGGAGATGTCTGGTAAATCAACTATTGAACTCAGAGCGCAACAACTAGGGCTAGAGATTAGCGGTGAAACTCTCAACGAGGTGGTAGAGACATTAAAAGATCTTGAATACCGCGGGTACCATTTTGAAGCTGCAGACGCGTCACTGGAATTACTACTTCGAGCTTCCACCGGATGGGAACAAGATTTCTTTCAACTCCAATCATTTTCTGTCAACGTTGGGCACCTATCAGGCAGCGGTAGTCGTGCCTGGAATGATGTCGCAGTAGAAGTAGACACTGAAGCGAATGTATCAATTGACGTAGATGGTGAAATAATTGAAGCATCAGGTAAAGGAAATGGTCCGGTCAATGCGCTAGATGCTGCTCTAAGAGATGCACTAGAAACTCGATACCCAGCCTTAGGGAAACTCCGACTAACAGACTTCAAAGTTCGAGTACTCGAAACTAGCAAGGGAACTGGCGCTATTACTCGAGTCTTGTTGGACACAACAAATGGTGATCAGACCTGGACAACTATTGGAGTTTCAGAAAACATAATTGAAGCCTCATGGCAAGCATTAGTTGATTCCATGGTGTACGGATTGATGAACACTGAAGAGTGATCCATTTTAAAATGTTTGATTTGAAGAAAGTTCTCTTAGCTGAAGGTTTAGGAACGATGTTCCTACTCATTGGCGTTGTTGGTTCCGGGATAATGGCGGAAAGGCTTTCTGAAGGGAACGAAGGGCTGATTCTTCTTCAAAATGCCGCGGCAACAGTAGCTGTTTTGATCGCAATAATTTCTATCTTTGGCAAAATCTCTGCTGACTTTAATCCTGCAGTGACGCTCACCGCTTGGGTGCTTGGACATCGATCAAGTAAAGAAATTCTGCCAATACTTCTTGCGCAAGCCGCAGGAGGGATCTTAGGGACCGTATTAGCAAATCTTATGTTTGACTTATCCGCAATAAGTTGGTCCGCTACAAACCGTAGTGGAAGCCATTTATGGCTTGGAGAAGTAATCGCAACAGTCGGCTTGCTGTTAGTAATTTTTAGCCTTCTTCATACTTCTCGGACTTCAAAGATTCCTTATGTAGTAGGCGCTTATATTGGTGGTGCGTACTATTTTACTTCTTCAACAAGTTTCGCTAATCCTGCGGTGACGATCGCTCGTTCGTTCTCTGATACGTTCACTGGAATATCTCCATCTCATATTCCTATGTTTATTTTGATGCAACTTATAGGAACCGCTATAGCAATAGCGCTTATTCGGTTTCTTTTTTCTTTAAATACAAATGAAAAAAGTTAGTGTCAGATTCTTTTGATCATTAAGAATTAGGGACAGTGATTGTTGAACAAGCGTTTTCTTGATTTACTGGGTCCCCAACTATTCGGTCATCGATCCAACTCATAAAATCTGACCAGTACGCTTGTACCGCACTGCCATGTCCATGCCCTTCGTAGAGAATACGCTCAATATGTTCATGTCCTTCAAGAGCGCAAATCTGATCTAAAAGAAGGCCGCTGCTGCCTGCGGGGATTTGTTCATCTTGGTCGCCATGGAGAATAATGAGTGGGGTCTGATTTGGTAATTGATTCGAGTCGTTTTCTACTAGGCGAGCATTCCACGCTGGATCACCGAAAATATCGTCAACAGAAGTCAGATCTTCATAAGGTATTGGATTGAAGATTTCAAAAATGTGTCCGGTGCAGCCAAGTTCCAGTTCCTCAACTAGAGGCAAGTATTCAGGCTCAACGATCGTCTCTAAAGAGAGTTCGTCATAAACTTCGGCGAAGGCGGCGGCAACCATAATTAGGTAGCCTTGAAAGGCGCCGTTCATCAGGAAGTCTTTAAGAAATGGGAACTGGCTTGGAGGAGCGCCAGCTGCGACACCGACAAGATCCAGTTCAGGAGCTATGTCTTGCCAGAGTTGAGAAGCATGCATAGCCGCATGGCCTCCCTGGGAGTGACCCCATACGATCAGAGGACCTTCGGCCCCTAGGGTAGGACTAGTTTGAGCTGCTCTGACAATGTCAAATACTCCTTGTGCCTCACTAGCACCAACAACGTAGGGGTGAAGTCCGGGTCCTCCCATGCCTTCAAAATCGCTTGCGGCTACAACCCAGCCATCATCGAGCAGCGGTTGCACTAAAGCATTCAACTCAACATCTTCTCCGGTGTAGGCAAGCGAAGGTGCACACATATCAGCCATGCCGGTCGTACCATGCGCTACAGAAAGTACAGGTCTTGGTTCAGTAGCTATAGAGTTTGGGGCGACAATAGTGCCGGTTACTTGAATAGGTTCACCGCTTACAGAACGTGATCGGTAGGTTACGAGCCAGCCAACAATAGTTTCATCAGTAAAATCAATTTCTTCTACTGAAAGAATGGCACCAAGAGCATTTGGATCTGAGGAGATCTCCAATGTGGGGACCGTGGATTCATCTCCAAACAAGTTGCTGTCGTCCTCGTCAAAGTCCATGGCGCTTAATTGCTCAATTTCTTCTAAAGACAAATCGCTCATACATGTGATCGCTACCTCTGTGGCGATTTCATCTAAGTCGTCTTCGTCTTCCTCTGACAACGTACTTTCTAGAAGTAATGCGTAGCTATATCCAGATACTGCTTGCATTTCGTCAACCATGCATGTAGCAAATTCCTCGGTCTCTAAATCAAACACAATGGTTAGCAAAGCGATCAGTTCATCTCGGCCTTCTTCGGAACTTTCATCTTCGGCGGGGGCCGCTGTTTCGGCGGGGGCCGCTGTTTCTGCTGGAGCTTCCGTGGTGGTTGGCGTCTCATCAGCAGCCTGGGTATAGGTACTGCCTTCAGAGGTTCCATCAGAAGAACAACTTGTGGCAGTTAAAGCGAGAATAGAAAAAATAAGAATAAGTTTGCGTAGGTTCATGAGGTTGATTCTTTCACATCAAAGAAAGAATTTCTTAACTTTGCCCAACAACTTTCAATTTCTTAACTATTTTTATTTGTTACGAGTTTTTGGTTCAACAAAAACTGAATGCGCATCTGGTACTACGGCTTTCACACGAATCTCAATTTCTTCAATAGCGGAACAAACTTCTTCAACAGAAAGAGCTGGGTCAAAAACGACTTGCGCTCCGACCAAAATATGTTCGGGTCCAAGATGTTGTGTTCGTAAATTTTCAATCTTTGAAACAGAAACAGAGTCGTTCATTGCCTCATAAATAAGTGACCGATTCTTTTCAGTAACACCTTCACCGATAAGAAGGCTGTACATTTCTTTAGCTAAAACAATGGCAATTATGGCAAGTAGGACACCAATACTTACCGTACCTATTCCATCCCAAATTGGATCGCCAGTCACTTTGCTCAGGACTACGGCAATCAAGGCAAAAGCCAAACCAAGCATGGCCCCAGTATCTTCAAGGACCACTACAGGCAGTTCAGGTTTCTTAGATTTTGTTATGTACTCTCTCCAAGTCTGATCGTTTCTTTGCTTATTTGCTTCCACAATGGCAGTCCGTAAAGAAAACCCTTCCAAAATCAAACCAAAAACTAGGATGCCGATAGCCCACTGATAGTGGCTTATTGGCTCGGGGTGTAGAAGCTTCTCTATTCCCTCGTAGAGAGCAAAGACTGCTCCAGCGGTAAAAAGTACGACCGCTACAACAAATGACCAAAAATAGCGTTCACGCCCGTAACCAAATGGATGTTTTTTGCTAGCAGGGCGGTTTGAGCGTTCAACACCCATGAGGAGAAGCAGCTGGTTGGAAGCATCGGCAACTGAGTGAACACTTTCAGCCAACAACGCAGAAGAGTGAGTAAAAATAAACCCAATGAATTTTGCAACTGAAATACCGGCATTTGCTATAAATGCAGCAAGTATCGCTTTTTTGTCGCCAGCAGCAGCCATGAAGATTGTCCTTTCAAAATCTTGAAGTTCACAAGTTATCGTACTACTTGATTTCTTCAAGATAAGTCCAGATAGTCTTTTTAACGTGGCAAAACGTAAACGTAAAAAACTTTCAACAGTCCAAGCCTCGCTGCCGCCTGTAAGGCCAGGGATGTTGAGTCCAATGCGTACAGTGCCTATTTCGATAAATAGGCCTCCTTATGCGATGACTGGCAATCCTGGGCCAGCAGTATCTTCAAATGTTCGCACCGAAGAAGAAATTCAGAAAATGAGACTAGCTGGGAACGCTGCTGCAGAAGTTCTCCTTGAAATTGGACCTCATGTTCAGCCAGGAGTTACAACTGACAAGATTGATCAGATAGTTCACCAAGCGATCCTTGCGAGAGATGCTTACCCGAGTCCACTAAATTATCGTGGTTACCCTAAATCTGTTTGCACTTCTGTAAATGAAGTAATTTGCCATGGGATTCCTGATAGCAGGCCGTTAGCTAATGGCGACATCGTGAATATAGACGTAACTCTTTATAAGAATGGAGTTCATGGTGATACATCAGTCATGTTTTTTGTCGGCGAAGTAGATGAAGAATCAAAACGTTTGGTGCTCGAAACCCGAACCGCACTTTATGCCGGTATCCATTCAGTGAAACCCGGAGAGCCGATAAACGTTATTGGACGAGCGATAGAAAATCATGCGCGACAACATAATTTAGGGGTAGTTAGAGAGTTCA
>TARA_B110000014_G_C20126592_1_pt1 | contig 11007 bp, 11 predicted proteins | sample TARA_B110000014 | Tara Oceans TARA_B110000014 (sample SAMEA4396468) | marine metagenome | biome: Westerlies Biome; feature: [MES] marine water layer (ENVO:01000295) within the mesopelagic zone...; material: water (ENVO:00002006), including particulate matter (ENVO:01000060) such... | reverse complement strand
ATAATATCTATATTATTGGTGTTACAGAATGTTACGGAAGTCACAAATATATATCAAGCAGTTTTTTTGAGGTACTTAAATAACGGGGAATCTCCATTAAGAACTGTTTGTTTTGTGATTCTACAGCTTTTAACATTTTCCATGGAAGGAATTTCATACATGATATCTAACATCACTTTTTCCATGACTGATCTTAATGCGCGAGCCCCTGTTTTTCTTTTGATTGCAATATCTGCAATTGCTGATAAAGCCTCCAAGTCAAAATCTAACATTACGCCCTCTAATAAGAATAGTTTTTGATATTGTTTAACCAGTGAATTTTTAGGAACAGTCAGAATTGATAGCAAAGCTTCCTTGCTCAAATAATCTAAGGCCCCAATTACAGGTAATCTGCCAATCAGTTCTGGTATAAATCCAAATTGCACTAAATCTTCTGGCTGCAGTTCGCTAGTATTGATTGAACTGTTTTCTTTACTATTAGAAAAGCCTATTTTATTTTCATTCATTCTTTTAGAAATAATTTTATCTAGATTCTGAAATGCTCCACCACAAATAAATAGAATATTAGAAGTATTAATTTTGATTAAGGGCTGCTCTGGATGTTTCCTGCCTCCTTGAGGAGGAATATGCGCTTCTGTCCCCTCTAGAATTTTTAAAAGTGACTGCTGAACACCTTCGCCTGAAACGTCTCTAGTAATTGATGTGCTAGCAGTTTTTTTTGAAATTTTATCAATTTCATCAATATATATGATTCCCATTTCTGTTTTTTTTATATCATAGTCAGCAGCTTGATATAGCCTAACTAAAATATTTTCTACATCTTCACCAACATAGCCAGCTTCTGTCAATACAGTAGCATCTGCAATGGCAAATGGCACTTGCAAATAATCTGACAATGTTTTAGCTAACAACGTTTTGCCAGTGCCCGTTGAACCAACTAATAAAATATTACTTTTTTCTAGTACGATATCATCATTTTCATTTGAATGCATAATTCTTTTAAAATGATTATAGACAGCTACAGAGACCATTTTTTTAGCTTCATTTTGTTCTATTACATAGCTATCTAAATGAGCTTTAATTTGTTGGGGGCTCTTTAATTCAAATGCAGTTTTACTTTTTTGAGAATCATTTTCATTAATAACTAAATTTGCTTTTCCAACACAATAATCACATATATAAGCATCATCGCCTTCAATTAAATAGGTTACTTCTTTTTCTTGAGAACCACAGAAATAACAATATAATTTATTTTTTTTCATAAATACGACTATCCTTGAGTTACAATCTCATCAATAATTCCATAGGACACAGCTTCTTGAGCAGACATGAAATTATCCCTGTTTGTATCTTTCTCAATAGCTTTCACAGTTTTGCCTGTATTATCAGCTAAAATATTATTCAATCTTTCTTTAAGAAATAGTATTTCTTTAGTGTGTATTTCAATATCAGTTGCCTGTCCTTGTACTCCGCCTAAAGGTTGATGAATCATAATTCTAGAATTTTCAAGCGCTGATCTTTTACCTTTTGTCCCGGATGACAAAATCATGGCAGCCATACTTGCTGCCTGTCCTACACATATAGTTGAAATATCTGGCTTAATGTAATTCATTGTGTCAATAATCCCAAATCCAGATGTGATAACTCCCCCTGGGCTATTGATATACATATAAATATCTTTATCAGCATCATCAGCTTCTAAAAATAATAGTTGAGCAATAATAAGGCTAGAGACATAATCATCAATAGCTGTTCCTAAAAAAATAATCCGTTCTTTTAATAACCGTGAATAGATATCAAAAGCACGCTCTCCATTTCCTGTTTGCTCAATCACCATGGGAACTAACATACTTATTTTCTTGTCCATTAGGAACCCTCCTTTGTTTTTCTTAACTCATCTGATTTTTTCTTGGTAATTTTAATGGTTGCAAAGTCTCTTAAATAACTAAATAATTTTTCACTTAACATATCATCAAAAAAACGTTGTTGATTCTCGGGGTTTTTTAAAAAAGATTTAATGTTAGATTCATTTTGCGGTTCCTTCTCTATCAATTCTTTCTGCCTAGCATCCATATCTTCTTTAGATACACTAATTTTTTCTTCATTTATAATTTGTTCTTTAATTAGGTACCATTTTACATTAAATATTGCCCCTTCTAAACCTGAATCACGCATTTCTTTTTCTTGCTCTTTGGTCATATTTGGTTGTTGCGCTTTATTGTTTTCAATAGTATGATCTAAATAATTCTGAATCATAGACTCTGGAGCATCAAACTTAGTTTTTTGAACAAAATGATTCATAACAGTATTGTTTATCTCTTTAATATGTTCACTTTCAAAAGTTTGGACTATATTAGCGTTAATTTTTTCTTTTAATTGTTTTAAAGTTTTAAGCTCTGGCTCAACAGTTTTTGCAAATTTATCATTTAACTCCGGAATATTTTGTTTCTCTATTTTATGCACAAAAACTGTATAGTCTGCCCTTTTGCCTTCAATATCAATTGTGACATTTCTTTGTTCACCTTTTTTAATTCCTTTTAAAGCATCAAATGCAGGCCCCGTAAACGCCCCAAAGCCAAGCCTTACATATTGCTTTTCTATTTTTTTTCCAATAATTGGAGTCCCTTGATCTAATTCCTGTAAATCTACAAACAAAAAATGTTCCTGATCTGCTCCACCTTTAATTTCAGCCATTGTAGAAAAACGGTTTTGTAAATCCTTTAAAGAATCTTCAACATCCTGATTTGATGGAATATATTTTATGGCTGTGACTTTAAACTTCTTTTTATAATTAGGCAATTTAATCTCAGGCTTACATTCAAATTCAATTTCAAAAACAAGATTTTCACCTTCATGGAATGTTAAATGAGTGATCTGCCCTTGATTAATTGGTACTACTTTTAATTCTTCAATGGCTTTACGATAATACGTGTTAACTGAATTATCAGCAAATTGAGCTTCTATATTTGGAGTATAATTTTTTTTGAATAATTTTAATTGAGGACCAAAAACTTTACCTTTTCTTCCTCCAGGAGGAGTATAGTTATCTTTGGCTCGATTAAATGCTGTCTCATATTCCTTAACCAGATCTGTCCAAGGAACTGTGACCGTAAGATGCTTTGTAAAACTATTTTTATTTTTTATTTTGGTTTTCAATATTTGCTTTCATTAAAAAAGAATAAATAATCATCACTAATATTAATAAGAGTTTTGATAAGTTCAAATGTGATTATTAAAAAGTTTTGTAAATTATAAATATGAATGAGTTATATAATAAAAAAAATAAAGACCAATTAATTCATGATTTAAGTAATGAATCATTTAACAGAATTACCTTGTCATTTTATAAATATGTTAAACTCCAAAATCTACTTGAGCTAAGAGATTTGCTTTATGAAAATTGGAAAAATTTAGGGGTTTTAGGTCGAATCTATATTGCTGAGGAAGGAATTAATGCTCAAATTAGTATTCCAGAACATAACCTCAAAAATTTTAAAGAGAATTTAAATGAATATAAATCTTTTCAAAATACACCTTTTAAAATGGCTGTTAAAGAAAATATATCATTCTATAAACTGATTATAAAAGTTAAAAAAGAAATTGTTGCTTATGGAATAAATATAGATGAATATGATATAAATGAAACTGGAAAACATTTAAATGCGAAAGAATTTAATAGTATGATGAATCAACCTAACTCAGTAATTGTAGATATGAGGAATCATTATGAAAGTGAAGTCGGAAAATTTGAAAAAGCAATTTGTCCTGATGTAGATAGATCTAAAGAATTATTGCCTGAAACTAAAAAAATACTTAAAAAACATCAAAATGATAATATTTTGCTATACTGTACTGGTGGCATTCGATGTGAAAAAGCTAGTTCATATCTAATTAAAAATAAATTCAAAAATGTATTTCAATTAAAAGGGGGCATCATTAACTATGCTAAAGAAGTAAAAGAACAAAAAATAGAATCTAAGTTTAAAGGTAAAAATTTTGTTTTTGATGATAGGTTGGGAGAGAGAATAACTGATGATATTTTAAGCAAATGTCACCAATGTGAAGATGCCTGTGATAATCATACAAATTGTGCAAATGATGCTTGCCATCTATTATTTATTCAATGCAACACTTGTAAACAAAAATTTAATGGATGCTGCTCACAAGAATGTCGAGAGATTCAAGCGCTCCCAATAAAAAAACAAAAAGATTTAAGAAAACAAAAGCCTGAATTAGCGGCGCCTCTCATCCATCATTATCGAGATAGAATAAAACCTAAACTTACAGAAATGCTATCCAAAAAATATCGAGATTTAAAAAATAAATAACTATTTAATAAAATTATCTCTTAAAAGTTTTATGTGTCGAGGACTCGTTCCACAACAACCTCCTATAACAGTTGCCCCTAGATCTATTGCATTTTTACATAATTTCAAAAATTTGTTATCAGAATAATAATTAGTAATTATTCCATCTGGAGAAGGTTCTCCAATTCCAAGATTTGGATATATTCCCCAACTTGAGCATTTGCTTGCCATAATTTTTAATCCACTATTAGTGCGTTCTATAGGATTACAATTTAATAATATACAGTCAACATTAAAATTTGCTGTCATATCAATTGCTTTTTCTAATGTTTCTCCAGATTGAATATGATGAGGGTCAAACAAATTAAAACTTACCCATACAGGAAGCTTATAATCTTGAAGAACTTCAAGGCAAGTTTGTGTTTCAATAATATTATTCATTGTTTCAAGTATATATCCATCTACACCACCCTCTTTAAGCCATTTAGCAATGATAGAAAATTCATTTTTTGCATTTTCAACTCCTGGAAAAAGTTGTGGAGAATAACAGTCCTCTAGAGGAGCAATAGAACCTAATATTTTTATAGTTTTATTCTCCGCAGCCTTTTTAGCTATACTAATAGCAGCATGCATAGATTTTTTGGCTAGTTTATTTGCTTGAATAGTAGATAAGCCAGTTTTTTTATATGCTCTTGTCGTTGTTCGGAATGTGTTAGTTGTAATATAATTTGCACCAGCATTAATATATTCTTTATGAATATTTAATAATAAATTAGGATTACTAAGGTTGATTTTTGCAGACCAAACTCCAGGAGGTAGAATTTCACCTTTCAAAATTAATTCTGAGCCAATTGCTCCATCTAAAATACTTAACTTGTTCATTAATAATTATTTATAATCTATATATTAGTTTAAAATAATATTAATCAAATCAATAATATCTAAAATATTTAAACCCCCATCACTGTTGATGTCTGCTATACTATCAAATGTATCATTCAAAATATAATTAACAAGCAAAATAATATCTGATATATTTACTTGATTATCAGAATTGATGTCACCTAGCAACTCATTTGAAAAATAATCATAACCATATTTTAAAGCACGAGCACATTGAGAGTTAAATGAAGGCTCCCATTGAATTCGTCCATTTAAATCAACTTCAAAAAAATTAAACTCATTAGTTACCGTAACTAAAGTATTCCCATTAGGAAGCCTATATGCTCCAGATTGTGTCGCTGAAAAAAAATCAGCCTGATAAATCCAAAGATAAGTGTCTGGCCCAAAAGGTTGCCCATCTTCAATAGGATAAAAACCATTAGTGTCTGCTATACATTCAAATTCTAATACAGCTGATCTATTTGGATTTCTTTGATGAATATTATTATAAATTAAAAAATTTCCTTGTCCAGGGGAACCATCAGGAATCCAATTTATTCCATGTTGAGCATCAAAAATTTGGTCCGAATTATTTCCTCTATCATAGTTTTGAGGGTTTCCCCATCTATATAAAATATCCCCACCTTTTCCTTGGTTTCCTCCAGAATGACCTGCAGCCTCTTCAGTAGTGGTGCTATGATCAATAACATATATTTCATTCATATGTCTACATGATAACACAATTTGATTGAAATGTTCATTATAGGTTATTTTGTTTGTATGATTCCAATCATTAATTCCTTGATTATTACCATTTCCATTTACATTAATATCCAATAGTTCTGGATGATTAGAAATCTCTCCATAAGTTGCAGTATACTGAGGCCCTCTATCTTGAATTAAATGATCCCAAAAATGCCACTCCCAAACAATTTCTGCCTGATTGTTAGGTAAGGGCTGTATTTCAACTACCATATCTAGAGTTATAGGACCATTAATACCTTCAAGACCTGCATCTAAAGCTTCTTGTTGAGTTTTAGTTTCTTCACAAATTGCAAGTATATTTTCATTGGGCAGAATTGTTATATCATGATGTGGTACACAAATTTCTACGGGCATCATCCATTCCCATATAATATTACCCTCCCAATCAATTTTTTTGAATAACCCGCCAGCAGGGCCACCATTGTCTCCTCCAAGTTTACTTGGAAGAAAAAGTATACTATCTTTTGATAGATATCCTACGCTTGCTGAGAAAGTCGGGTGGCTCCATGAATTAACTATATTTTCATTATTATCAATTAAATATGTATCAGAACTATTTTGTCCTCCACCCATACTAGTAATAAGTGTAAGACCATCAAATGCCTCCGCACAAATAATCTGAAATAATAATACAATAAGAATATAGCATCTCATATTAACCTTTCTAATCCTTACTTATAGTAATAAAGATAGAGGTGATTTAGAAAAATAAAATTGTAATAATATGTACATCATATTTTAAAAATTTGATTTTCTTTAGTAATTGAAAATCCTGCGTTAACAACATATTTAAATGCTTCAGAGTTCTCTTTTAATACATTATTAGTGTGATTTAAATGAATAAAGTGAACACGTTTTTTATGCTGATTTGATAAACTAGACAACCGGTTTATGGTGTCTATAATTTCTGGATGAGGAATTCTTGATGCATCTCTTAATTTGATTTCACTTTTTTTATAAAATGTTCCATCTAAAAATAAAATATCATTATCTATAACAAATTTATCTAATTGGACATCCCAAGTATCCCAGTCATCAATATCTGGCAAATATATAATTGATTTATTTGATGAAAGTAATCTAAATCCAACAGTTTCAGACAATTCATTTCTATGAGGAACTTCAAAAGGAATAACTGATAAATTATCAAATAAAATAGCTTTATCATTTTGTATATCCATAAGCTTTATATTATCATTTTCAATAAGTTGTGCCATAGGTTGGTTATTTAAAATAAAATTTTTCATTCTAGGCATAACATAAACTGGAATTTTATCTGTATTCATAATCTCTAATCCAAGATCTAATAATCCAATATAATGTCCGATATGAGCATGAGTAATAAATACTCCAGCTAATTCACAATCATAACTATTTAATAAATGTAATTGTTCTTTAATATTGGGAGTAATATCAAATAAATAGAGTTTATTATTCTTTTGATCTATGGCAGCAATTGAAGCAGGCAATCTATGTAGTGAAGGTTGATCCCATATGTTTAGACAGCAATCATCTTGGCAGCCTGCATGAGGATATCCTCCATCTTGAGCAGTACCTAAGACATGTATAACTAATTGATTTACCATATAAATGGAAAGAAAGAATTTGATTTGTTTTTATAATCATTAAATTTCTCATACCTGGATAATGATTTATCTTTTTTAATCATATTGGGTATCCAAATAATGATTATAAAAGAAAAAAGTGCTGCAATAGGAATCCAATGCATAGCTAATAAACTGAAGCCTAAATAAATTAATAGTTCTCCTAAATAATTTATATTTCTAATTCGAGCAAACATACTATCTGTAATTAAATGGCCTGGATTATACTTAAGTTGAGTATATTTTTGCATGTCTGAAGTAAAATGAAAAAATACACCTAAAATATAAATAGAAATACACATAGCAATATACCAATTTGGAGATTGTATGTTTTTACTAATTATAATATAAGGCGCAATCCAATACAATGATAATCCAAACCAAATTAATAAACCATACCATACAGAGCATTTAGATTCCCATTGTTTATCTGGGAAAATATTACTTTTTAAAATCCATAATATGCCATAAGTCCCATGTAATGCTAAATAAATATAAATATTTAAACTGTCTACATTAAGCTTATCATTAAAAATAACCATTAAAACTAATATATATATAAATGTAAGTCCCTTATGAAAATCAATGTAATATTTCTGTCTCATGATAAACCTTTTAATTTGTTAATTGCATCTAAATACCCTTGTTTCCCTTGGCCTATAATAGCATCAATACATACATCTGATAAAACTAATTTTTTTCTAAAATCTTCTCTATTATTTATATCAGATAAATGTACTTCTATAGTTGGAATATTAATAGATGCAATAGCGTCTCTTATAGCGTATGAATAATGCGATAGTGCTCCTGCATTTATAATCATTGCATCAGCCCAATCTCTTTTAGCATGTATTTTATCAATAATTAAACCTTCATGATTAGATTGAAAAAAAATAAACTCGATTTCTAAGAATGCAGATTTTATAAATTTAAATAATTGATCTTGAGAATCTGTACCATATATATCAGGTTCTCTAGTTCCTAAAAGATTTAAATTTGGTCCATGTATTAATAATATTTTTTTGATTTTCATATGATATGTAATATATCCTCTTTTGAAATATCATCACAAATAATTGGCTCTCCAATATTTTTTAAAAGAATAAATCTGTATTTATTAGAAAATTGCTTTTTGTCGTATTTAATATTTTCTATATCACTTCTATCTAGCTTATAAGTATACTCAATATTTAATGTTTTGTATATATCTTTTATTTTATAATAAATATCGGTAGGCATAACTTTTTTAAAATATGACAATTCAATTGCAAGAAACATTCCATTTATAATTGCTTCTCCATGAGTAATAGATTCTGATTGATACTTTGACTCTATTACATGCCCTAAAGTATGACCAAAATTTAAAATATTTCTAATCCCTTTATCTTTTTCATCAGACTCAATATAAAATTTTTTAATTGAGCAACACTCTAAAACAATATCAAGCATCAAATCTTTATTTTTTTGTTGTATTATACAATCATAATTCTGTGATAACTTTTGAATGAGATTACAATCATGAATTAATCCATATTTAATAATTTCGCCTATTCCACTTTTTATTTCTTTGGTCGGCAGAGTGCTCAACATGCTTGGGTCAATACATACTCTTGCGGGTTGATAGAATGAGCCTATAATATTTTTAATCCTCGCATAATTAATAGCTGTTTTCCCTCCTAATGAGGAATCAATCATAGATAATAAAGTGGTTGGAATATTAACATAATTGATACCTCTCATATAAACAGAAGATACAAAACCTACTAAGTCTCCTATACTCCCCCCACCAAAACCAAGTAATACAGTATTTTTATTAGCATCTAATTCAACTAACCGCTTTATAATGTACTCCATATTATTTATGCCTTTTTGATTTTCTCCATCATTAATTTTGAGTGATTTAATATTATATTTTTTTTCTTTTAAGTAGGTAAATAATAAATTTGATTTATGTTCTAAAGATGAACTAAAACATAAAATAAATAACTGTTCTTTATCAAATATGTCCAAGTGAAGATCAAATGATTTTAAAAGATTATAGCCTATAATCACATCGTAACTAGAATCTGTATTAATTGATAATTTCATTTTCAAATAATAAACTCTTAATTTTCATTGTTATATTTAAAATACTTTTATTATCTGTATCAATAATAAAATTTGCTGAATCTAAATAATGATTCTCTCTCTCCTTATAAATCTTAATAAACTTACTTTTATCAAGATCTCCATTTTTTAAAAAACTAATAAGAGGACGAGTAGTATTTTGTTTTTGTATCCTATTAACTAAAGTATCAATAGAAGATTTTAGAAAGAAGGTTGTGTTCTGACTGATTATTGCTCTATTTTGATTAGATAATATTGACCCTCCTCCAACTGAAATGACAGCACTACTATTTTTATTTGATATTTTTTGAATTTGATTGATTTCTTCTAATCTAAACTCATCCATAGTATGATTATTGAAATATGAATCTACCCCAATTAATTCATCTATATCAAAAAAAGGAAACCCTAAAATCCTAGACAAAGTTAGGCCAACAGAACTTTTCCCTGAGCCCATCATTCCAATAAGAAAAATTTTAATATCATTCATGTATCAATTAATATTTTCCGCTTAAATTTAAATGCGCTTTAAATTGTTTCATTGAATCTCCTCCAAACTTATCAAGCAATGTGTCGGCTAAAGCAAATGATAACATATGTTCAGCAACGATTGAAGCAGCAGGAACAGCACAGATATCAGAACGCTCTTTATGTGCTAATTTTGGCTCTTTTGTTTTGATATCAGAAGATTTAAGTGATTTTTTAAGTGTCGAAATTGGTTTCATTTCCATATTTAAAATAATTGGATTAGTATTACTCATCCCTCCCTCAAGACCGCCAGCTCTGTTTGAGCTTCTCTCAAATTTATTTTTTGCCCAAGAAATTTCATCATGATATTGACTGCCTAAAACATTTAGTTCTGAGCCAATATTTAATGATTTAAAAGCGTTAATTGACAGCATAAGTGACGCAATAATTGTAGACAATTTTTTATCCCATTGAATATAGCTTCCTAGACCATAAGGCGTACCTGTTGCAATAATTTCAATCTTACCACCAATAGTATCGCCCGTTTTATTACATTTATCAATTTGCTCAATCATTTTACTTTCTATTTTTTTATCATAACACCTAAGTGGAGATTGGTCTATCAACTTATTTAGATTTTTATAATTTTTAATTATAGAACCATCAGTTATAGAACCTATTGATATTACTCTACTTGATATAGCAATATTAGCATCTAATAAAAACTTTTTGCAAATTGACCCCAAAGCAACACGCATTGCTGTTTCTCTTGCAGAAGATCGCTCTATAACATTTCTTATATCATCAAAATCATACTTTTTGACTCCAGCTAAATCAGCATGACCAGGTCTAGGCAATGTTATTTTTTTAATAGG
>TARA_B110000014_G_scaffold106636_1_pt1 | contig 11014 bp, 8 predicted proteins | sample TARA_B110000014 | Tara Oceans TARA_B110000014 (sample SAMEA4396468) | marine metagenome | biome: Westerlies Biome; feature: [MES] marine water layer (ENVO:01000295) within the mesopelagic zone...; material: water (ENVO:00002006), including particulate matter (ENVO:01000060) such... | reverse complement strand
AGTGTTAACGTATCAATAGGAATTGGACAGTACCTAGAACTGTGTGATGACCAGATAGAGGCCCCACCGCTGACCTATACATCGTCGTCAGCATGGCAGAATGACACAATGCACATTGCTTGGTCAGTTACCAATCTGAATACCACCACGAATTACAGCATTTATTGGTCGATGTCGCAAGATGGATCTTCGGAATTCGTAGACGATGGCTGGTTCAATTGGAGTGGATCGAGTAATATGATTCACTCGGAGAATCGAGCTGTATCAGTGCTGCCAGGGTGTTATGTCTCCACACTATACTCTGAGGGAATTGAGATTTCTCAATCTAACGGTTGCACTGGTAATTCTTCTACAACATCCATACTTGCTGAAATTTCTGAAATCCCAGCGCAATGTGAAGACAATACACGGCTGCTTTGGGACAAGGTCGTTGAATACGAATCCATTGACTCATGGGCTCCGGCTGGAAGCGGTGGATTGCTTGATGGTGCCCTTCTGATGTTGTTTGGAATGATTACTCTTCGTAGTGCATTTAGGAAGAATAATTAGTACATTTTAGCAAGATGTTGCCTTCGGTTCGTAGGCTTACCCGTTACAGCACAATCTACTGGTTCATCATACACGGAGACACAATCACCGAGTAGGGTCAATCCTGTGGTCTTCTCGAGTATCTCTGCATCAGCATCATTACCATCGAAAGCTAGTTCATAGACGATGCCGTCTTCTACAGGGGATTGAAGATGCCAACCATTTCCATTCTTTATTAGCCCCGGAAACGGACGTATCATTTCAGAAGCATAACTGTGAGAACGAGTTCGAAGTTCATCTGATACGGAATCAAGCAATTGATTCATTGTCTGAGTAATCCCATCTAATGGAACTTCACTCTTCCCTCCTGTACGCAAAGTAATGACACAGTTGCCTGATGCTAGATCCCTAGGGCCAATCTCAAGACGGACAGGAACGCCTTTGATCTCCCAGTCGTAGTGTTTCGCTCCAGGGCGAAGGTCCCTGTCATCAAGATGTACTCTAAATCCACTCTCGGACAAGTGTGTTGCCAGTTGTATTACACGCGGCATTACATTAGCATCCGAGTGTGCTGCTACAGGCATGACTACAACTTGGATTGGCGCTATGGAAGGAGGTAAAATCAGGCCCCTATCATCACCATGCATACCGACAACTGCTCCCAGCAGACGCTCAGACATCCCAAATGTCGTCTGATGACAGAATCTGGTCGAACCTTCGCTGTCTTCATATGATAAATCGAACGCACGTGCCCACTGATCACGATAGTGATGATACGTGGCCACCTGTAGAGTTCGCCCATTAGGCATCACTGCATCTACAGCGGTAGAGTACCAAGCCCCAGGAAACGTATCCCATAGGGGTCGCTTGGAAACTATTGCAGGAAAACACAACTCATGCAACAGCCTCTGGACAATCTCAGCATCCTCAGCGATTTGCTCTGTGGCCCCTTGTTCATCTGCATGAACTGTGTGGGCTTCGAAGAAGTGTATCTCACGGACTCTTATGAATGACCTAGTCTGCTTGGTTTCGTATCGGAAGGTGTTCACTATCTGGAACGTTTTCAGTGGTAAATCTGCATGACTTCGGACCCATAATGAGAACATCGTATACATAGGGGTCTCAGATGTCGGCCGGAGAAACATTGGCACCTCGAGTTCATTATTCCCCCCGTGCTTAACCCAATATACTTCATTCTCAAAACCACCCTCTTCTTCCCCCATTCTCAACTCAGAGGGGTCAACACCTGCATCCCTAGCCGCTTTGAGCTTCGAAACTAACTGATTCTCTTTGTCCAAGAGGTCCTCGGGTACGAGTAAGGGGAAATTGTACTCTTCGTGACCTGTTCTACTCATTTGGGATCGGGTAAGTGCATCTATGAGAGACATCGTCTTCCACCCATAGGGCCTCCATACATCCATGCCCTTGATGGGATATCTCTTGTCAACTAAATCTGCAATCTCAACTATGGCAGGATACCATGAGTTGAAATCGGACTTGGGGGGGATGCCCCTCTTGGCCTTGCCCGGACCTCCCATGATTACTCGTCCTTCATGTGCGCCGCTTGAATGTGACGCAGCGGTGCCATCATGAATCATGCAATAATGACTCTACAGCCTCGCACAGTTCAGTATCATCACTCATTACCTTTACAGTGCCATCAGGAAGTACAATGCGTCCTCGCGGGGATTCTTGATCATGAACCTCTTCCTTCAGATTTGCTACTACTGCATCGACTCCGTAACGCTCAATTTGTTGTCTAGCTCTATCAATCAAAACTTCTACAGATACACCCGTCTCTAGTTTGAAGCCTATTCGCCTAGCACCACTCACGAATGGTGCAATCTCTGAGATATGCTTAGGCCCCTCAATCAATGAAATATTCCATGATTTATCACCACTGGGCTTCTTCTCACTCAGAGGTTCGGCGAAGTAATCCAACACAGCTGCTGAGTATATCCAAGCATCTGGCTTTGGTTCAGATGTAGCTACCTCCAATGACACAGCTAACATTTCATTTGGAGAGCCCCCTCTTCGTACGTCAGGTAATGGGAATTCTGGTGCTACTGAAGTTTTTCCGGCTATACAAATTACTCTATGACCCATCCTGTGGAGGTGTTGTGCAATAGTCCATCCAGTAGAGCCCGAAGAAGCATTTTGAATAGCCCTCACAGCATCAATTGGAGCTCTGTTGGCCCCCAAAGTAATCGCAACAACTTTCCTGTCAGGTAACTCGGAATTCACTAAATTGCATAACTCAGCAACTATAGAGACGGCATCTGGTTGCTTTCTACGGCCTTCTCGAAGTTCGTCAAACATAACTGCACTCCCCTCATCACGTAGGGCAGTGATATGTTCCGAAGTTACTGGGTCATCGAACAGGTCAGAATGCATCGAGGGTACGAATAGTATCGGAGTATCAGTACCACGGGCAGCAGAAAGAGCCATTGTTGCGGGAGAGTCCATAAGTCCATGGATATGTTTTGAAATGGTGTTCCTCGTAGCTGGAGCAACTAGTATTGCATCATAATCATCTAATTGCGCCATCTCATGATCCCATCCAGTCAGTGCCGAAGTTCCTGAAGCCCACGACAATGCCAATGGGGTGATGATCTTTTCAGCCTCACTGGTCATGAGGATAGAGAGAACCGCTCCATGGCGCCTCAACTCCCTCGATAGTCTCACAGATTCCACTGCAGCTATGCCACCAGTGACAATGAGTAATACACGACAATTAGCAAGGCTACGGCCGCGAAATTCAACATCTGCGTCGTTGACCATGCATGTGGGAGAGCACGGGGCTTCATGAGTGCGTCGACAAAGGAAAAGTATTCTTTGTTGTGGTAATGGGAGACATGGAGCCGAGTAGGATGGAGTTGTTGCACAGGCATCTAACTAGGTTCATCGCTGTGGATGTATTGTTGTTGATAGTGCTGTTGATTACAATGAATACTTCTGGGTCAGCCTCGATATTTGTGTTCTATATGCTTCTTGGATTAGTACTAATTCCATTAGGCATAGTTTCGGTAATCTCTATGCTAAGACGTGGATCTGGTGGAATTAATCTTGGAATTGCCAGCCTTGGATTAACTGGTGCTGCATTTCTGTTGCTTGGGGCATTGGGTGGTATTGGATATCTGACAGGAGAGAGTAAGGAAATTCTGCTTCCAGCAGTTCTAATCCTACTAGGTGCCTCTACACTGAAGAAAATACCGACAATGAAAAATCCATCATATGAAATGTGGTACAGAGGGGCCAATAGTTCTCATCAGTCTGGAATTGAATTCGAACAAGAGGTCTTAGCAACTTGTCCATCGTGCCATAGTGTCTTGGCGGTATTGCCCAATCAATTAACAATTAACGATACATGTCCGAATTGCAGTGATAGGTTAGTGCATTCTGAAGAGGAGTAATCATGGGGTTTCCAAAGCGATAGCTATCCCCATTCCCCCTCCTATACACATCGTGGCGATTGCCCTTTTGGAATTTGTTCGCCTTAGAAGGGATGCTGCTTTACCAGTAATCCTCGCCCCCGAAGCCCCCAAAGGATGCCCTAGCGCTATAGCACCACCATCGATATTTATTTTTGATGGATTCAGCCCTAACTCCGATATTACAGCTAGACTCTGAGAAGAAAACGCTTCATTTAATTCGTACAAATCAATTGATTCATTGTCCCATCCAGTCCTCTCCAAAACCTTCCTAGTAGCTTCCACAGGTCCGATTCCCATAATCCCGGGTGGACATCCACTTACTGCACCCGAAACAATTCTCGCCAGAGGAGTGAGTCCTCTTTCAGAAGCAAATTCCTCACTACAGACAATCATAGCAACCGCACCGTCAGTGAGTGGGGAGGATGTTGCCGCAGTAACCGTACCGTTTTCAGAGAAAACCGGCTTTAGTCCAGACATTGCATCTAATGTTGAGTCTGGCCTAATGCAACCATCCACTTCGATGGTTGTGTCTCCATCAATTACCGGAATAATTTCATCATTGAATGCACCTGCCTCCAGAGCAGTTGTAGCTTTGACATGAGAATCAAGTGCGAAGATTTCCTGTTCTTCACGTCCTATCTCCCAATTATCCGCAATGTTCTCTGCCGTTTGACCCATGGTGACGTAAGCTTGGGGCCAACCGAGTTCAAGACCTGGGTGCGGGCTCCAGTTGAATCCTCTACGTTTCACCCTACTCATTGATTCAACACCAGCACACATGTAACAATCACCCCAACCCGATTCGATGTTTGCCGCGGCAGAAAGTACGGCCTGCATTGAGGATCCGCACAGTCTATTGAGGGTCATTCCTGGCACACTGTCGGGTAAACCTGCTAGGAAAGTTACCAGTCTGCCTATGTTGTATCCCTGTTCGGCTTCTGGATAGCCGCAACCCATTATAAGATCATCAAATTCAGCTGTATCAATATCATTCCTAGCGATTAAGCCCTTGACTACCTGGCTTGCCATGTCATCTGGACGGAGACCACGTAACTCCCCCTTGTGGGCTCTATGAAAGGGAGTGCGAGCCCAATCCACGATTACTGCTTTCACAGACAGACGGCTGAGTGTTCACGGATAACCATTGACCAGTGAATGTTGAAAGATGGAGCTCGACCGAGGGGTTCATGAGAGGCATTACTCTCGAAGTTCTGATACTATGATTAGAGAATGTGCCAATCACGGCTACTACGCCGATGACCACCTGTGTCCTGCATGCAATTCTGAAGGGAAATTCATCATGAGAACGGGGGAGAGAGACAGTATGGCGAGACGTTTAGCACTGGTCCTCAGGCATGCCCCTGAGAAGTTCAATCTGGAAATGGACATTAACGGTTGGATAGATGTCAAGGATATGATCAAGCAGTTCAAAGGCTCAAATGAAAAGAGATACCATTGGCTCAGACCTCATCACTTCCGAGCAATATCAGAGACTGATCCAAAGGGCAGATATGAGGTCAGAGGGAACGTGATGAGAGCCACATACGCGCACACAGTCGAAATCGAGTTGGACTTACCGACTGATAACATACCAGAGGCCCTGTACTTTCCCTGCTCACCAGGTGAATGCGACAATTTACTAGAGTTAGGCTTGGAACCAAGTGGTCGCTCACACGTACACTTGTCGGCATCCATTCGCTCTGCAGCAGAAGCCGGACATGTTCATCACACACTTCCAACTCTACTCGAAGTCGATACTGCTAGGATGGTTGCAGCGGGTGAGACCGTATGGCATGCTGGCGTTACCGTGTACCTGGTAGACAAAGTTCCAGCAGAGTACTTGTCAGTCGTTGACAACGATCACCCTGAGTATGAATTAGCTAGGGTGCATTGGGACGAAGAAGAGTAATCACCGGTACTCACCGCATGATGGGCAGAAGTCCAAATCCTCGCTAACAGCAACTTCGCAGTTCCTGCAAACTGAGTCGTTTGAAACTGTAGTGCTAGTGACACTCTCATCCTCAACCAACCTTACTGGAGAGTCTCTTTTAGCGAATGGAGGAGGTATATCTTCCCCATCCACCATGATAATCTGCCTGTATTGGATTGTAAGTTGAATTGCCGATTCAATTTGCTTTGTGGCCCTGCTTCTCTCAGTTGGGTCCTCAATCTGCTCAACTATGGTTAACCTAGCCTGCAACCATCTCTGGAACTGTTCTATTGCCTCGCCGTCGCCCATATGACCCTCACGGGGGCTTCAGTCATAAACTACGGGAGAGGCTAAGTCATACACCTCATAGCAACAATGAGTCATATGCCCAGAGTGATAGTGAAACTGGGTGGGGGACTCATAACCGACAAGTCTCAGTACAGGAAGGTCAGAATGGACTACGTCGATGCTGTATCTGCTGTGATTAAGGAAATGAAGGATTCTGGATACTCTGTAATCATAGTTCACGGAGCAGGTTCATTCGGACACTTGGAAGCGAGGAAATGGAAATTATCCGAGGGCTACGACCAAGAAATCTCCGAAGAGCAGTCGAAAGCAATATCTAGAGTCCGCTCAGATATGGACGACCTCAATGAATACGTCGTGAGGTCTCTAATGAATGTCGGAATTGAGTGCGAAGTGATGCCGCCAAGAGAGTGGGCTACAGGGGTGGGTGTTGAATTTCAAGGTGATTTGAATTCCTTTGTTAGAGATCCAGAACAACCAATTCCAATTACATTCGGCGATGTAGTAGATACAGCAGACGATACTAGATTTGGAATTCTTTCAGGAGACCATATCATGGTGCGTCTCGGGTGTGAGGTACCCGATGTATCTGCATGCATCTTCCTTTTGGGAGATGTCGAGGGACTCATGGATAGGCCACCTAGCGAGCCCGGCTCTGTTCTGCTACCAACATGGAAATTGGATGAGGGATTCTCAAAATCTCATAATGCGGATATTGATGTAACTGGTGGAATTATGCTGAAGGCTCAATGTGCGTCCATGATAGCTCGTCAAGTTGAAGATGTTTGGCTCCTCAATGGAACAGTTCCCAGTAGGATGCTGACTGTTGTGTCTAAAGAGGATACGCTAGGAACCAAGGTACTGCAGTAAACATGTTAATCTGATATGTGACTTCATTCATAGCATTTCGATTATATGCAAGCGTATTCTCGGCGTTTATAGCATGACCGAGCAAGGAGGGACTAAAATTCTCGATGAGCACGATCTGTCTCAAGCAGATATGATGCAGGAGCGATGTATTCTTGTTGATTCTTCAGACAATAGAATCGGTTCTGAAACTAAACTCAAGTGCCACTATGGAGATGGGCTTCTACATCGCGCGTTCAGTGTGTTATTGTTCAAAGGTGGTGGTCAATATCTATTGGTACAGAAGAGATCTGCTGAAAAAATTACTTTTCCTTCAGTCTGGGCAAATACCTGCTGCAGCCACCCTCTCGATATCCCTGGTGAAAATGAGGATGCAGTCAGTGGAGTGATTAATGCTGCAAAGAGAAAACTACACCAAGAATTAGGAATACCTCGGCAACAGTTAGATTTAATCGACTTTGAGCATATTGGGAGATTTCAGTATGAATGTAGGTGGGATGAAAATTGGGTGGAAAATGAAGTTGACCATGTTATTGTGGCCCAACTGCCTGAAGAATTAGAAGACGATCTACATGTTGAACCCAATCCCAATGAAATTTCAGAGACGAGATGGTTGCATATCACCGAAGTATGGGACATGGTAAGTGGCGAAGAACCGATACATTCGGACACGGACATTTGGAAAGATGAAGTCGTTGCCCCCTGGTTCAAGTTGCTGTGGAAGGAGTTTTTACTTCTGCAAGTGCCAGAACTACCTCCTGCACCTAGAGAAGGTGTCGTATCTTTCGGAGAAGTAGATATGGATAGCAATTCATTGGTGCCCGGGCAAAATCTGATGCGTGCTATAGCACTCCATAGGAATCGTGTCGAAGGTGTGATTCTGCAGAGCCTCAGCAAGATGAAGCAAGAGCGTTTACATGGTGCAATGACTCATCTGTTCACAGGTGGGGGCAAGAGGCTCAGAGCCACCCTACCATATTTGGTCGGTGAAGCCGTAGGAGAAGTTCACGATGGGCACTATACCTTGGGTGCCTGTATTGAGATAATTCACAATTTCACCCTTGTGCATGATGACATCATGGATCAGGATCCCATTCGTAGGGGCCTGGAAGCAGTCCACGTAGCATATGATGATGCAACTGCCATTAACGCTGGAGATGCTATGTTAGCCGTTGGGTTCGAAATCCTAGCAGAGTCACCACATATTGAGAATGAAAACCTAGCGTTCCTAGTTAGATCGATAGGGGAGATGGTCAGGAAGGTTGCCGAAGGACAGATGGTGGACATGGAATTCGAAAATCGAGAAGATGTGAGCGAAGCAGCCTATATTTCCATGATAAAGGGGAAGACTTCGGCTATGTTCGAGACTTGCGCGATGACTGGAGCTAAGCTGGCTGGTGCAGATGATGCCACTGTGAATAACATGGCCGAGTGGGGATTGAATTTAGGATTGTGCTTCCAGATTATGGACGACTTGATTGATATCACAGGGGACACTGAGACATTAGGAAAACCAGCGGGTTCTGATATTGTCCAGGGCAAGAGGACGCTTATTGCAATACGCGCCCTAGAATGCGGTTCCGAATTACCGATGTTCACAAAGGTGTTCGGAGCTGGTGAATGCAGTGATGAGGACCTTGCTCAAGCTGTTTCTGAACTAGAATCCAGTGGATCGATAGACTACGCCAAGCAGCGTGCTATGAATTATCATTCTCTCGCCCACAGGCATCTGGACGTATTGAATGACAGCCCCGCGTTGTCCATTCTTAGAGAATTAACTGATTTTCAGTTGACTCGTATCAACTAATCAGTCAGTGTATTGAAGCTCGTCTGGAATATCTAACTTCAGACCCTTGCGCTCCCTTATCTCTGCAGTGACCTTGTGGAACAAGCTCGGTGGAAGATGAACGTATCCAGCATTCTCTGTGTTCCAAACCGCCCTTCCCTGGGTAGCTGCTCGAATATCATTAGAGAATCCGAAAGACTCTGCGACAGGCATGACTCCTATGACACTGGCCGTATTGCCGTCTATTGGCATGTCTTCAATTACTCCTCTGCGTGTGGTGACTTCTCGGGTAACGCCACCGATGACATCTTGTGGTGCATCAATTCTGATATTCTGTATGGGCTCAAAAATTACTGACTTAGAACGTAGCAGTGCACCCTTGACCGCATTGCGTACAGCGGGAATTGTCTGTGCGGGACCTCGATGAATAGCGTCCTCGTGTAACTTAGCATCAACGAGCCTGACCATTACACCCATCAGTGGCTCATCAGCTACGGGGCCCTTCTCACAAACGTCATTGAATCCCTCAATAATCAACTCACGTGTCTCATGTAGATTCTGAATTCCTTTTGTGTCATTCACTAGAATGTTTGTTCCATTAATTGCGTAAATTTTACGCATCAGATCCTTGTTCATTCCGAACTCGGCGAACCTGTCCCCTATCTCCTTGGCATCTTTATTCCTAACTGCGCCATCTCCGAAAGTGCCCTCACGTAGAGCATTGGTAACGTCATCAGGAAGTGGTTCGGTCTCTATGTAGAAACGATTGTGTCTGTTGGGTGACTTCCCCTCAAAGGCACGTCCCGTGTTATCGGATGAAATTGATTCTCTGTACACCACTATCGGCTCACTGACTGTGACCTTTATTCCCTGCTCTTCCTCTAGCCTGTATACTGTGATCTCGAGATGTAACTCACCCATTCCAGCCAATAACGCCTCCCCAGTTTCTTGATTTGTGGAGACTTGAAGAGACGCATCGGCCTTACCGAGTGTTCTTAGTGCGTCGATGAATTTTGGTAGATCTTTCATTGATTTCGGTTCTACTGCTACAGTTACCACGGGCTCAGAGTAATGTCGAATGGCTTCGAACGGGGTCGAATCTTCATCTCGTGTTATCGTGACTCCTGCCGCAGCACTACGCACGCCAGTCAGTGCGACAATGTTACCAGAAGTTACCTCTGGAACTTGAATTCTATCGCTACCAACCATCATGCTCACCTGCTGTACACGCTCTGATTTAGCTCCTCCAAGGGCCCATACTGTCTCACCGTGCTTGATTGTGCCCGAGTAAATCCGGCCAACGGCAACCTCCCCTGCGTGTGGGTCCATCCATATCTTGGTAATCATCAAAGAAAGTGGGCCTTCTGAATCACAACTGAGCATTGCCAAACCGGTTTCTGATTCTAGATCTCCCTGCCAAATATTCGGTATCCTATACTGTTGCGCCACAAGTGGTGAAGGTAATTTCTCGACGGCCATATCAAGGAGGACCTCGTGCACGGGTGCCTTCTTGGACAGTTCCTTCTGTTCCTCGTTATGGCAGTGCTCAAAGATATCCTTGAAACCGACCCCGGACTTCTCCATGTAGGGTAATGTAATTCCCCAATTATGGTACGCAGAACCAAATGCGACTGTTCCATCCTGCACATTGACTTGCCAGTCCTTGCGATGCTCCGCTGGAGCGAATTGACGAATTAGAGTGTTGACTCTGGTAATCTGCTCTTCGAATCGACTAATCATGTCTTGAGGAGTGACTTGCAACTCGTTGATTAGTCGGTCGACCTTGTTGATGAATAGTACTGGCCTAACCTTCTCCTTGAGGGCCTGCCTGACTACAGTCTCAGTCTGCGGCATGGCTCCTTCAACCGCGCACGTTAGGATGATACATCCATCAACTGCTCGCATGGCCCTTGTAACATCGCCACCAAAGTCAACGTGCCCGGGCGTATCAATGAGATTAATGAGATAATCATCGCCTCCGACGCCGTGCACCATAGAAGCGCTGGCTGCATTGATTGTTATTCCTCGAGCACTCTCCTGGTCATCAAAGTCTAGCACGCGTGACTTACCTGCCAAATCCTCTGACATCATGCCCGCACCGGCTATCAGATTGTCTGACAAAGTGGTCTTGCCGTGATCGATATGTGCTGCTATTGCTAGGTT
>TARA_B110000014_G_scaffold260733_1_pt1 | contig 11026 bp, 10 predicted proteins | sample TARA_B110000014 | Tara Oceans TARA_B110000014 (sample SAMEA4396468) | marine metagenome | biome: Westerlies Biome; feature: [MES] marine water layer (ENVO:01000295) within the mesopelagic zone...; material: water (ENVO:00002006), including particulate matter (ENVO:01000060) such... | reverse complement strand
TAGAGTTCTCTTTGATAAACCTGTTTAGTGAAAGCTGCAGGTTTTTTATTCTAGGGAGAATATACATGATCATTGTCATTCACGAAAACAAGGAATGGATCCCTCCATTCGAAGAAGCCTTCAATGTCCTTAATTTAAAATATGAATTTTGGTATCTTCCTGAAATTAATCTCAATCTTCAGCAGATTCCTGAAGAAGCAGTTTATTATAATAGAATGAGCGCATCTTCTCATACTAGAGATCATAGATATGAACCGGAATTAGCCATTGGAATTTTAGAATGGTTAGAGAGATATTCAAGAACAGTAGTAAATGGATCAAGGGCGCTAGATCTAGAAATAAGCAAAATTAGACAGTACCAAGAATTAGAAAAATATAAAATTCTTACACCCAAGACTTTTGCTACTGCTAGGATCAGTGAAATTATAAATGGAGCAGACGAAGTAAATTTCCCTTTAATTTCAAAGCATAATAGAGCTGGCAAAGGATTGGGTGTATATAAATTTCATGACAAGGAAACACTTCAAGAATTTACCAACAGCAAATCATTTGAAAGTTCTCCTGATGGTATAAATCTTCTCCAACAATTTATACATGCTCCGTCTAATAAAATTATCAGAATGGAATTTGTTAATTCTAAATTTATTTATGCAGTTGAAGTAGATACCTCAGACGGGTTTGAACTATGCCCCGCAGACGAATGTCAGATCGATTCTAATTGTCCTACAGGTTCAACACCTAAATTTAATATTCTAAAAGATTTTGAATTAAACAATCTGTCAAACTATGAAGACTTTCTTTCTGATAACAACATAGGCATTGCAGGTATTGAAATTATTTTAGATGAAGATGGAGTGGTTTGGACTTATGATGTTAATACAAATACAAATTATAATTCTGCTGCAGAAGAAAAAGCTAATGAAAGTGCTCCTCTTAAAATAGCTGAGTACCTAATGTCACTTGAGTCTTAAACTGAAGAATTAAATAAACTAACAGTTCGCGTAGATAGAGTAAATTAAAAAGAGAGTAATATAAGCTAAGCATTAGAAATAATTTATGTCAGACAATGAATTTAAAACCACGGATATTAATACTAATAAGGTCTATGATGAGCCATCAGTATTTCAGCCTAAAAATCTTTTAAGAGAATCTAGAAGACAAAATAAAATATCAATAGGAGAGGTGCCAAAAGTTTGCATTTTAGATCCAGACGGAAATTTAGTAGACCATCTTAAAAATAATAATAAAGCTTCTTTGAATGAATTTTGGGCTTGTTACCACTCTTTTCTATACACTTTTGAACTTAATGGGCAAATATTAGGAATAATACCAAGAGCAGTAGGGGCCTCATATGCCGTCTTAATAGCCGAACAGCTCTTCGTGTCAGGCTGCGAACTATTAATTAGTATTACCTCTGCTGGTATTATTAAGGAGCTAAATGTAAAAAAACAATTTGCTTTGATTACTGAGACAATTAGAGATGAGGGTACAAGCTACCACTATCTATCTAAAGAAGAATCTTCAAACCTTTCTAAGAATCTATTTAACAAATTAATTGCTGATAAATTGCCTTGGCAAGAAGCTAAAAGCTGGACTACTGATGCTCCTTATAGAGAAACTCAGTCAGCAATTAATGTAATGAAAGAAAATAATGTGACGTGTGTAGAAATGGAAGCTTCTGCACTATATGCATTTGCTAAAGCGAAAGATAAAGATGTTATCTGTTTTGCTCACCTTACCAATAAAATGGCGCAGGAAGAAGGTGACTTTGAAAAAGGAGAAGACTTTGGTAGCTTAGAAATGATGAAATTAATTCAAGAAGTTCTCACAAAATTAAGCATATGAACCGATTTTGATGTAAATTAATTTGATGCATTAAATAGGAGAGAGGAGATTATAGATTTTAAATTAGATAATAGTTTTGCAAATAACCTAGAAGATTTTTATGTTTCTTGCAAGGCTGTTCCTGTTGTATCTCCAAAAATTCTTTATTTCAATTATCAATTAGCTAATGAACTAGGTTTTGATCTTAATGAATCAGAAGTTATATCAAGTCAGGCTATTTTTTCAGGACAGGAAGTTCCGCTAGGAGCAAAACCTATTGCTCAAGCTTATTCAGGTCATCAATTTGGGGGCTTTTCTCCTCGGCTGGGGGATGGGAGAGCTCTGCTTTTGGGGGAAGTAATTGATGCTAAAAAGAATCGTCGAGACATTCAGTTAAAAGGATCTGGCCCCACCCCATTTTCTAGAGGTGGAGACGGAAAATCTGCTCTAGGTCCTGTATTAAGAGAATATTTGCTCAGTGAGGCCATGCATAAACTGAGTATTCCAACGACAAGAGCCTTAGCCGCTATATCCACTGGTGAAAATGTTTATAGAGAAACCCCTTTGCCCGGAGGTATTTTAACAAGAGTTGCATCTAGTCATATCAGGATAGGTACTTTCCAGTTTGGAGCTACACTTGGTGATGTTGATAAATTAAGATCGTTAGCAGATTATTCAATAGCTAGACATTATCCTGAACTAGCAGAAGCAGAGAACCCATACCTTGGATTTTTAAAAGCAGTTAGTAATTCTCAAGCATTATTGGTTGCTAAGTGGATGAGCATTGGCTTTATTCATGGTGTAATGAATACTGACAACATGACTATCTCAGGAGAAACTATAGATTATGGGCCATGTGCTTTTATGGATTCATATTCAGCAAATACAGTTTTTAGTTCTATAGATGCTCAAGGTCGATATGCTTTTGCAAATCAGCCATTAATATTGTCTTGGAATCTCACTAGGTTGGCCGAAACTCTTATACCATTAGTTCATGAAGATGTTGATCGAGCAGTTGAATTATTAAAAGAAGAAATTGAAGATATTTATCCTCTTTATGAGAAATACTGGTTATCAGAGATGAGATCAAAAATAGGTTTATCCACAGAAGATCCTCATGATCTAGAATTAATAAATGATCTTTTATTAATTATGGAGGAAGGTCATGCTGATTTTACTTTGGTATTTAGAGGCCTATCAAAGAGCTTACTTGGTAAAGAAGAGTCTTTACAAAACTTATTTGATAATCCTGCCCTTTTAACTCCTTGGTTGAAACGATGGTATAAAAGAATAGATGCAGATAAAATTAATTTGGAAAGTGTTGCAAAAAGTATGAATCAAGTTAATCCTTTATATATACCAAGAAACCATAAAGTAGAGGAGGCTCTAAGTGCAGCTTCTACTAATTTAGATATGGGTCTTTTCTCACAATTAGCAGATGTCTTGAATCACCCCTTTGATGAGATTAAAGGACAAGAGAGTTATGCCTTGCCGTCACCAATTTCAGATATTAAATATCAAACTTTTTGCGGAACTTGAGATTTATGCAAGCTAATTGGAAACATCACTTCGCTCAAATTAATGATATTCAGATGCATTTTGTCGAGGATTCTTCTAATCACAAAAGTGAATTATTACCTGTTATTTTCTGTCACGGATTTCCGATGCTATGGTTTAGTTGGCATCGCCAAATCCCTGTTCTTGCACAAGCAGGCTACAGAGTAATCGCCCCATCTATGCGAGGAATGGGAAGGACAGATAGTCCTCAAGACCCTGAAGAATATAGCATTAAGAAAATTACTGCTGATTTAGTTGGTTTGTTAGACCATTGCAAGATTGATAAGGCAATTTTCGTCGGAATTGATTTTGGTTCCTTTGCAATTCAAGATTTAGCTTTAAGATATCCAGAACGAGTAAATTCAGTAATATGTTTAGAAAATCCTGCAGCTCCGCATAATCCAAACAAATCACCTTTAACAGAATACGCAGAAATGGGCGCTGAACATTTTCTTCATATTGAGTACTTTCGAAATCCTCCTCGTGCAGATATAGAGTTAGCAGCTTCTCCTAGAGAATTCCTAAAAAAAGTTATGTGGATACTTAGTGGGCAAGCAAATTATTTTGACGTTTTTAAACATCCGCCAGGAACAAGTTATATAGATGCTATGCCTGAACCTCCACCACTTCCTTGGGATTGGCTAACTGAAACAGAGTTTGAATACTTTGTAGCAGAATATAGTCAATCAGGTTTTACGGGTGGTCTTAATTGGTACCGTTCTATGGACTTAAAATGGGAGGAACGCAAAGCCTTTGAAGGTGTTGAAAGTCAAGTAGATGCTTGGTTTATAGGCAGTGAAAAAGATGTTGATCTAGAAGGTTTTCATGGCGATGATCCTATAGGATTAATGAGAGCAATTTTTCCAAAATTACATGAGATAACTATGATACCTAGTGTGGGTCACATGATTTCATTAGAAGCTTCAGAAGAACTCAATAAAGTTTTATTAAGTTACTTAGAAAAGATTCATCAATTATGATCTTTAGAAAGTTTTACATTAAGATTACTTTTCTAAAATGTAATTAATTAAAACCTTTGTGTGTCTGATTAATATCATATAATCAAAGGAAATTTATTTAGAAAAAGGAGAGAAAATATGTCTACTATTATGATTGTCGGTGCATCACGAGGAATTGGTCTAGAACTTACTAAACAATATGCCGATGCAGGTGATAATGTTATAGCATGCGTTCGTGATAATGGAGTGGCACCTAAACTTGATGAGATAGCTGCTAATGCTCAAAATATTACTATAGAACAACTTGATGTTGCGGATCCTGATTCCATAGAATCTGCATCTAAGAGCATTGGTGATATAGCCATAGATAGTGTGATTATTGTTGCGGGTGCTTTAGGTGGTGAGCATCAATCAATTGATGACATAGATATAGAGGAGTGGCATAGAACACTCGATACCAACACTATTGGTCCAATGAAGATTGCCAGTAGTTTTAAATCTAATCTGGTTGCTTCAGGCAATGGAAATCTAATGATTCTTTCTAGTCAGCTTGCAGCATCTACCTGGCCTTTAGGTGGAAGTTATATATATTCCTCTACAAAGGCAGCAGTAAGTAAAGTAGGCCAGATTCTTGCAATTGATTGGGTTGAAGATCCTATTATTGTTTCAATTATGCATCCGGGATGGGTTCAAACTGATATGGGAGGACCTCATGCTGAAATAACAGCAGAAGAAAGTGCTTCAGGTATTCGTAATGTAATTTCAAGCTTAACCAAAGAAGATTCTGGTAATTTTTATAAATGGAACGGAGAAATTCATCCTTGGTAGTTCTTATTTATCTGCGCTGATCTAGAAAGCAGGTTCAATAAAATAATGATTTGATGGTACCAACCGCTAAAATTCTTCTTTTAGGTTCTGGTGAATTAGGTAGAGAGTTTGTGATTTCTACCAAACGCTTGGGTTGTTATGTCGTAGCGTGTGATAATTATGAAAATGCTCCTGCTATGCAGTTAGCCGATCAGTCAGAAGTTTTTTCTATGCTTGATGCCAAAGCATTAAGCGAAGTAATAGAAAAGCATCAACCTGATTTTATTGTTCCAGAGATAGAGGCTATCCGAACAGAAGTTTTAGTAGATTTTGAGTCTAAGGGTTTTTCTGTAGTTCCCTCAGCTCGAGCTGCACAATTGACCATGAATCGAGACGCTATTCGTGACCTAGCTTCCTCTCATCTGAACCTTGTTACCTCTAGTTATTTATATGCAGAAAGTTTAGAAGAATTGAAAGATGTTGTTAAGGAGCTTGGCTTGCCTTTAGTCATCAAGCCTGTCATGTCATCTTCTGGCAAAGGACAAAGCACCTTAAGTCATGAGGAAGAAATAGAATCCGTATGGGAATATGCAGTTTCAGGAATGCGAGGAGATAGACTTCGAGTTATAGCGGAAAAGTTTATAGATTTTGATTATGAGATAACTTTGCTAACTGTTCGTGCTAAAGATGGTATTCATTTCTGCCCTCCTATAGGACATCGTCAAGAACGGGGAGATTACCGCGAAAGTTGGCAACCAGCTCTTATGAGCGAATCTGCACTGTCCTTAGCTCAAGAAATGGCAGCTAAGGTAGTTGATGAGCTTGGAGGTTATGGACTCTTTGGAGTTGAATTTTTTGTGAAGGGAGATGAAGTCATTTTTTCAGAACTTTCACCCCGTCCTCATGACACTGGGATGGTGACTTTAATTTCACAAAGTTTAAATGAATTTGATCTGCATGCTAGAGCAATATTAGGATTGCCTATTCCAGATATAACTCTTTTTGGAGCTTCCGCTAGCGCTGTTTTGCTCGGAGAGCAAGATTCAGAAAGCTTCACGATTTCAGGAATTGATTCGGCTTTATCTTTTAATAACCAATCTTCGCATATAGATATAAGAATCTTTAATAAACCCTTAACACGTCCATATCGAAGAATGGGAGTGACCCTTGCAAGAGTGGATGAAGGTGACATTGAATTAGCTCGGAAACTTGCTCTAGGGGCAGCAGAGAAACTAAAAATTAAATATTTCTAACAAAGAATATTAAAAATAAATTGAGATAAGAAAATGAAAACAAGAGCCGCCGTTGCCTTTGAAGCAGGAAAACCATTAGAAATCTGTGAAGTTGATTTGGATGGGCCTAAGGAAGGAGAAGTATTGATTGAATTAAAAGCAACAGGAGTGTGTCATACAGATTATTTCACTTTAAGTGGTGATGATCCAGAAGGAGCTTTTCCAGCTATATTAGGACATGAAGGAGCTGGAGTTGTTCTTGATGTGGGACCTAATGTCAAAGAACTGAAGATTGGTGATCATGTTATACCTCTTTATACGGCTGAATGTCGTGAATGTGAATATTGTTTAAATCCTAAAACTAATCTTTGTCAGGCTGTAAGAGTTACTCAAGGTCAAGGACTTATGCCCGATGGGACAAGTAGATTTTCTATAAATGGCAAACCCTTACTACATTACATGGGCTGTTCAACCTTCTCAAATTATAGTGTACTTCCTGAGATTTCTTTAGCCAAAGTCCGTAAGGATGCACCTTTCGATAAAATTTGCTACATAGGATGTGGCGTTACGACAGGAATAGGTGCCGTAGTTTTTCAAGCAAAGGTTGAGATTGGTTCAACTGTGGCAGTATTTGGTTTAGGCGGAATTGGTCTCAATGTAATTCAAGGTGCTAAGTTGGCAGGAGCTAGTCAGATAATTGGTATTGATTTGAATGCAGATCGAGAAACTCTTGGCCGGAAATTTGGCATGACAGATTTCATAAACCCCAAAGACATAAATAATGTTCCAGATCATATCATTCAAATGACAGGGGGAGTGGATTATAGTTTTGAATGTATTGGGAATGTTGATGTTATGCGGCAGGCTCTTGAGTGCACTCATAAAGGATGGGGAGAGTCATTCATTATAGGAGTTGCTGGAGCTGGGCAGGAAATATCTACTCGTCCTTTTCAGTTAGTCACCGGACGGTCATGGAAAGGAACTGCATTTGGAGGTGCGAGAGGAAGGACCGATGTCCCTAAAATAGTAGATTGGTATATGGAAAACAGAATAAATATAGATGATTTAATTACTCATACCATGCCGTTAGAAGAAATAAATGATGCATTTGATCTTATGCATGCTGGAAAGAGTATTCGCTCTGTAGTGGTTTACTGATTCTTAATTTATGGATATAGAAAAAGTGAGTTCAAATGTTATGTTTGACGGAGAGCAATTAAAGTTCAAACATAAGTCTAGCTCCCTCGAGTGTTCGATGACTTTTTCTATCTACCTTCCACCCCAAGCTAAAATTCAAGATGTACCCATAATCTACTGGCTTTCAGGATTAACATGCTCTGATGATAATTTTGTTCAAAAATCTGGTGCTCAGAAATATGCAGCAGAGAATGGAGTTGCGATTGTTTGCCCTGATACGAGCCCAAGAGGAGACAGCGTTCCAAATGATCTTGAAGATTCGTATGACTTAGGTTTAGGAGCTGGTTTTTATGTTAATGCTACTCAAGAACCCTGGACTAAGAATTACCATATGTATGATTATGTAACCACCGAACTTCCTAATGTTTTAAAAAATAGTCACTTACCTTTACAAGATAATAACTGTTCAATTATGGGCCATTCTATGGGGGGTCATGGAGCGATAAATATAGCATTAAAAAATCCTGGAAAATATAAATCTGTTTCTGCAATGGCTCCTATTTGTAGTCTCATAAACAGCCCTTGGGGTCAAAAAGCTCTTGAAAATTATATAGGTCCTGATCGTAAAAATTGGGAGCAGTATGAAAGTTGTTTATTAATCTCTAAGTCTGAAGAAAAACTTTATTTATTGATAGATCAAGGGCAGGATGATGAATTTTTAGAGAATCAACTTAAGCCTGAGTTATTAAAAGAGGCCTGTAGACGGGCAAACTATCCCTTAAAATTACGTTTTCAGCCAGGTTATGATCATAGTTATTTTTTCATCGCTAGTTTTATAAATGATCATATTAAGCACCATCAAGAGTTTCTTTTTTAAATCCTTCTGTTTAATAAAATTAAAGTTAGAATAAGCGCAATTAAAAATTAATTTATTATGAATTTTTCGAATCCTGATTTACTAAAGAATCCTTACCCGCATTACAAAAAATGGCGAGAAGAGAAACCAATATGGTGGGCAGAAGATATAAATGGTTGGGTGCTAAGTAGGTATGAAGATGTAAGATTTATCCTTAAGGATGCAAAGAAATTTTCATCAAACTCTATGGGAGAAATGGATCAACAGGCTATGGCGCTACCTTTATTGACAGATGATCCTCCTAGGCACACTCAGTTAAGAGCTATTGTTAATAAAGCTTTTACCACTAAAACACTGAAAGATATGGAAGTTGAAGTTGTCAGTTTGGTGGATAAATTATTGGATGATATGGCTGGCAAGAAGCATATTGATATATCTTCTGATTTTACCATCCCCCTTCCAGTTCACATCATCGCTCGATTAATGGGGATACCTGAAGATAGAAAAGATGATTTTAAGAGATGGTCAGATGCATTGACTGGAACAGGACAAGCTACAGAACTGCAAGATAGACTTCCCGACATAATGGAGATGGCAGAATATTTTCAGTCTCTAATCCCAGAGCGTCGAAAGAATCCAAGTAATGATCTTTTTAGTAAGGTAGTAAATGCTGAACTAGATGGAGCAGGTATTAGCGATCAAGATATAGTAGGTTTTAATATTCTATTATTAATAGCAGGCAATGAAACTACAACTAACTTACTTTCTAATTTATTAGATTATCTTTCTTTGCATCCCGAAAAGTGGAAAGAACTTCGTGATAATCCAGAAAAAATCGACGCGGCAGTAGAAGAAACTCTTCGGTTTGATGCACCTGTGCATTGGGTTAATAGAAAGGCAACCGTTGATATAGATTTTCATGGGCAGAAAGTTAAAAAAGGAGATATTGTTTATGCAATCCTTGGTTCTGCAAATAGGGATGCTAATCATTATGATCAACCCGACACTTTCCTACTGAATCGAGGTAAAAGTGATCACCATACCTTTGGTTATGGTATTCATTTTTGCATCGGTGCTCCTTTAGGAAGAATGGAGGCACGTTATGCTTTAGAGGGTCTGTTTAAAAGATATAAGAGCATAAAACCTAGTGTTTCTGGGAAGAATGAACGTACTCATTCAAATATGCTTAGAGGTTTCCATCATCTTTGGTTAGAAGTAGAAGAAAATTAAATTGTCAAAAAAAACTCAGGTTCCAGTAATAGATTTCAAGGAGGCTAATAACAGTGATTCTCAGCTCAAGTTACTAAATTTAGCTTGCAGAGATCATGGTTTTTTTCTTTTAAAGAATCATGGCATGCAAGAATCCATAGATCGCATGTGGACCGCTTCAGAAAGGTTCTTTTCTTTGCCGAGAAACGAGAAATTGAGGATTCTTAGAACAGAACATAAACCTCTAGGATATTATGATAGAGAGTTAACAAAAAGGAAAAGAGATCTAAAAGAGGTTTTTGATTTTATGGATCCGAAATCAAATAAGGATGATTATAATCAATGGCCTCAAGATGAAAGTTTTAAGCAAGCTATGAACTTTTTTTTTAACGATGCTTCTTTAGTAGCTAATCAAACCTTAGATTTAGTATTTAGGTCCTTAGTGCATAGTAAATTAGACCTTCCATCAGGCAACTCTGATATGAGCACAGTTAGATTGAATTATTACCCAGTCAGCGATCCCTTAAAGGACGATAGTATTGGTGAAATTTCAGAATTAGGTGAAATGGCTCTTAATCATCATACAGATCCTGGGATTCTTACTTTACTTCTTCAAGATATGACCGGAGGATTGCAAACATTTTCCCGCCAAGATGGTTGGATAGATATTGTCCCAAAAAAAGATACCATTGTGGTTAATTTAGGAGATGCAATGCAAGTTTGGACAAATGATCAATATTTAGCTGCTATGCATAGAGTCTCAAAAAGAACTAATAAATCTAGATACAGTACTCCTTATTTTTACAACCCATCAAGAGGTGAAGTCTTAAAACCTATTAAAGGAATTTCAGAAGAGGAAGACCATTATAGCTCTTTCATATGGAAAGATTATATACAGGGAAGAGTTGATGATAACTATTCAGATTTAGGAGAGGATGATATTCAAATATCAAAGTTTAGGATCACTTGAATGACAGTCTTACAGTAAACATTGGAGTTAAAATGAAAAATATTTTTCCTGGAAGATATACTGCAGAATTTAAAGAAAAAATAATAGTTTTTGTCATAGGTATGAGAGTCAACAGACTATTTGCTTTGCATAAGTGGTTATTACCTACATTTAATACATTGAGGTTATGGGTTCATTTAAAAACAAACCCACCAAAAGGTTATCTTTATGGTTATTTGTACTTATACTGGAGAGGAATTGGTATGATGCAATATTGGCAAGACTTCACTGCCCTGGAAACCTTTTCCCATGATAAAAATCAACCCCATTATAAAGCTTGGAGTCAATTGGCGCTTCAAACAGAATGTGATAATACTTTTGGCTATTGGCATGAGACTTATGAAATAAATCCAAGCAGTACAGAAGCAATATATGGCAGTATGCCTAGGTTTGGTTTAGGGGCTGCTAGTAAACATGAAAAATTAAAAAAAGAAGA
>TARA_B110000014_G_scaffold260462_1_pt1 | contig 11026 bp, 9 predicted proteins | sample TARA_B110000014 | Tara Oceans TARA_B110000014 (sample SAMEA4396468) | marine metagenome | biome: Westerlies Biome; feature: [MES] marine water layer (ENVO:01000295) within the mesopelagic zone...; material: water (ENVO:00002006), including particulate matter (ENVO:01000060) such... | reverse complement strand
TTGCCGGAATAAGTGATATTCTAGAAAATATCCAAATAGCTCTTCTGATGTATTCAAAACCTGATCAAATCACTAATATACAGCTTATTTTCGGAAGCAGCTTCAACCAAATTAAATGGATCTTGGTATTTCTATCTTTAGCAATATTGATTTTTGCAATATTCAAGAAAGGATTAAAAAGATTTTAAATTTTAATACATCATATACTATAAAATATTAGTTAAACCTTGGAACATTTTTCTTAAATAAAAGCAAAACTATTATTTTAAATTTAAAAAGATGGAACGCTTAAAAGATAATAAATGAAAGAATTAAAAACAAAAATTTCTTCGAGAGAACCTATCTATGATCAAGTCCTTTTTTTAGATGGCGTATCAAGAGCGGGAAAGTTTTTATTGGGAAAAATCTGTTCAAATTTCAAGAGGGTTGAATATTTTCAATATATAGAATCTTTAGAACATTTTCCTATATTAAATTCTTTAGGCTTCATAGAAAAAGATGCAGCTAAATCTATGATGCAAATATATTTAGACTATGCCATCTATAATATGTCGATAGGTAGAGGCCTCAACCAAAGGTTAGATGATAGCTCCTCAATAACTCATGCAACTGACTTTGAAGACTATGTAAACAGGTCAAAAGGTCATGATGGCGAAGAAGCAATTGAAAAACTAAAGATCAACAACCGGCTTCCATCTTTTCTAATTCATGAATGCATGCCTTTCGTAGAGTTCTTTTTTGAGACATTTCCAAATCTCCAAATGATTCATATTGAAAGACACCCGATAGATCTTGCCCACTCTTGGTTTTCAAGAGGCTTAGGTAAAAGGTTTGGATTAGACCCTCTGGTATTTGCACCAACCTTACAAAGTAAAAAAGGACCCATACCTTGGCACGCAGAAAGCTGGAAAGATCTATATGCAGATATGTCTGAAGTAGATAGAGCTATAAAAAGTGTCTGTAATCTTTATATGATGAGTGACAAGAGTTATGAAAAAATAAACTCGGATAGAAAAGATAGAATATTGAAATTAGGCTATGAAAATTTCTTTTCTAGTCCCAATACTGTAATTGAACAGTTATCTAAATTCCTAGAAAGTTCTCCCTACTCTAATATGGGAGAAGTATTGAAAAGAGAAGGTTGCCACTCAGAAATCCCCCTCAGTTCTAGGCAAGCAAAACTCAAAGAACTAAAGAATTCTGCTTCTAAAGAGATATTTGAAGAGTTAACGGAAGCTTCTGCAAAGTATGAATCTTATTGGGATCTAGAAAAGTCTTATTGAATAAATACTTTTTTCTTTTGATTGATTTTTAAACGAATCATATTTTGAATTTCTTTTCTCATATACCAATTGGGAAGCTTTTTATTAGTCTTAAAAGAGGCCCTTACATCCGAACCGCTTATTTCTTTAAATGACTTTGAATTTGAGTAATTAGCAAACTTTTTTTGTTTTGAATTAAAACCTATCTTATTAAAGAAGATTAGTTCTATCTCTAGATTATTGAGTTTATTAAAGAACTCTTTATTTTCATTCTCTTTGTAGAAATCCTGAACGCCAGTATGATCTCTTCCTATGATGAAATGACTGCAACCTAAGTTCTTTCTGCATATCGCAGTAAAAATCGCTTCTCTAGGCCCTGAATATCTAGAATAAGTATTAAAGCCACCTAAAAGAACAGATTTATCTGGATATATTTTATTAGCTATTAATATTTTATAGCTCTCTAGAATAATCTCAGTCGAGAAATCTCCAGTTTTTTTCTCACCTATGACAGGATTGATAAACAGGCCATCTGCCTCAGACTCTTTTAACGCCCTCAATTGAATATGCTCATGGACTCCATGAGCAGGATTTCTAGTATGAAAACCAACTACTCTAGACCAATTTCTTTGGCTGAAAATATATCTTGTTTCATGAGGTGTAAGTTCATAGCTTCTATAGACAGATTTTCTTCTATTAATAAGAGTAACTTTTCCATTAATCACTAAATTTCCTTTAGATAAAAACCTTTTTACCCCTGGATGGTCTTCAGAATTAGTTCCAAACCACTTTAAGGCAACTTTCTCTAAGTCAATATTATAAATATTTTGAACATCTAAAAATGCTATTTTTTCTCCCTTTTTAGAAGTTAAAATGACTCTCTCTCCAATTTCAGGCATCAAACCATTTCTTTTTATTTGAAGAATAATTGGCAAAGTCCACACGTTTCCATCTAAAAGCTTATTTGTTTTTAAAACACTATTTAATTCTTCTTTACTCATAAATGAATCGATAGGAGAAAAAGTACCTAAAGCAATTTGTTCTGCATCTATTAAATCAGAGTCTTCTACAACCAACTTCCTTGAATTCCCATCTCTCTTAACTTGTTCTATGGATGCCATATTTAGAATTAAAGAACCTCCATGTGGCTTGATTAAAGAAGGATCTTCAAATAATAAATTTGATGACGCAACAGGTTCATTAAATTCATTAATTAATTTCTTAATCATATTTGCACATGCAATAGGATGATTTCCTATGGCAGTTTCTGCTGCTAAAACCAGGCCATTTGCGCCTGACTCTAGAAGATTGTAGACATCATTTACTTCTGCCCTAGTAGGAGATGAATTCTGAATCATAGATTCTAGAAGGTTAGTTGCAACATAAACTTCTGTTTTCTTACTATTGGCTAGTTTAATAATATCTCTTTGAACCTGAGGAATTCTATGGATAGAAACTTCTCTTGATAAATCTCCTCTATCTATTAGGACAGCATCTGAAAATTTAATAATTTCTTTTTTGTTAATAAGCCCTTCTGCAGATTCAATTTTTGATATCAAAAAACTCTTTTTACCTATTCTCTTTCTTATACCTTTGACATCTTCACCTTCATTAGCAAATGATAAAGCGAAGTGCTTAATATCATTTTTTAGACCTATATCAATGGCTCTTATATCTTTGGCAGTCAAAGAGCTAAGGTTTACTTTTCTGTTCACAGATACTGCCTTATTACTTCCAATCATTCCTCCAGTTATGACTTTAAGATCTAATTTATTTTTAGATTTTTTAACTACCTGAAGTAAGGCTGAATTAAAATCTATGCTTAAAATATCTCCTACATGAAGCTCTTGAATAATATTCTCTGGGTATAAGTTAAATTTCTTTTCATCCCCTTTAATTATCTTCTCTGAAACCTCTACGATACTATTTTCTATCAAACTTAATTCACCTTTTTTTAAGGTTCCTGTTCTTATTTGAGCTCCTTCAGTATCCAAGCATAAGGGTATATTGGTTTTGGACTGGATTAATTTGATTTGATCCTGGAGATTTTCTATCTTAGTGTGTGATAGATTTAAACGAAACATTTCGACACCCAAATCCTCTAATCTGCCAATTACCTTTTTATTTAAAGATGCGGGACCTAATGTACAGAGTATCTTTGTGTGCATTTTAGATTTTTTAAGATTCTCAAGGTTTGATAAATCAGAAGTTTAGACTTCTTTTCAATCCTTATCAATCTTTTAGCCAGTCAAAACCTTATTGGAAAGGTTAAAGAAAAGAGAATATCCCATAACAAAGAATAAGTAGAGAAATGAAATACTGATATTTTTCATTACTCAAAAGTAGTGCTAATTTTTTTCCCAGAAAGAAATAGCTTATTATTGCAACTAAGCTGAGCATCAAGTATGGCGGGTTAAATGACTCTAAGCGAGTTATTGAAAGAACTAGCAGTTGAAAAAATGCGAATAAGAAATATATTTGAGCAATGTTTGCCCTAATAGATTCTTTGGTCGCATGCAGACTTGACATTAACACAGTAAGTGGACCTCCACCCATATTTGATATTCCATGAATCCCACCGAGGAAGAAATAAAATAAGATTGTATTCTTTGATAAAAATATCTTGAGTAATTTCTCTAAACGTTTGGATATTCTCAATAAGCCTATCAATATTAGAGCTGCTCCTACAACTTTAGTTATATCTATAAAGTTTTCATTAGTCACTACTAAAAAAAGGCCTAAAACAAGCGGTGGTAAAGTCGCAACATATAATTTCTTTTCAGTTACAATCAAATCATAATTGCCTATGACTTGGGATAAAGAAATAAGCATTGAAGCAGGTAATAAAATCCATAAAGTAACATCATAAGAATAGCCTAAAAGTAATAAAGTAGGAGTACCAAATAAAAGAAGACCAACTCCAAAAATAGACTGAACTAGACTTAATAATAAAATTATTAAGGATAACAACATGAATTCAAGATTTAAGAAAACTGACATGATTTAAGAATAATTAGAAAATTTTTAGTGATTTTTTATTAAAATAATTAATGTTCTTTGCTGCAAAATTACTATCGTGAGTACAAAATATAAGTATCTCGAAACAAGCTCATAATAACGGATAATCACCTTCTTAACCATCAACAAGAATGATAAAAGGAGCCTTGTACCAATAATCATAATAAAAATAAGTTATATGATTTGTAGAAGTAATCTAATGTAATGATGATTACTACTTTTTAATAAATCTTCCCTTTGTAAAAATTCTAAAAACAAACTAGTATGCAAAGTCTTGAATCAATAAATTTTTAAAAAAATTATGGATATAGAACTTAGTAAAGAAGATCTCTCATTTAAAAAAGAAGTTAATGATTTTCTTGAGCTCAATAAAAGAAAAAAAGATGCAGACTATTTTAAATGGCGTTTTCAGTGGTTTGAAAAAGCAAAGGAAAAAGGTGGCTGGGATGTACCTAAATGGCCTTCAGAGTTTGGTGGTCCAGGATGGAGTCCAACACAACATTACATATGGGAACAAGAAACTGCAAAAATAGATATACCTTTTGATATCCCTATGGGAATCGGGATGTTAGCTCCAATATTAATGACTTATGGAAATAAGGTACAGCAAGAAAAATTCTTACCAGATATAAGAGCTAGAAAAGTAAATTGGTGTCAGGGTTATTCAGAACCAGGGGCTGGATCTGATTTAGCTAATTTAAAAACAAAGGCAGAAATTTCTAAAGATGGTAAATATTATCTCGTTAATGGCTCAAAGATATGGACATCTCTTGCTCATATTGCAGATTGGATTTTTTGCTTAACTAGAACAAACGATCAAGGGACAAAACAACAAGGTATTACCTTCCTTCTCTTTCCTATGAAACAAGAAGGTATTGAGGTAAAACCAATTATTACACTTGGAGGTTCACATACTGTAAATACTGTGCATCTAACTGATGTCAAAGTTCCAGTGGAAAATAGAATAGGTGAAGAAGGTAAAGGTTGGACCTATGCAAAAGGTTTGCTCCAACATGAAAGAACGGGGCTAGCTGGTTTGTCTAAATCACTATTTGCTCTTGAGAAGTTAAAAGAAAATGCAAGATCAGTAACACGAGGTAATGAAACTTTAATGGATGATCCTTCTTATCAGTCAAAGATAGGAGAACTGGAAATAGATTTGATGGCTGCTGAATTTACTGAACTAAGAAGCTTAGCCAGTGCAACATCAGGAGGTGAATTAGGGCCAGAATCATCAATTCTTAAATTAAAAGGAACTGAAATCCAGCAAAGGATTCAAAAATTGACTGTAGAAGCTAGTGGAATCTATGCAGCAGCCTGGGGAAATAGCTCCATCGGCACACCTTTTGCAAAGGCAGGAATGTCTGGATATTTATCAAGTAGAGCTTATACAATTTATGGAGGAGCTAGTGAAGTTCAGCGTGATGTTATTGCTAAAAATGTACTTGGGATTGCAAGTAAGAGGAAAGAAAAATGAACTTTGATTTCTCGGAAGAACAAACAATGATTCAACGAAGTGTAGAACGCTTTGTACAAGAAAAATATGATTTGGATAATAGAATAGAGCTGAGTAAAAATGAGCTTGGCTATAGTTTTGAAAATTGGAATTCTATGGCTGAATTAGGATGGCTAGGATTGCCTTTTGAAGAATCTGATGGAGGTTTTGGCGGAAATCAGATAGATGTACTTTTAATCATGGAACAATTCGGAAGAGGTTTGGTTCTTGAACCTTATCTAGCTAGTATTGTCATGGGCGGTGGAGCTTTAAAACGAAGTGATTCAACCAAGATGAAAGAAGAATTTATTCCGGGACTAATAGACGGAAGCAGACATATTGCTTTTGCATATGCTGAAAATCAAAGTAGATTTGACTTAGAGGATGTCCAGACTTCTGCCATTAAAGCTAAAGAAGGCTTCATTCTAAATGGCCAGAAATCAATGGTACAAAATGCTGAGAGTTCTGACCAGATTATTGTTACGGCTAGAACGAGCAATAGTAATACGAGTAAAAAAGGCATTTCTTTATTTCTAGTAGATACCAATCAAGAGGGTATAACATGTGAAAACTTTCCAACTGTAGATGGATTAAGAGCCTCAGAAATAAATCTTAAAGATGTCCATATAAGCCCAGATAGATTGGTAGGACCAATAGATGAAGGATTTAAAATATTACAAGGGGTATCTAATGACGCTATTTTAGCTTTGTGCGCTGAAGCTATTGGTATTATGGAAATACTTTATAAAGACACGTTGGAGTATACTCAACAAAGAGAACAATTTGATCATCCATTATCTGAGTTCCAAGTCATTCAGCATAAACTTGTCGACATGTTTATGGAATATGAACAATGTAAATCATTATTATATCGGGCAACAATGGAATCCGTTGAAGGAGAAACTTCAGCTCAAAGAACTGTTCATGCTCTAAAACATTTGATTGGAAAATCTGGAGTTTTCATAGGAGAAAATTCAGTACAACTTCACGGAGGTATGGGAGTAACAGAAGAACTTAGAATAGGACATTATTTCAAAAGGTTAATAATTATTGATTCCATCTTTGGAAATTCAGATTATCATCTCCAGAAATTTAATAGTTATAAATAATGAATGCCAATTTGATAATCTTTAAATCAACAAATATTACCTAGATTTCAGTGTTTGCAAAGATTCTAAGTAATTATCTTCCTCTATCAATTCTTTAATTAATCTTGATTCTGAATTCCAAAAATAAGATCTTCTTTCTAAAGGGTAAACACTTTCTAACTTATCATATTTATTCTTTGTATTATCAGAGATGCAGATTGGAATTATTCCAGCACTCAGAGATTCACAAATAGTAGTAGAAAGAAAAGAAACTGTAAATTCAGGTTTTTCTAAATCTAATAGTTGATTTATTTCTATTTCCTCATCACAAAATCCAATATTTAATAAACTACAAAGATTTCTTCCTATCTCACCCCATTCTGCTGGATGTCTACGAGCAAAGATCTCATAATCTTTTGTATTAAAAAATTGAACTAAATCTATGATATGCTCTAGCTCCTTTTCTGACATCCTTGAATCTGGATTAAGAAATAAAATAACCTTTTTTTCCTTTTGCTTTAATTCCAAACTTGGGTATTTTTTAATCTCTGAATTTTTAAGGATAGCAGAAAGATAGGTAACTTCTTCATCTGAATATACATAAATTTTATCATCTCTTGGTATATTTATACTGGGGATTTTATTTATGAAACCATGAGAATATAGAGATGTTCTTATATTGATCATGTTTGCAGCCAAAGCAACTAGGCCTGCACCTCCATGATAAATTTCTACACTTTTATTCATTGATTTGAGTTCACTCAAAAGAGCGCAAAAATAAGAGTAAATAGGTATATTGCTATAAATTATTCTTAAAACCTTAATTCTTACTTCGCTAGACATACCAATACTTAAAAATTTATATACTTGAATTAGATTTCTAAAAAAATTTTGTAAAATTTTTATCAAAGGAACATATGTAATCTTAGTAAAATCATCTTTCTTAAAACATTTTATTAACAAATAGTTTTGATCGTGACCTTTTGGAAAAAACCTAAAATAATTCTTATGATGATGTTTTGCTTCAGACTCCACTAAAATATGATTTGGTACTTCAGATTTATTAAGGGTCTTTGAAGGAAACTGTTTTAGAAATAAATATATTGAATATATAAATCCCCTACCAAGAATTGGAATTAAAAATATAAACCTTTTTAAAGCAATATTTCTAACTAGTTCATTATCTGAAGATTTATTAAATATAAGATCTAGCTCTTCATCTCCAAATAGCATCCATCTATTAAATTCATTAATATTTTCTTCTAAGCTTGTCTTATTTGAAGCCATGATTTAAAGACTAGTAAAAAAATATTTTTTACTCAAGATATAGTGATTTAATTTTCTCTATCTCAAATTTGGAAAGCATTAACCCTTTTTCAAAGTAATTATCCATACCTCCCCACTGCTCATCTATTTGATTAAAAGCTGCCCTTAAATAACGCTCCTCTACGCCCAAAACTTTTTTTATATTCTCAGTATCTGCCTGAAAAAGGGAGAAAAGATTAATTTTAAATAGTTTTTTGTTAGTTTCATCTTCAGTATAAAAATTAGTCGCAAGATAGTCATCCATCACGATATCTCTTGGAACTCCTAAAACTGACAATAAAAGAGCTGCTGCAAAGCCAGCTCTGTCTTTACCTGCAGTGCAATGAAAAACCAAAGGTAAGCCTTTATTGTTTATCAAGGTGTCGAAAAAATCTTTATAAACAGGAGTAAAATTAGATACTAGATCTCTATTAAAATCTACCAAATAATCTGAAAGATCAAGATTTCCAGAAAACATTTCTTTTTGAAGATCTTCAAAAGACTGATCAGAGTTCTCTGGTAAAATATCCTTAAAAGGATCAATACTCAGAAGATGCATTCTAGTATCACCAATAAGTTTATCAGGATGGTCTTCTCTTTCGAAAGTAGATCTGAAATCTACAATGGAACTTAGCTTTAATCTTAGAAGATAATCTATGTCTTCATTGCTTAAAGCGTGAAGTGAGTCAGAACGATATAAAAGTCCCCACTTTATAGACCTATTGTCTAGTGTCTTAAAGCCTCCTAAGTCTCTAAAATTATGAGCTCCTTCTAATGGTAATTTCCTGAAATCTTGCCTATCAATAGAAATTGATTCTGAAGGAATAGGTCTATCTGCAGCTGGTAGATCATGAAGTTCTTTAGAACAAGAATAAAGAAATAGAATCAAAATGAAGGAGGAGCAGTAAAGAATTACTCTGCTTAGATTTTTAAAAATAGCAAAATTCATGATCCTTTTGGGCCTTATAAAATGTTTATTAATCTCTAATAGGATATGGCGCAGCAAGGTTTCCATGCTCATCTCTAATATCAAATTCTTTGCTTATATCTTCTACCCATTGAATTGATCCAGATCTCTCAGAGAGGTCTTCGGCAACCGCCAAAGCAACAACTGATCTTCCCACCAATAAAGGTGTTTGAGCATTCTCAACCGGATTGCCCATTTTTGCTGCATTCTCTAGTACGAACTCTGTCGAAACAGCGCCCGGATATAATGAAATGGTATTAACTTCCTTTTCCTTTAATTCAACAGCCATGTCTGCTGTCAATCTATCTAAACCTGCCTTTCCAGTCCCATAAGAGGAAGAAAAGTGATATGAAATTCCTCCAGGTGAAGAAATATTCATAATCAATCCACCCGATCCAGAATTAAAAATTAAGGGGGCTGCATGCCAACTAGCCACATAGTGAGCTCTTAAGCCAACACCCACTTGATCATCCCAAACTTGAATTGGATGTTCCCAAAATCCTCCTGCCCAAACAGGTTCATCAGGAATCTTGAAAACATTATTTACCAAGATATCTATCTTTCCTTGCTCTTGTCCTATTCTTTTAAAAAGGTTTTCAATTTCAGCATCAATGCTGTGATCCACGACAACACCGTGACCTTCGCCACCAACTTCATTGATTGATTTTACACAGCTCTCTATACTTAAAGGTCCTGTTTCAGTTCTCCCTGTGACGTAAACAGTTGCTCCTTCTTCTGCTAAAGCAATAGCAGTACCTCTACCTATTCCTCTCGTTGCTCCAGTAACTACACATATTTTATCTTTTAATCTTTTATTCATATCTTTTTTAAAATTAGAGAATGGATTGTGACTACAATTATAAAAGCCGTCAAGAAAGCTTTATATTTTAAGAAAAATAGAAAAATAATTATATTAATAAAATAAAACTATTAATAATGATATTGGAACTACGAGAATCCATAATAAAGAACCTTGGAAGACTGCACTACTACTTAAGTGTGATAAAGATTCCTTATCTAATTGAGTCCCTATACAAAATAGTCCAATTAGAAGAAGTGTCCTAGAAATATTGCTCAAAATATCAACTAGAAATAAAGGAAAACTAAATATGTAATTTATAAATACTGCTAGTAAGAATAATAACGCAAAAACAGGAATCCCTAAAAAGTTTCTTTCTCCCTTGTATATATAACTGGTAATAAGAACAAGAGGTACAAGCCATAGAGTCTTGATGATCTTTATAGTAGCAGCTGCTTTCATCGCCTCATCTCCATATAAAGACGCTGCACCTAATACAGAACTTGTATCATGAATAGCTAAAGCAGACCAAAATCCAAAATCCACCTGAGATAAGTTCATAATTTTTCCAAAATAAGGAAAAGAGAATATTGCTATAAGATTTAAAATAAAAATTAGACCTATTACTGTTGAAATTTCCTTAGGTTTTGCGTTTATTAGGGGAGCTATAGTTGCTACAGCTGTTGCACCGCAAATAGCTGACCCAGCTGCAAGTAAATAACTTTCCCTACTAGCAACCCTTAAAATTTTACCAATAAATAGTGCTAGTAAAAAAACAAAAATTACAAAACTAGAAATAATTAAAGAGTAATCTTGTCCGTATTCTATAGCTATATTCAGATTTATAGTTCCTCCAAGAATTACTATGGCAACTTGTAGAAGTTTTGAACCAATTTTTTTGGAAAAGAAATTTTCTGGTGTTGACCTTGTTAATACAAATAATATACCTCCAAATAAACTTAGAGCTGCATTACCCATAAAAAGACCAGGCAAACCAAAACAGGTCATTAAAAAGATTGTAATGAAATTTTGCACTTATTTACTTTGGTGGGCCCACGAGGACTTGAACCTCGGACCTGCCGATTATGAGTC
>TARA_B110000014_G_C20126596_1_pt1 | contig 11054 bp, 11 predicted proteins | sample TARA_B110000014 | Tara Oceans TARA_B110000014 (sample SAMEA4396468) | marine metagenome | biome: Westerlies Biome; feature: [MES] marine water layer (ENVO:01000295) within the mesopelagic zone...; material: water (ENVO:00002006), including particulate matter (ENVO:01000060) such... | reverse complement strand
GAAATTTCTAAAAATGAAAAATACTAATTTATCAAAAGCAATACCATACGAAATTCCTATTGAAACAGGGTTAATGATTGATACAAAGTTTGAATTGGAAATTGCTAAATTATTGTTTGAGCATAATAGAATAAAACTAAATTAATTTTTCCCTAACACTAGTAATTTCCTAAATTGTGAAGATCACTTTGCACATAAAACCACTTGAAGTATTTTTATTCCATCATTCATACCACTAATGGTTTTATCTTTATCATTGATACATTTGAAGAAATATTTGAATTCGTTAAAAATATGATATAGAGTACAAGACAAAATTGATCAGCTTAAAGTGAAATTTTAGTAGACAACTATTAATATTTTAGAAAATTTCTATATCACTGTGATCAAAAAAGGAGCCAATTTTCTTACAGATAAAACCGTTGATCGTGTTAAATTGATAAAAATACTTGAAAACACTGAACAAAATTTTTCAAATGCTGATACTAAAATTCTTGAAGGAGTTATTATCAATTTTAAAAAAGGAGATTATTCATTGTTGTCCTCTCAAGAAATACAATTTTTAAATCTAAACCCATCTTCTATGTTTGCATCTTATCTCATATTTCGCTATAAATTTAAAAAATTTGCCGCACTTGATATGATAGAATCTGTTGCTCCTCTTCATTTATTAATTGAGCCTGTTTCGTCATGTAATCTTAGATGTACTATGTGTTTTCAAGTGGATGAAAGTTTTTCCGGTGATCAAAAATTCATGGGAATGATGGACATTAAACTTTTTAAAAAAATTATAGATGATGCCTATCGTAATGGAATTAAGGCCTTAACATTAGCTTCTCGTGGAGAACCTACTTTACATCCTAAATTAGGAGAAATGTTAGAATATTGTACTGGTAAATTTTTTGAATTAAAAATAAATACAAATGCAACAAGATTGAATGAAAAATTAATACATCAGATTTTACAAAGCGGAGTAACCGATATGGTTTTTTCAATTGATTCATTTGAGAAAGAAGAATATGAATCAATTAGGGTATTAGGAATATTTGAAGATGTTCTAAACAATATTAAGAAATTTAAAGCCATTAAAGATGATTTTTACCCAAATTCTAAATGTTCCACACGTGTTAGTGGTGTTAAGGTAAGAAAAACACAAGATATAAAAAAATTTCAAGAATTTTGGCAGAAATATGCTGATCACGTAGTTTGTGTTGAAATGGAAGAAAGATGGGATACATATAGCAATCCTACTTCCATTATGGGCAAAAATCCATGTTCGTATCTTTGGGAAAGAATGTATGTTTGGTTTGATGGAACTTGTAATCCATGTGATATTGATTATAAAAGCAATCTATCTGTTGGGTCTATTGTCAATTCTGACATTCGTGAAATATGGAACAGTGAGAAATTTACTCAACTTCGTAATATGCACAAGATAGGAGAAAGAAGTAAGTTTAACCCATGTGATCGATGTCCACTTTGGTAATGAAATTAGGAATTATTGGCTATCAGAATCATGCCTTAAGGTTAAGAAACATAATCGAAAAAAAACCAAATTGCAGGATAGATTTCATTTATCATCCTACAAAAAAAATTGATGATGAACGGAGTACAAATAATTTTTCAGATCTATTAGATTGTGATGCAATTTTTATTAGTTCACCAAATGAAACTCATTTTAGTTATATTCGTAGACTAAGAGATTTCAAAGGGTATATTTTTTGTGAAAAGCCTCCAGTAACATCCAAGAGTCAATTAAATTATATTGCAAAATTACCATTAGAGAAAAAAAGAAAATTATTTTTTAATTTTAATTATAGATTTAGTAAGATTAGTAAAAATTTAGAATCACAATTAAATTCTACAAAAATAGGTAAAATAATTCAAATTAATATTATTACAACACAAGGATTAGCTTTTAAGAAGATATATTCAAATTCCTGGCGAGCCGATGGGAGAAAAAATTTACATAATTTACTTGATACTGTAGCCATTCATTTTTTGGATATGCTTGCCTTACATCTTGGAGATCATGATAAAATTATTTATTTAGCAGATAATTTTTCTGGCAATGGCAGTTCGTATGACACAAGTAATTTACTTATTAAATTAAAGAAAGGTCCTATAATTTCGATTTTTAATTCTTATGCATCATCTTATATTAACGAAATTATGGTGATTGGTACTAATGGTTACTTTACCTGTAGAGATAATAAATTTATAATACGTTCACCACGTAATACATTTAATTCTGAAGGATTATTTATTTCACCTCCTATAAAAAATAAGAAAAAATTCAACATGCAAGAGGACTATAATAATTCGTTAAGAAACTCCATTGATTATTTCTTACATTTTGTAAGGAAAAAGGATAAAATTCCGATTAATTTATTTCAAACTAGTATTTCAACAAATCGAATAATTATTAATTTAAAGAATAAAAAATCACAAAAATTAGTTAATAGTTAATCTTAACGTTATTATTTTTGAATATTTTACTACTACAATAATGAAACCAATATGTATTATTCCTGCCAGAGCTGGTTCAAAAGGTGTTCCAAAAAAGAATATCAGGAAAATCGGTGGTAAACCATTAATTTATTATACAATAAATTCATGTTTAAAATCAAAAATTTTTAGTCATGTAATTGTTTCCACAGAAGATGTGAAGATAGCAAAAATTGCAAAAAAATATGGTGCTGAAGTACCATTTTTACGTCCAAAACATTTAGCTGGTGACAATACACCGATGCATATGGTTCTTGAACACTCAATAAAAAAATTATTTTCTCTTGGATACATATTTGAAGTTTTTGTTTTTAGAGATTGTACTGTTCCTTTTATTTCAAACAAGTCTATCATAGGTGCTATAAAATTACTAAACAGAAAAAAATGTGGTCTTGTTATGGGCGTTTATAGTCAACATCTAAATCCATATTATAATATATTGGAAAAAGATTCTAAAGGTTTCCTAAAAGTTTGTAAAAAACCAAAAAAAATACTCAGATCACGTCAGGAGGCTCCAACTGTGTATCAAGGTAATGGTTTGTTTGTATATAATGTGAAAAAATTTCTTCAATCAAATATTGCTTCAGGAAATCACCAGGCGAAAGCAGTTCCATACGAAATTCCTATTGAAACAGGGTTAATGATTGATACAGAATTTGAATTTAATTTAGCTAAATTGATGATTGAAAATAATTTTTTTAAATAGAATCTGAATCATGGCTTTACAATTTTTTTTAATTTTGAAGCCCTCTTTATAGCAAGAGCAATTTGAAGTGTTCTTATTCCATCTTCAATTCCGTTAATAGTATTTTCTCTTTTTCGTAAACATTTAAGAAAATATTTAATTTCATCAACATACATAGTGTTTTTTTGATAATTTTTTGCATTTAGTATTATATTCCATTTATTTTCTTTAGAATTGAATAGTTTCACTTGATTCGAATCTGAATCCCAATAAATCATTCCGTCAGTTCCTTTTATCTTACAACTTCTAAAATACGGTCTTTGAAACCAATCTAGGTGTATATGACCTATTATGTTATTTTTAAAACGTAGTGTAATAGTTGCAAAATCCTCAGTATCAGTTTTTAAATCACTAAATTTTCCTGAAATTGCAAAAACTTCATTTACATCACCAAAAATCCAATAGAGGTAATCCAAATCATGTATTTGTGATAAAATCACTCCTCCCCCTAATTTTTTTTGTGCGGAATAGCTATATTGATAATCTTCCCAGGGGTGATAATCCGGAAGATACGAACCATGTTCTAATTGAACAGAAATTATTCTTCCAATGGACTTGGTTTGAACCAAATGTCTTATTTTTTTAATACATGGATGAAAACGAAAATTACATCCAATTTGAGTAATCAACCTCTTCTGTTTTACCATTTTAGAAATCTTTTCTAACCCTGTCATTGAATCCGAAACAGGTTTTTCAATAAATAGATCTAATCCAGCATCAATTAATTTCATCATTGTTGGTACATGATACCTAGTTTCATTTGTGATAAATCCAATGTCTGGTTTTTCGGTAAGGCATTGATCTAAAGAATTAAAAATTTTTAGATATTTTCCATCAGGAATTTCAATCTTATTAGGTGTGATGCCAAATTTGTCTGATTTTAATAAACTTATTTTTTTTTGTTTCCTAATCTTTTCAAGTTTAATATTTTTTCTTTTTGTTAACACAATAATTTTTACATTTGAATGTGTAAGTAAATTAATAACATGTCGTTTTCCAATTGAACCAAACCCTACCACTAATACTTTTTTCATAATTGTAACCTCTTAACACATTTTTACATAATTAATAGGTAAACAAAGGTTTTCCCTGTTGTCGAATCATAGTGATTAATAGATGACAAATTAATAGATGTAAAGTCTCTATGGTTAACATGTCATTACTAGGCACTATTAAACTAATTTTTGATATTTTTGATACCTTGCCACCATCCATTCCTGTCAATACAATTGTGTGAGCTTTCATTTCATTTGCAAATTTAATTGCATTTAATATATTTCTGGAATTTCCACTGCCACTAATTCCAATAACAATATCATCTTTTTCTATGAAATTTTCTAATTGATTTTTAAATATATTTTCATATGATGTATCATTTGCCCATGCTAAAATTACCGGAGTGTTATCTGTTAATGAAAAAGCTTTAAACCGGCGTTTTTTCTTTATTATGCTTGTTTTTAATAGATCTGATACAAAATGTGTTGCGGTTGATGCACTTCCACCATTACCCATGAGAAAAATTTTTTTCCCATCCTCTCTAGCTTTAATTAAAACGCGAAAAATTTCTTCTATAATAGGTATTTGATTTTTTTTTAATTCCTGTATGCATTCTATTTGCTTTTCTAGATTATTTTTAATTCCTTGTTGGATTTTCATCATCTTCCATCCCTGACTGTTAATCACTTAAATTTTGAACGGTAGAATTAGTATTTTGATATTTAAAATTAACATATGGAACACCTAGTTTTTCCAGATTTTTTATAATTTTTGGGTGTTTTTTCTTTTCGGCATAAACAAAAAGATGTCCTCCTCCTCCCTGGCCGGTTACTTTCATTGCTTTTGATCCACACAATTCAACTGTATGACAAATTGAATCAATTTTTTTGGTTGTAATATTTTTTGCAAACTGTTTTTTCTGTTCCCAACCTTCTCTCAGAATGCTTTCAAATTTACTTAGATCGTTATTTCTAAAGGCATCCCGTAACTCCAAGGTTAATTCACTTACTTTGTGTAATGCAGAGATTGTTTTCATATTTAGACATTTTATGTTGTTAGCCTGGATTTTTAGTATATCCACTGATGGTTTTCTTTCTCCCAAAAAAAATAACATGGAATTATCATCAAATTCTTTAAGAGTGGATGTATTCAGTTTTATTGGTTCTACTGTTACATTGTTTTTCGAAAATTTATACATATTAAAACCACCAAAAACGGCTGCAAATTCATCTTGCTTACCTAAACCCCATTTCAACACATCATGGCCAATTCGATAAACCATCATGGCGATTTTATGTTTATCCCATTGCTTATCCTGAAATTTCAAAATTACATTTACGAGATTTGATGCTAATGATGAAGATGCACCTAATCCTGAACCAGGTGCTACATCTGCTGTAAAAAACAGGTCTAATCCTTTTTTAAATTTCATTTCTTGCAAACATGTTATAGCGACTTCATGACCTACCTTAGGAGAAATATTTTGAATTTTTTTTGTTGTATAATATTTAAAAAAATCAGGGGATAAACCTTGATACATTTTGTCAGAACGAAGTTTTGCTGCTACGAAAGTGTATTTATTTATAGTAGCAGAAATTGCATATCCATCGAATTTATTATGATATTCTTCCATATCTGTACCGCCACCAACAAAACTAATTCTTAATGGTGCTCTACCGATTAACACGATCAGTTCTAAGTTAGGTATTATTTATTAATTGGTCAGAAATGAACAGTTTGTGAGTTCTGCCGATCTAAAAGGTTGTAAAGTTTTAGTAACCGGTGCTGATGGATTCATTCCTAGCTTTGTTTGTGATAGATTGGTTGAGTTGGGTGCAAATGTGACAGCACTAGTACGAAGAAATTCAAGCAGTGTTATAAAATCAATTCCACATTTAGTAGACAAACTCAAAATTAGATGGGGAGATATTACTGATCTATCGCTATTAATTTCTGAGACAAAAGATACAGAAATAATCTATCATCTTGGAGCACAAAGTCATGTACAATATTCCTTACACAATCCTGTAGAAACTTATCAAACAAATACCATAGGAACAATGAATGTTTTAGAGGCTGCACGAATAAATGATGTAAAACGTATAGTTCATGCAGGAAGTGCGGAAGTGTATGGCAAACCGGAAACTGTTCCTATAGAAGAAAATCATCCTCTTGAACCTAGAAGCCCATATGCTGCTGGAAAAGTAGCGTCAGATCGACTGATGTTTGCATATTACTGTACATATGATTTGCCAGTAGTTATGTCTAGATTTTTTGGAATATACGGACCACGACAAAGTATCGAAAAAGCAATTCCAAAGTTTATTTTACAAATACATAATAACGAAGTTCCATGTGTTTATGGAGATGGTAAACAAAGCAGAGATTACATGTTTGTTACCGATGCAGCTGATGCGTATACTAGATTAGGATTAGCTGATAATGTTGTTGGTCAAGCTATGAATATAGGTACAGGTATTGAAACTGACATCGCTACTCTGGCAAGATTAATCATTAAAATTATGGGAGCAAAAATGGAGCCTAATTTTACAGGAAAAATTAGTCCAGGTGAAGCTGGAAGATTAGTTTGTAATCCTTCAAAAGGAATGAAAACACTAGACTGGAAACCTACTGTAAGTCTTGAAGATGGATTAAAAAACACCGTTGATTACTATTTAAAAAACGCTCATTTATACAAATTCCTAGATACTGTAATTTAGTTAAATTGTTTTTGGACAATTTCTAGAAGTGTCTGATCATTTTTGAGAAGTATTCCTTTACATTTAGCCTCTTTTGCAGCGTTTAAATCACTTACTGAATCCCCAATAAAATAACTTTTTTCTAAATCAATACCAAAATCATTACCAGCTTTAATTAATAATCCAGGCTTTGGTTTTCTACAATCACAATTTTGCTCAGGAATATGTGGACAATAATAGATTGAATCTACATACGTATTAGATTGTTTTAAATAATTTTTTAATTCTATATGTATTTCATCTAATTTTTTTTCTGAAATAATATTTCTGCCTATTACTGATTGATTTGTGATAATTATTACCAAATATCCTTTGTCTCTTAATAATTTAATTGCATCTCCAACATTGCTAAAAATTTTAAATTCATCTACACTTTTTACATGATCGATTCTTTTTTTATTTATTACACCATCCCGATCTAAAAACACTGCTTTATTTTTCATGTAAACATTATAACATTTCTTTTATTCCATCATTTAGATTTACCCAATTTGTGTATTCAAAAATTTTTTCTATTTTTTCAATATTAGGTTTGTAAAACTGGGTCTCATTTTTTCTAGATTTTTTAAATTTTATATCTACATTTTTGCCTACTAATTTAGCAATATTTAATGCAAGTCTCTTTACAGAAATATTGTTATTGGATCCTACATTGAAAATTTGGCCAGATGATAATTTAGGCTTCTGAATTACAAGTTTAATTATATCAAGTACATCATTTACATGAACTAGATTCAATTTCTGCGTTCCGCCATCCACAAAGATTTTCTTTTTCTGCATTGCTGAATTCAACATTGTTTTTATTACAAATTTTTCACCGTTTATCCCATAGATATTACTTGGCCTCAAAATTGTATATTCTAGTGCATGTTTTCTATTAGCATATATTATTAAATTTTCAGCAAGTGCTTTTGTAATTCCTAAAACATTATTTGGTAGGATAGGATCAGTTTCTGATGAATTTTTCCCTTTTGTTTTTCCATACACCTCTCTTGATGACACAAAAATTAATTTTGAGTTTGTGTTTATGCATCCCATAATTACATTAAATATACCATACACATTTGTTTTAAAAGCAGATTCAGCATTTTCTTCACATTGTTTCATACTTCCAAAATTTGCAAGATGTAAAACTATGTCAGGAGAATGTTTTTTTATAATTTTTATAATTTTATTATCTTCAATTGTTCCTTTTTCATTTATAATGTTTTTTTTTATTTTTTTGTTGTTTTTTCTAGTCTTTCTTGAATAAGATATTATCCTAAAATCATTAGAGAATTTTGATATAAACTCACTTCCGATAAATCCTGATGCACCAGTAATTAAAATTTTCAACATTTGTCAGATTATTATTCAATATCTTCCCAGACAATTGCAGTGTCCTGTTTAATTGACCTTTTTAATTTTTTGCCCAATATTTCATCTAGATATTTTGGTTCTATTCCAGTAGCAGGTCTTTTAGTTAATAATTTTTCTTTGGTTAAAATTTCATCTTTTTGAATGTCCATAGAAGCTGTAATTGATTTTCTAGTTTCTGTTATAAGTGGTACTTCTGAACTTTGAGGTAATTTAATACCATCTCCTTTCATACTTTCCACAGTTTGTATTTGTGAAATTAAATTTTTTAGTCCTGGTGGATCAATTGAAAAAAAATGATCAGGACCTGGTAATTTTTTATCTAAAGTAAAATGTTTTTCAATTATATTGGCACCCATACTTACTGCAACAATATCTACAAGCAGTGATTCACCATTATCGGAATATCCAACAGGCAGATTAAACTTATTTCTTATTGTTTCCATAGCCAAAAGATTAGTTTCATTTGTTTCTGTAGGATAATGAGCAATGCAGTGTAACAAAATTATTTTTTTATTTCCCTCATCCAGACATGTATTGACAGCAATTTCCACCTCATCCATGTTAGCTAATCCAGTAGAAATAATCATAGGTTTGTCCATTTTAGCCACATGTTTGATTAGTGGAATGTCAGTCATATCTCCAGATGCAATTTTAAAACAGGGTACTCCAATCTCGTTTAAAAAATCAGCGCTTTGAAGATCAAATGGTGCAGAAAAAAAAGTAATTCCTATATTCTTAGCATAATCCTTTAACTCACCAAATTTTTCAAAAGCAATCTCTGCACCTTTAAATCCTTTGTAAAAACTACTTGAAGGAGTTAGAAATTGTTCTGCTTTGTATGTTTGAAATTTCACAGCGTCTGCTCCACAGCCTTTTGCTTCATCGATTAGTTTCTTTGCCAGTTTGATATCCGTATTATGATTAAGTCCCGCTTCAGCAACAAAGTATGTTGGCTGATTTGGCCCAATTAACCTTCCATCAATTTCAACAGTTTTACTATTAGAGAAATTATTCATGGTAAAAATAATGATAACAGGATTGTCTAAATACTTTACTTATAATTTTGAATCATTTAACATATAACTGGAATTAACCATTAATTTTTGAACTTATTTGGTAAAAAAAGCCCTGAAAATATTATTTAGAGTTTCTGGTGGACGTGCAAAAAATAAGGAGTATGGCTTAGGGCATATTTATCATGCAATGAATCTTGCTAGCAGATTAAAAAATTGTAAATTCATTTTTCTATTAGAAGATTATGGTCAAGCAAAGCAACTACTAAAACGTTATAAATATAACAATATTTTTTTATTAAAAAAAGATATTGATGTTAAATTAGATGTAGAAATAACAAAAAAAATTATTACTGAACAAAAAATAGATCTTATAATCATAGATAAGCATGATAATAAAACAAAATCTTATGCAAAATTAATGACGAAATTTATTAAAACTGTAGTTATATCTGATGTACGAAAAATAAATTATCACGCTGATCTTTTAATAAATGCATTTATTGGATTTGAAAATTCTATAACAAAAAATTCGCTGGGCACAAAATGCTTATTGGGTCCAAAGTATCAAATTTTAAATCAAAAATATGAAAACCAAAAAAAAATTACTAAGAAAAAATATTCATTTTTAATAACATTTGGAGGTTTTGATGAACAAAATATTCTAGAAACTTTTTGTGTTGAATTGGAAAAATATCTAGAAAATCTTAAAGTTAAAATCATCCTTGGCTATGCAACATCTCAAACAAAGAAATTAAGATCTCTAAAAACTAAATTTCCACATAGTATTGATATTATATTAGAAACCTCAAATCTAAAAAAAGAAATTTCTCAATCCAGTTTTGGGATATGTTCAGGAGGTATTACAACATACGAATTTGCTGCTTTAGGAGTACCATTTGCCATTATTTGTCAATATAAGCATCAAATAGCAACTGCAAAAGAATGGGAAAAAAAGGGACATGCTATCAATTTAGGTTACCCAAATTCAAAAACAAAATATAAAATTCGTAAAGTTCTGAATGATATATTTGAAAAAAAGATAATTATAAATCCAAAAAACAATGTTGTGGACGGTCTAGGAGCAAAAAGAGTGGCTCAAAAGATATTAAATTTAGTAATGTAACACATAAAGCTCACTTTTACCAAGCTGTCCAACCACCATCAATAACAAGATTTGATCCAGTCATATATGATGATGCATCAGATGCCAAGAACAAAATTGCGCCTACATATTCATCTTTTTTTGCCATTCGTCCTAACATTGTTTTTTGCGAATAATTTTTGATAAATTGTTTTCCTTGTGTTTTTACATTTTCTACTCCACCAGGTGAGAATGTATTTACGCGTATTCCAGTTCTATTCCAATAAGATGCTAAATATCTTGTTAAATTTAAGACAGCACTTTTTGTAGCTGCATAATAAACAGTAGAATTCTGTCCACTGTCACCATAAATTCGTTGATCTGCTGCAACCATTCCATATGTAGAAGCTATGTTAATTATAACACCTTTTTTCTGTTTTAAGAATACTTTTCCAACTTCTTGACACATTAAAAATATTCCAGTAAGATTTACTGTAATTCCTTTATTCCATTGTGATAATGGCAGATCTACCATATCTACAATTCTATCTTTACCTACGTTACCTTGAAAAGCAGCGTTATTAATCAGC
>TARA_B110000014_G_C20126610_1_pt1 | contig 11120 bp, 12 predicted proteins | sample TARA_B110000014 | Tara Oceans TARA_B110000014 (sample SAMEA4396468) | marine metagenome | biome: Westerlies Biome; feature: [MES] marine water layer (ENVO:01000295) within the mesopelagic zone...; material: water (ENVO:00002006), including particulate matter (ENVO:01000060) such... | reverse complement strand
ATTCAAATTTAGAAGGATTCACAGCAGATATTTCAGAGTCCTTCTCGGGACCTAACTGGTTAAGTGAAATCCGAAACGAAGCGTACTCTCAACTGGATCACGTAGAAGCCCCTAACACTGAAGAAGAAGTTTGGCGCTACTCCCGAGTAAACGAACTAAATTTAGGTGAACTCACACCTAGCTCTAACCGCCCAGAAAACTTCACCGCTTTACCTATAGACAGATTCTCATCATCTAGTGCAACTGTCGTTCTTCAAGATGGATGGATCTCAAACATCACCATCGAAAAAGAAGCCGAGGAAGATGGAGTCATTATCTGCCCAGTAGGAGATTTAGAAGACGGAGTGAAATATTTTGGAGCGGCATTAGAAAAACCTGTAGACCTCTTCGGATACTTAAATCGGGCTTTTGGACCAGAACCTCTTGTAGTTGTTGTCCCAAAAGGAAAAGTAGTAAAAGGCCCCATCGTGATAGTCAGTCTGACTGATACCAGCGAAGCTGTATTTCCGCGAATCATCATCCATTGTGAGGACAACTCCGAAGTGAAAGTAGTAGAGGTACAAACATCTTCAAATACAGAAGCAGTTATCTCACCCGTCTTAGAAGTTACAGTCGGGCAAGCCGCTCGATACAGTCACTGCGTAGTGCAAAACCTTGGGGCGAGAACTTGGCAATTCGCTCATCAGGCTGTAGACGCTGGCAAAGACGCGAGCGCCGAATTTTTTATAGCCGGTATCGGTGGAGAATATGCACGTACACGGACTGATTGCCGTTTAACCGGGCGGGGAGCATTCAGCAGAATTAACGCCGCCTATTTTGGTGAGGATGATCAAACAATGGACTTTCGAACTTTCCAAGATCACATCAGTTCAGATACAACCAGCGACTTGCTGTTCAAGGGAGCCCTAGGAGACTCTTCGCGCTCGATCTATAGCGGTTTGACAAAAATCCGTCCCGAAGCCTCCCGAATCCGGGCAAATCAAACCAACCGAAATATTAAGTTAGATCCAGAAGCTTGGGCAGAAAGCATTCCAAACTTGGAAATCGAAAACAACGATGTTGTCTGCAGTCACGCATCAACTGTTTCTCCAGTAGATGAAAATGAGTTGTTTTACATTGAAAGTCGCGGCGTGCCTACTCCAGTGGCAGAAAGACTCATATTGGAAGGTTTCTTTAATGAAATAATTTCTTCATTTCCAGTCGAAGAAGTATCTGCAATCCTCCAAGAAGCGATCGTGGGGAAATTGGATCGACGCACCCTCGATCAAAGTGAGCAACTACATGAATAAAATTCCTGTTTGCTCATTAGAGGAACTTTCCGGAGGCAAAACTCAAGTTATTGATGTAGAAGGAAAATCGGTGTTGGTTCTCCAACTTGGGGAAGAATACTTCGCTGTTGAATCTATTTGCAGTCACGCTGATGTCTCATTGGAAGATGGAGACGTTGACGAAAGTGACTACACCATTGAATGCCCGAAACATGGCAGCCTCTTTTCCATAAAAAATGGAGAAGCGCTCACTCTTCCAGCAACTAAACCATTGAAAACATGGGTGGCATCAACAGATGGAGAGAATGTGGTGATTGAACTATGACAAATTCTTCGTTGGTGATAAGCAACCTTCATGTTTCTGTATCTGGAAAGTCAATATTGAAAGGCTTCAATTTAGAGATTCTCCCTGGAGAAGTTCATGTTGTGATGGGCCCCAATGGCTCAGGAAAATCAACACTTTCTTACGCCTTGATGGGGCACCCAGATTATGAAGTAACTGAAGGCACAGTAACTCTTGATGGTAAGGACATGCTGGCTCTTCCTTCTTGGGAACGAGCCCAAGCTGGGTTGTTCTTATGTCTTCAGCATCCGATAGAGGTACCTGGAGTCACGTTGGAATCTGTTTTGACAGAGTCAGCACGAGCAGCAGGCCGTGAAACGTCAATGATCAGACAACAAATGATTGAAGAAGCTGAAAGTATTGGCTTTGAAGAGAAGTTTCTTGAACGTCCACTTAATGTTGATCTTTCTGGTGGTGAGAAGAAACGAAATGAAACGTTGCAACTTGGAGTATTGGGTGCTCGTTATGCCGTATTAGATGAAATTGATTCTGGATTAGACGTAGATGCTCTTGCCGCTGTTTCACAACGTATTCAAGGCTTCACTGATGAACAAAACTTAGGTGTCTTGGCTATTACTCATTTCAGTCGACTATTGGAAGTTCTTGAACCCGATAAAATACATATTCTAAATGATGGATGCATTCAACTAACTGGAGGCCCAGAACTCGTGAATCGATTAGAAGAAGAGGGTTATCAAGGTCTTTTAGGCACCTAAATCTTTGGTCTTATTTTTAGTCCAACTCTTCGAAACATTGTTCGAGAGTGTTCCAGCCTAGGGTCGCGCATTTGATACGTACAGGAAATTTTACAACGCCTTGAAGGGCTTGTAGGTCGCCAAGTCCGGTTGTTGATGATTCAGTTGTTTCTGACTCTCCTTCAAGGCTTTTTTCGTGAATAGACATCATTTGTTTGAAAGAATAAATAATGTCTTCAACCTCGCTTAAAGATTTTCCAGTGATCGCAGTGGTCATCATGGAAGCGGAAGATTGGCTAATTGAGCAGCCATTTCCATCGAATTTGATATCAACGATCAGTCCGTCCTCAACGTGGACATGCACTTTGACTTCATCGCCACAAAGTGGGTTAAAACCTTCTGCCATTACTGCAGGGGGAGTTTCTAACTCTCCTTGATTCCTCGGATTCCGATAATGATCAAGAATTATTTCTCTATAAAGGTCTTCTAATCCAGACATAATTAAATCTTCATATAGTTTCTATTTATTGCGAAAAGAATTCACCAGTAGCGTCTAAAGCATCTGCAAGCGCATCAACATCAGCTTCGTCGTTGTAAAGGTAAAGTGACGCTCGTACTGTCGCACCTACACCAAGTAACTTCATCAATGGTTTAGCGCAATGGTGGCCCGCACGTACACAAATACCACGATCATCAAGAACCTGACTGACATCATGTGGATGAATGTCTTGATAAGCCATTGAGAAAACCCCTCCACGTACTGACACATCATCAGGCCCATGAATGACCAAGTCGTCACCTAAACGCTCCGTCAATGTTCGCAGAGCATAGCTAGTAAGAGTTTTTTCATGCTCTAAAACATTGCTCATACCGATCGATTCCAAATAGTCAATAGCGGCTCCAAGTCCCACAATTTCAGCAATGGGAGGAGTTCCAGCTTCAAACTTCCAAGGAATAGTGTTTACGGTAAAACCTTCTTGAGTTACATCAAGAATCATTTCTCCACCGCCGAGAAAAGGAGGCATTTGATCTAAAAGTTCTGAACGTCCCCACAACACACCGATACCAGTTGGCCCGCACATTTTGTGACCCGTAAAGGCAAGAAAATCACAGCCAAGTTCTTCAATATCTGTAGGACGATGAGGAACGTACTGGCTCGCGTCGACTAAACAAAGAGCGCCAACATCATGAGCAGCGTCTGCAAGTATTCGCACTGGGGGAATAGTTCCTAAAACATTGGAAGCACCAGACACCGCGACAAGTTTCACTCCTTCAAGCAAGCGATCAAGATCGGTAAGGTCAAATAAGCCTGATTCAGTCAGAGGAATCCAACGAACCTCAATTCCTTTGGATTCAGCCAGTTGATGCCAAGGAACAATGTTGGCGTGATGTTCAAGCGATGAGAGAAGAACAACGTCGCCTTCGCTGAGATTAGCTTCGCCCCAAGATCTTGCTACAAGATTTATGGACTCCGTAGCATTTTTTGTAAAAATTATTTCTTCAGAGCGCTCCGATTTTATGAAATCAGAGACTTTTTCTCTGGCGTTCTCCATTGCGGTGGTGGCTTTCTCTGCTAAACGATAAGCGCCACGATGAACATTCGCATTGATTTCTTGGTAGTAGCTATCAACTACATCAAGTACTTGCTGCGGCTTCTGAGAAGTAGCAGCAGTATCAAGGTAAATTAGCGAATCATTATTTTCCTCACGTGAAAGAAGTGGAAAATCTTTTTTTATAGCAGATACATCAAAACTCATGAAGTTGTTTCCGCCTTAAAGGCATCAAAACCTTCGGCTTCTAACTGAACAGCTAAGTCTGGGCCACCACTTTTAACAATTTTTCCATCCATTAAAACGTGAACAATGTCTGGCTGTAAATAATCAAGAAGGCGTTGATAATGAGTAATCGTCAAAACTCCTAACTCTTCACGCTCTCTTCGAACAGCAGTGACGCCATCAGCAACAGTTTGAAGGGCGTCAATGTCCAGACCTGAATCAGTTTCATCAAGGATTGCCATCTCAGGTTCAAGTATGGCCATCTGTAGAATCTCATTCCGTTTCTTCTCGCCACCAGAGAACCCTTCGTTGAGGTAGCGGTCAGCGAAAGAGGAATCCATTCCTAGTCGCTCCATCCATTCCATGATGGCAAGGCGTAGTTCAAGTACAGATAGGTCAATTCCTTTACGAGCAGAAAGAGCTTGGCGTAAGAAATTTATCACGGTCACCCCTGCGATCTCTTGTGGATATTGGAAAGCAAGAAACAGTCCAGATCTACCACGTTCATCAGAAGACCAGTCGTTTATGTCATCGCCTCGGAATTTGATAGTGCCCTCAGTTATTTCGTACTCAGGGCTCCCGAGAAGAACCGCAGCTAGGGTAGATTTTCCCGATCCATTAGGACCCATCAAAGCATGAAGTTCCCCAGGATTAACAACGAGATCAACGCCACGCAAAATGGGTTCACCTTCAAGCGTGGACGCATGAAGATTTTGTACTTCAAAGAGAGGTTTGCTTTTCCCAGCCACCCTTAAAGTCTATTAAGTCCAGCGGATTAACACTATGCAGATAGGGGAAATTAGATGATTACCATCCGCGTTCTATCCAAGTATCCAATAGGGGTTGTTCAGCACCAATTGTTGTGGCATCGCCGTGCCCAGGCAAAACATGCGTTTCAGGCGATAGAGAAGCAAATAAACGTCTATCAATAGAGTTGATGATTTGATCAAAATTGCCGCCATATTCACAAGTACCAGGCCCACCGGGGAAAAGAGTATCTCCGGAGAAAAGAATCGGTGACCCATCTAGAAGAAAACAGATAGATCCAGGTGTATGACCGGGAGTGGTTATTGTGTGAAGTCGCAATTTACCCACTTCAATAACGGATTCATCTTCAAGGAGATAGTCGTAACCGTCTAAAAGTGCAGCGTCCTCCGCAGTGACTCCAACTTCATACCCGGCATCCCGTACTGCTGGAACAGCACCAATATGATCCCAATGACCATGAGTCTCAAGCACAGTACGAACGTCTAACACTCGACACATTTCAAGAAGTTTGTCGTGCTCGTTGGCTGCATCTATAAGAACTGAATCTCCTGTCTCTCTACATCGAAGCACAAAGACATTGTTGTCTAGGTCACCAACCACGATTCTGTGAATTTCTGCCTGAGTGTCGCACCAATAAAGAGAAACTCCTGGAACTCCAGTGGAAACATGATCGGTGTGATTACAAGGATGAGAAGCTATTGAGGGTTCTAAAGAATCATTCATCTCTATATCATGACCGATTAGAAACAATTTGTCTTATCTTGCCGGTGTAGTCGTTTAGGTCCAAGGGCTGGTAGAACTTCTAGGTGGCAATTTAGCCAAATATAAATAAACATCTAGACAGGAGCGCGTCACGTGAACTTCGCCTTTAGCGAGGAGCAAGAACAACTTCGGGAATTTGTTCGTCAATTTCTTGACAACTATTCCGCCGAAGCAACAGTTCGTGAATTAATGGAAACCGAACAAGGTTACGACTCAGACACTTGGGCAATGATGGCCGAGCAGTTAGGACTGCAAAGTCTCATCATCCCAGAGGAACACGGCGGTCAAGGGTTCGGATATGTAGAACTTGTAGTCGTTATGGAAGAAATGGGACGAGCATTGCTTTGTGCTCCCTTTTTCTCAACAGTCGTCTTAGCGGCAAACACCTTGATCCATAGCGGAGACGAGGCTGCAGCTGCAGAAATACTTCCTGGGATCGCAAGTGGAGAAACTATCGCCACATTGGCTTTCACAGAAGAAAGTGGACGGTGGGATGAAGAAGGAATCACCATGGAAGCAACCGCTGACGGCGATTCATGGAATCTTTCTGGAACAAAGATGTATGTTCTGGATGGAAACACTGCCAATGTTGTACTCGTCGCTGCACGCACAAGCAACGGTGTATCACTTTTCAAGGTTGACGGTGACTCCTCTGGCCTTACTCGCACTGCACTAGCCACCATGGACTTAACACGGAAACAGAGTCGACTAGATTTCGACAATGTCTCTGCCACCATGGTAGGAACAGAAGGCGACGGATGGACTGTTCTTGAAACAGTGCTAAACCTCGCTGCAGTAGCTTTAGCAGCAGAACAAGTAGGTGGAGCACAAATGTGCCTAGACACCGCAGTTCAATATGCAAAAGACCGCGTACAATTTGGTCGCCCAATCGGTTCGTTCCAAGCAATAAAACACAAATGCGCAGACATGTTGCTTGAAGTTGAATCCGCTAAATCTGCCGCATATTACGCAGGATGGTGCGCTGCAGAGATGAACGACGAACTACCTTCAGTGGCTTCATTAGCTAAGGCATACTGCTCAGAAGCTTATTTCAACACCACTGCAGAAAATATTCAGATTCACGGAGGCATCGGCTTCACCTGGGAACATCCAGCGCATCTTTACTTTAAGAGGGCTAAGAGTTCAGAACTATTGTTCGGCGATCCGACCTACCACAGAGAACTTCTTGCACAACGCATCGGCATATAAGCCGATAAAGCCACATTTGGCTCAGATTAAATGATTTGGTTGTTTCTTCTTCTCGGAATTTTCCTTGTGGTAGCCATAGCATTCGCATGCATAGGTTTAACAACTAGGCGATTAGAACAAAACGCTTTTCCCGTTGTTTTTGAACTTGAAGATGCAGTCGATTGGATAGCGGAACAACTACCAGTTGAAGCAGCGTCTCAACTAACTCATGACGAAGTGGGAATAATTGCTCGATGGTGGCTTGAATACTTTGATCAAAATGGTTTAGCCACAAATCATGGACTGGAACTTGGTGATCAGGCTCTCTCTGACGAAACCATGGAAAAAGTCATAGAAATTGATGACGCCGTAGATTTTGTTGTCGAACGATCCTTAAACGAAGAGCAACCATTAGATTCAGTAGCAGTAGTAGTTGTCGTTGATTTACTTAGAATCTATCTGACAGAGATGGGTGCTATTACTGGTATGGCTGAGGAGGAACAATAAAAATGATAAATCGTTCCGCTCCAGTCTTTATTGCAGGACACAAAGGTCTAGTGGGCTCAGCCATAGTTAGACGCTTACTATTAGAAGGATTCACTAATCTCCTTACTGCCACTCGAGACGAACTTGACCTTCGGAGACAGTCATCTGTTGATGAATGGTTTGGTGAAAATAAACCTCAGTACGTCTTTTTAGCAGCTGGCACAGTAGGTGGCATTGGGGCTAATAGCAGTCGTCCAGCGGACTTCATTTACGATAATTTGATGATCCACGGGACTGTCGTGCATGCCAGTCATCAAATAGGCGTAGAAAAACTTCTTTACCTTGGTAGTTCATGCATTTATCCTCGACTAGCTAACCAACCCATGGGGGAAAGTGAACTACTTAGTGGGCAACTAGAGCCCACTAATGAAGCATATGCAATAGCAAAAATCGCGGGAATAAAGCTATGCGAAAGCTATCGACGCCAACACGGCTGCGACTTCATTTCTGCCATGCCCACAAACCTCTATGGGCCAGGAGACAACTTCGACCTTGAAGACAGTCACGTGTTACCTGCTTTGATACGGCGATTCCATGAAGCAAAAATTTCTGGTCAAGAAAACGTCGAAATTTGGGGCACAGGATCTGCTCATCGCGAATTTTTACATGTTGATGACTTAGCGGACGCCTGCTTATTTCTCATGGACAACTATTCAGACATAGAACACATCAATGTAGGCACAGGCGAAGACGGATCAATTGCCAGTCTCGCTGAAAGAATAAGGGACTTAGTGTGCCCCCAAGCAAACATTTCTTTTGACACATCTAAGCCAGATGGGATGCCACGAAAGGTTCTCGACATTTCTAAAATCAAAAATCTAGGGTGGGAGCCCCAGATTTCACTAACAGAAGGTTTAGCGGCTACTTACACCTGGTATTTGAACGCCTTAGAAGAAGGCGAAGCTCGCCTCTGAAACAAAGTTATTCCTGTTTCGATTTTCCTGCAGATTTTTGAGCTTTCTTCCACTCTCTAACACTTAACAAAGCCTCAGGACCGTCTATATCAGCGACCGAACGGGGAGTTTCATCGGCAAAAGGTCCGGCATGCTCAGCCCATCCCTCTGGAGCAACTCCCATTCGCTTTGCTAACAATGCGATAAATATCATTGTTTTTTCAGCACCGTATCCTGGGAGTTCGCGAATCCGTTTTGATAATTCTTCTCCAGAAATCCCTGTTTCCCAAAGTGCAGTAGGATCCCCGTCGTAAGAATCAACAAGATACTGACACATCTCTTGAATTCTTTTCCCCATCGAGGCGGGAAAACGATGGATCGCCGGTTTCTCACAACATAAAGAAATAAAAGATTCTGGATCGTATGCCGCTATTTCTGAAGCATCGAGATCTCCGAGGCGCTCAAAAAGCGTAGCGGGGCCACGAAAAGCCCACTCCATCGGAACTTGTTGGTCTAGTAACATCCCAATTAGCAAAGCGAGTGGATTGGAATTGAGCAGAAGATCTGAATCTGCGTCTCCAGTGATTGCAAGAGTTCCCTCAGGAAAAACGGTCATATGAATATCCTCACAACTTTCTCACGAATTGATGTCATGTGGCTGCTTAGTGCCAAGTTAATCCTAGGTCTATAAATGAGAAAGAGAAAATCTAATTTGCATTACCGCAAAGAAGAAAACGCAGATTACTGCTGATACGAACTAGGGTCTGAATCCATGAACCAAACCAATCAAGTGGTCTACACCGATGGCGCCTGCTCCGGTAACCCAGGTCCGGGCGGTTGGGCTTGGGTGATTCCAGATGGCGCATTTGCCGCCGGATTCGATTCGGAGACCACGAACCAACGTATGGAATTAACAGCAACATTAGAGGCAATAAAGAGCATTCACGGTCCACTTCTTGTTGTAAGCGATTCAACATATGTAGTGCATTGCTTCCGTGACCGCTGGTGGGAAGGTTGGATTCGTCGAGGATGGATCAATAGTCAGAAAAAAGCTGTAGCAAATCAAGATCTGTGGAAACCATTAGTTGATCTTTACCAACAACGAGGAGACATCGAGTTCAAATGGGTAAAAGGCCATTCTGGTGACCGCTGGAACGATGAAGCAGACCGTCTTGCAGTTGAAGCTGGAACTCGTCAAATCAATCTGGAAGGCTGAGAAGGTTCAGCCACTTAATAACTGATGCTTTTGGAGTCCTTGGAGTGGCAATTGCTACTAACACATTCTTTGGCGAATCAGATTGACTAGCTCTCATGGTCAGGTTAGGTCCACACATCTGAATTTCCGTATGGCTCTCTGCTCTTTCGTTAATGTTTAAAAACCCTTTAACGCGGACAACTCCCGAAGGACGACTTTTTTCCCATATGCCAATAGTTGCAAGGTCAACTGACAAAGGGAACTCAACCGTGGCAGAAACGTGATCCGTCGAAGAAGCATTCTTGTCTACTCCTATTTCCTCAAGTCCGAAAAGCATGGCGGCAGAAATTGGGCTCCGGAGAGTCATAGCTGAACTTTTATCTTTTAACCAATGTTCTACCCGATGAATCTCTTGGTCTTCTAGCAAGTCGCAACGTGATAATAAAAGGAGATCTGCAGCAGCTATCTGAGAACAAATAGTTTCTCCAACGTAGGAGTCTTCGCTCCGCTCCATAACTGTTGATGTGTCCACAAGAACCACCACTCCATCTAAAAAATAACCAGGGGTATGACCCCATTGAGCGATCTTACGAGGTTCGCCGACACCAGAGACTTCTACAACCACTCGATCAACTTCGTTGGATCTATCCTTGATCCGACTCAGTGTTTCAGCGAAACCATCAGCCAAAGAACAACAAATACAGCCATTTGTGAGACTAATGGTGTCACCGTCATGACTCAAAATGAGAGACTCGTCAATATTGATTTCACCGAAGTCGTTCACCACTATGGCTAAACGGCCAATTGTTGAATCAGATAAGAGGCTATTAATCAGGGTGGTTTTTCCTGCTCCGAGGTAGCCGCCGATCACGGTAAAAGGAAGAACTTTTTCAATCATGTATCTTCAGTTGGAAATATTTTTCCACCTAACATTGTTCCCCAGATAGGAACATTACGTAATTCATTAGGATCAACTTTGTAAGGATCATCTTCAAGGACCGCAAGGTCAGCAAATTTTCCAGGAGTGATAGATCCGATTTCACTATCCATCTTTAATTGGTATGCCGCACCCAAAGTGATTGCATGCAATGCTTCTTCAACGGAGATTTGTTCTTCAGCCCCTAAGACGAATCCAGAAGCAGTTTTTCGATTAATTGCTGCCCAGGCAACATGAAGAGAACCTAATGGAGTTACTGGAGCATCACAATGCATAGAAATAGGCACACCCGCATTAAGTGCAGTTCGGGCAGAATTCATACGAGCAGCTCTATCAGGGCCTACGGTTGACGCGATGTGTTGATCGCCCCAATACCAAGTGTGGTTAGAGAAGAGATTTACGCACATGTTGAGATCAGCAATCCTGTGATATTGCTCTGGACTCGTAAGTTGACAATGCTGAATGGTGTATCGGTGGTCGGTTTGAGGAGATTCTGATAGGAGAATCTCAACAGATTCTAAAAAAACATCAACTGCTTCATCCCCATTGCAATGTACGTGTATAAGTAAACCATCTTCATGAAATGGTCGGAGAAGTTCGGTGAGTTGTTCAGGTGGGAAAACCCATATTCCATTTGGGCGGTCATTGAGGTAGCCGGGTGGTCGAAGCCGCGCAGTGTAACCTTGAATGGAACCATCAAGGACAACCTTTACCGCCCCTAATCTTAACTTTTCACTAGATTTCTCTCTC
>TARA_B110000014_G_scaffold155520_1_pt1 | contig 11141 bp, 11 predicted proteins | sample TARA_B110000014 | Tara Oceans TARA_B110000014 (sample SAMEA4396468) | marine metagenome | biome: Westerlies Biome; feature: [MES] marine water layer (ENVO:01000295) within the mesopelagic zone...; material: water (ENVO:00002006), including particulate matter (ENVO:01000060) such... | reverse complement strand
AGTCTGCTCATCCAATCTAGATGTAAAGTAAGGCTTGTTGGTTCTTTAGACCAGGAGGATGATACCTCTAATAAATTATGTCCTTGTTTAATAAATAACCCTATTTCATTAATAAATGATTGCCTGTCTTCTAAAATCTGAGAATTATCCTGTTTAATTAAAGTGCTTATATTCTTTCTATTGAGACTTAATATCTTTAATGATTCATCTCTATTAAGATCTGTCTGATCCAACCAATTTATAATTTGAGCATCAGAAGGATTGGGTATTTGCATTTCTATACACCTGCTTCTTACTGTTAAAGATATTGATTTTGAAGAATTACTTGTCAAGATAAAGAAGGTATTCTTTGGAGGTTCTTCCAGAATTTTTAACATAGAATTTGATGCTTCGGAATTCATTAACTCACATCTATTAATTAAGAAAACTTTACTTCCACCCATAAATGCCGTTTCAAAAACACTAGACTGAATATCTCTAATTTGGTTTATAGATATAAAGGTTTTATCCTCTTCTTTAGAAATTAAATATAAATCTGGATGGTTATGACTTATAAACAATTTACAAGACTTGCATTTTTCGCAAGGGAAAAAATTATCTCTATTAGGGCAAAGAAGAGATTGAGCAAAAAGATTACAAAAATCTATTTTCCCTAAGCCTTCATTGCCTGATATTAAGTATGCGTGACTTAAATTCTTATCCTGGAGAGCTTTAATAGTATTATCAAACCAAGGAAAGATAGCTGGATTCTTCATTTAATTAAACTAATTCAAAGATTAATTTAGAAACTACTTCCTGCACATCAGCTTTTTCTTTAGAACTATCTATAATACGAATACGATCTTTATTTTCACGAGCTATTCTCTGATAATCTAACCTGATTCTTTGATGAAAATCTTTTGACTCTTGTTCAAATCTATCCAATCCACCTCTAGATCTTACTCTCTTTAGAGCTTCATCAACTGATAAATCAAATAAAAGAGTTAAATCAGGGGTAGGTAAATCTAACCTTGAAGCGATGGACATAATTATATCCTGAGATATTCCTCTTCCTCCGCCCTGGTAGCAAATTGTAGAATCTAAATATCTATCAGAAATTACCCATATTCCTTTATTTAAATTTGGATTTATGACATTTTCTACGTGGTCCACTCTATCTGCTAACATTAATAATAATTCAGTTATAGGTGTGATTTTATTGTCTCTATGTAATAAAACATCTCTTATGTTTGAGCCATTAGGCCCTCCTCCGGGCTCTCTTGTTGCAATAAAAGGTATGTTGTTGTTATTAAGAACTTGTTTGATATAAGTTATTGCAGTAGATTTTCCAGAACCTTCTATCCCCTCTAAAGTAATAAATTTAGCATCCATTATTGACCCAATTGATATTTTTTTACCGCCTTTAAATGCTCCTCATAGGACTTTGAGAAGTAATGCGTACCATCGCCTTTAGAAACAAAATATAAATACTCTTCATCGTTTAATATAGACGCGGCTTGAATAGATGATTGGCTAGGATAAGAAATAGGTCCTGGAGGTAGTCCTTTTATAAAATATGTATTATATGGGTGCTGCATCCTCAAATCTTTTTTGGTAATATTACCATGATAATTATTTCCCATAGCATAGATCACCGTGGGATCTGTTTGAAGTTTCATTCCCATTAGTAGTCGTCTTAAAAAAACTCCTGCAATTAGCTCTTTTTCTTCTCCCTCCTTTTCTACAATAGAGGCAAGTATAAGGAGATCAGATTTAGATTCATAAGGTAACCCCATCGATCTTAATTCCCAATATTTATCTACAATTAAGTTTTGTCTATCAAATGCTCTTTTTAGAAGATTAGAATAAGTATCTCCATATTTATAAAAGTAAGTTTCAGGAGCAAATACTCCTTCCAAAGAAAAGGGAGCCAGAAATTCACTAAGAAAAGCTTCTGGATTGCTCCCTAAATCATCAACCAAACCCTTTGAGTTTCTTAACTCTGCGATTAGTTCTTTAAAGGTAGAAGATTCTTTAATTCTGATGTCCCTATAATAATTATTGCCCAAAGAAATATCATGCAAAATTCTTAACAAATTCATATCCGGCTTTAAAAGATACTCACCTGTTTTTATTTCTGTTTCCTTCCCACTAATTCGCATATATATATTTACAAGAAGTGTATGTCTTGTAGCACCAATTTTTTCCAAGTTTGAAGATATAGTTTTAAGGTTGTCACCAGAATTAATTGTTAAAATTTTATTATTAAGACCTAGCTCTGAATTAAAAGATTTAAGAATATATATCAATACAAAGAGAATTAAAGTTAAAGAAACTATGGAGAGATAAGTAGTTTTTTTAAATTGCACTTAGTATTCTTTAAAGACTAGAGAAGCATTGGTGCCACCAAAACCAAATGAATTTGAAATACTAATATCGACTGAAGTCTCGGTAGCTTCATTAGCAGAATAATTAAGATCGCATTGCTCATCAGGATTATCTAAATTTATTGTGGGGGGAGTTATGTTATCTCGTATAGATAAAATTGAAAAAATAGCTTCCACTGCTCCAGCAGCTCCTAATAAATGACCAGTCATTGATTTAGTAGAGCTAACTATAAAATCTGATGGATCTTGACCGAATACACTTTTAATTGCTTGAGTCTCTGCTATGTCACCTGCAGGAGTCGATGTTCCATGTGCGTTTATATAATCAACCTGAGAGGCATCGATTTGAGCATCCTTAATTGCATTTTCCATGGCTCTCGCAGCCCCTTCTCCACCTTCTGGTGGTGACGTAATATGATAGGCATCTGAACTCATACCAAAGCCTATAATCTCTGCATATATGTTTGCTCCCCTTTTTTTAGCATGGCCCAATTCTTCTAAAACTAAACAACCAGCTCCTTCACCCAACACAAAACCATCTCTGTCCTTATCCCATGGCCTACTAGCTTGCTGAGGATTCTCATTATTTGTTGATAAAGCTTTAGCTGCATTAAATCCAGCTAAACCTAATGGAGATATAGCCATTTCTGCCCCTCCTGTAATAATAATATCTGACTCCCCATAGGCAATTGATCTTGCAGCATATCCTATGGAATGACTTGCACTTGAACATGCACTAGCTATAGACATGCTAGGTCCTTGAAATCCATTTAATAAAGAAACATAACCTGAAACCATATTACTTATAGACCCAGGGACAAAGAAAGGTGATATTTTTTTTGGTCCTTTTGCCTCTAATAGGACTTTATTGTTTTCTATCGTTGAAAGACCTCCAATACCTGATCCAATAGAAACCCCAATTCTTGTTTTATCTAAAGCACTATCATTAAGTCCTGAATCAGAAATAGAATTAGCTGCAGCCACTATTCCGTATTGAATAAATAAATCCATTCTTCTTAGGTCTTTTGGATTTATATAACCCTCAGTATTAAAATCTTTGACGGAAGCAGCAAAATGAGTTGCAAATTCATCAGTATTGAATTGATCAATAATGCTTACTCCACTTTTACCAGATAGAATATTACTCCAGGCCGTTGATAATTCTGACCCCACAGGGGAAACAATTCCCAAGCCAGTTACAACAACTTGTCTATTACCATTCATTTATTGGATGATTAAAGAAAATCTTTAATCCTAGAAAAATCAGGAATTATTGGTTATGTAGTCAACTGCATTTTTTACGGTAGCAATTACTTCAGCTTCTTCATCGGGTATTTCAATTTCAAATTCTTCTTCAAAAGCCATAACTAATTCAACTGTATCTAATGAATCAGCTCCTAAGTCATCAACAAAAGATGCCTCAGTTTTCACTTCTTCTTCAGTAACTCCTAACTGTTCGCAAACAATTTTTCTAACTCTTTCTTCTACACTCATTATGGTTCTCCCACTTAGGATTATGTAATTCTATCTATGAAAAAACGTGATAGTATCAAGTTCCTGATTAATTGCATCAACATTCGCTATATTTTTGATGAAAAGTCAAGATATTATCTTATAAATTACATATAGAGGCCTCCATTAAGGTGAATAGTTTGACCTGTAATATAAGAAGCTTCTTCTGAAATTAAATAGTTAACTAATTCAGCAACTTCATCTGGTTTACCGAACCTTTCTAGAGGAATCTGCCTTAGAAGATCTAGACGCTCATCTTCAGTTAAATAAGAAGTCATATCTGTAGATATGAAGCCTGGCGCAACAACATTTGATGTAATATTTCTGCTTCCAAATTCTCTTGCCATTGTTCTAGTGAGGGCTTCAAGTCCAGCTTTTGCCGCAGAATAATTAGCTTGACCAGCATTCCCAAGAGATGCTGAGGTTGAAGATATATTGACTATCCTACCCCATTTATTTTTAATCATGTATTTACTTGCCATTTTACACATTCGATAAGCTCCAGTTAAATGCACATTCAATACCTCATGCCATTCTTCTTCTTTCATTCTAAGAAGTAAATTATCTCTTGTAATACCGGCATTATTCACAAGTATATTAATTGTCTGATATTGTTCTTTAATTTCCGACCAAAAGGTTTCCACACTATTACTTTCAGTTAGGTTGAGTAGCGCACCATTAAAACCTGCTGCATTTATATCTTCAACACCTTTTTTAGTAGTTGCCGTGCCAATAACTTTTATTCCAGAACTCTTCAAAGCTAAAGAAATTGCTTGACCAATACCTCTAGTGGCTCCTGTTACTATAGCTATTTTAGCTTCAGACATGATCTATGAATAATTCCTTAAAAGAAGATACTTTCTCTAGTGCAAAATTATTAGCATCTTTATAAATTTGTCTATTTAATCCAGTTAGAACTTTTCCAGGACCACATTCTATTATGAGTTCAATATCTTGTTCTTCAAAAAATCGTATAGTGTCTACCCAATTAACCGGACTGAATATCTGACATAATAAATTATTTCTTAAAGAGGCTAAATCTTTTGCAATGCTCGCATTGAAATTCTGCACTACCGGAATTACTGGTTCTTGAAAAGAAACACCATCTAAAAAACTTAGAAATTCATCCGCAACTCCTTCCATAAGCTGGCAATGTGCAGGAACACTCATGGGGAGTAATAAGGCCCTCTTTGCTCCTGCTTCTTTTAATTCAACTATCGCGCACTCTACTCCGAGCTTGGTTCCTGAAATGACTGTTTGTGAAAGTGAATTTAAGTTAGCAGGACTTACTAGATTTTTTGGATCTTTAGAAATAGATTGGCATATATTTTTAATATCTACAAAAGGAAGACCTAAAATAGCCGCTATTCCACCTTCACCTTCCGGAACTGCTTCCTGCATTAATCTAGCCCTATTAGAGACTAAAAATACTGCATCTTTGTAAGTTATAACCTCCGATGCTACTAAAGCAGAATATTCACCTAAAGAATGTCCTGCTAAAAATTTTATGCTAGATAAATTCTTTAATGGAATTTGTCTCCAGATTGCAATATCAGCAGCAAGCATTAAAGGTTGAGTTATCTCTGTTTTTGCTAAATCTTCAGAGGTTCCATCTTTTAATAAATTAATTAAGTCAACATTGATTATCGAAGATGCCTCTTCGAACGCATCTTTAAAAGAGACATACTCATCAAAATAATCAGACAGCATATCAAGGCTCTGAGAGCCCTGTCCTGGAAAGACTATAGAAGTGTTTTCCAATATCATTGAGAATGTTAAGGCGTTTCTTCTGCTTCCTCTTCTACCTTAAGTTCTATGACTTGCTTGCCTTTATAAAAGCCATCTTTGGTCATATGATGTCTTAAATGACGCTCACCTGTAATACTATCCGTCGATAGAGTAGGTGATTTTAAGGCATGATGAGAGCGTCTTTGCCTTTTTCTAGATTTTGATACTTTACTTTTTTGAACAGCCATTTATTTCTCCTGGAAGCATTTTAAATGAAATCTTAAAGAAGGTCTTTAAGTTTTTTAAAAGGACTCTCTTTTTTTATAGCGGAAAGGTGTTTCTCTTTACACTTCTGATCTTCACAAAAAATTCCATTTGGGTAGCTTAATTGAATTTCTTCTTGCACTAAATCTTCAATTGAAAAGCAACTTAGATCTTGATAATGGATTTCTTCAAAATTACTTTCATTCTTAAATTCAAGATTTTTTTCTAAAACAGTGACACTTACTTCAAGTGACAATGGAAGATTAATAGTCTTTAAGCAGCTGCTACAATAATCCTTACAATCTAGATTTATTGATCCTTTTATAGAAAAATTATCTTCTGTTATTTTATTAATTACTAAGGCTATTGATACACGCTCTTTATTATTATCTATAGAACTTGCCTTAATCATTAAATCTACTTCAACGTTTATTACACTAGGAAATTCTATTTCAAGTAAATTCAAATCTTTCATTTAATTTTATTGGCTAAATTAATAAACTCTTTTGGTTCTTCTGCTTGAAATCCAATATCTAAACTAGGAAAACTTATAGATTTTGCGTGCAACATCATTCTTTTATGCCCTTGAATTGCCATCTCTTTATTAAAAATTTTATTACCATATTTTCTATCCCCAACTATAGGATGGCCTAGAAAATCGCAATGCACTCTTATTTGATGGGTTCTTCCTGTTTTTATGGAACAATTTACTAAAGATAAATTATTATCTTGTTTTAGAATTTTAAAAAGAGAAGTAGAAAATTTTCCTTCTGTTACAACTTTTACTTTCTGCTCACCCGACATACTACCAACCTTGTCAAGATCAACAGTAACTTCTGTAACATTCTTTTTCCAGCCTGCTTTTGTGATAGCCACATAGTCTTTAGAAACTTTTTTTTGTCTTAAAAGTAAATGAAGTTCTCGTAATTTACTTTTCTTCTTAGCTAAAAGGATGCACCCAGATGTATCTTTGTCTAATCTGTGGACTAATTGTATGGCCTTATAGGCAGGTTTAATTTGTCTTACGATTTCTATTAATCCTAAAGATATGCCACTACCTCCATGACTTGCTATGCCAATTGGTTTATTTACTGCCAAAAGATTACTATCTTCATAAATAACTTGTCTTTTTATTAATTCTATTAGATTTTCACTTGGCAGAATTTGATGGTCCTCTTTTTTGATTATAGGAGGAATTCTAACTATATCCCCTAAAGATATTCTTTGCTTAGGTTTATATCTAAGACTATTAACGCGAACCTCACCTCTTCTAATAATAGAATATATTTTTGATCTAGGAACACCTTTAAGTAACGAAATAAGAAAGTTATCCAAACGCATACCATCATGATCTGCATCTACAGTCTCTTTACTTACTCTTTGAAATTCCATAACAGAATTATAAAGCCTTTGTATTCATAAACTTTGATTATTTAGCTATTTGTGGTACTTTGCTCGGAGATTTTGTTTAAAAGTAATGAAATTTTAACTTTAAACTTAATTAAAATTGAAAGAAAGTAGGATATTTAGGGCATAAAAAAGCCCTCAAGGGATTTGGAATTTTTTTGTTATTTGAACGTGGCAAAAAAAATAGAAGGTAATACGTTCATTAAAATATATCTAAAAAAATATTAATTTAATAACTTTTAGATCTTTAGTAAAAAACTACTTTCTTTATAAAAAAATAAAGGAAACAAATGAAAAGAATGTTAATAAATGCATCTCAACCAGAAGAGTTGAGATTAGCCCTAGTTGATGGACAAAGCCTATATGACTTTGATTTAGAACAAATTGGTTATGAAAGAAAACGAGCGAATATCTACAAAGCAAGAGTATCAAGAATAGAGCAAAGCCTTGGCGCAGCTTTTATTGATTACGGTGCTGAAAGACATGGATTCCTTCCAATGAAGGATATAGCTCCACAGTATTTTCCTAAGGGAAAGTTCTCAAGAAATTCTTCAATAAAAGACTGCTTAAAAGAAGGTCAAGAAATAATAGTACAAGTTGAAAAGGAAGAAAGAGGAAATAAGGGTGCAGCCCTAACAACTTTCATAACACTTGCTGGTCACTATATTGTTTTACTGCCTAATAATCCAGAAGCCGGCGGCATCTCTAGAAATCTTGATCCGAAAGAAAGAGATAAAATTAAAGCAAGCATTAGAGCTCTAGAAGTTCCAGATAAAATGGGGCTTATAGTTAGAACAGCTGCAAAAGGTGTTGAAAAAAATGAACTTGAGTGGGATCTAGAATATTTATTAAGTGTATGGGATGCCATTATTGAAGCGAATCAATTAAGGAAGGCTCCTTTTTTGGTTTATCGTGAAAGTGATTTAATTACGAGATCGTTAAGAGATTACTTAAGAGATGACATTAAAGAAGTGTTGATAGACTCAGAAGAAGCTCATGAAAAAGCACTAGATTTTGTATGTAAACTAATGCCTGAATATGAAAACAGAATAATTCATTATACTGAAACAACTCCTTTATTCAGTAAATACCAGATAGAGCCTCAAATAGATTCAGCTCAACAAAGAGAGGTTACTTTAGAAAGTGGTGGCTCCATTTGTATTGATCAAACAGAAGCTCTTGTTGCTATTGATATAAATTCAGCAAAATCTACAAAAGGATCTAATATTGAAGATACGGCTGTTAAGACTAATTTAGAAGCAGCAAAAGAAGTTGCAAAACAGTTACGCCTTAGAGACATAGGAGGCTTGATAGTTATAGATTTCATAGACATGACTTCCTTAAAACATAAAAGACAAGTCGAGGAAGCTATTTGGGAATCAGTTGAAATGGATAGAGCAAAAATACAAATAGGAAGAATTTCTAGGTTTGGATTAATAGAAATGTCTCGTCAAAGATTAAGACCTTCTCTTCAAGAAAGATGGCAACAAGATATAAATAGTCTTTCAACAGCTGTTCTCAGAAGAATCGAAGAAGAGTCAGCTAAAGAAAATAGCTTAGAAATAAGAGCAAAAGTTTCTCCCGAGATGTCTGTTTATCTCTTGAATGAAAGAAGATCTAGAATCAACGAAATAGAACAAAAGGCAAGTATAAGGATAGTTATAAAAGCAGATCAAACAAGAGAAGATGATAGGTATGAAGTTACAAGAATAAGAATCAATGATGCTAAAAATAATAAGGTTCCTCAAGAAGATAAAAGCGTAAAACAACCAGAAAAGAAAAAAAATATTAAACCAAAAAAACTGGAAGTAGCTGCTGTTGATATTGTGCAAAAAGCAAGGCCTGTAAAAAAAGATAAAGGTTTTTTTGGAAGGCTAATAGATAATCTTTTTAAGAAAAAAGCTATAACGTCTCCGTCTTCTAAGCCAAGAAGAGCTAGCAACCAAAATAAGAATAGAAGAACTAATTATAAAACTGGTAACCAAAATAAGAATAGACAAGCTTCTGCTAATAAAAAAGAAGATAGTAAAAAATTAAACCCTGAAAAGGCAAAAAATAGACCAAATAATCCAAAAAATACTAAAAATACTAAAGATAAACAAAGTACAAATAAAAGCACTACCCCTAAGAAGCCTCTTAAACAAAAAACTAAAGAAGTTGATGGTAACAAGATAGAGCCAGAAAATAATTCAATAAAGAACGTGAATTCTAAGGCATCTACTTCTAGTAAAACATCAAGAAAACCTAAGGATTGGGGTCAAGCGTCCAATGACCCTAGAACCACAAAAATACCTACTTCAGGAAACACAGAAGAAAGTCTTAAAGAGGTTGATGGTAACAAGATAGAGCCGGAAAATAATTCAATAAAGAACGTGAATTCTAAGGCATCTACTTCTAGTAAAACATCAAGAAAACCTAAGGATTTTGGCAAGGCAGATAATGATCCCAGGTCAACTGAAATACCCTCTTCAGTTGATACAGATGTATTAAGTAAGAAAGAAATTCTGACAAAAAATGACGATATTACTGAAAATAAATCTGAAGAAAAGTCAAAGATTAAAAATACTGAAGAAGAATCTCATAAACTTGACTCTATCAATGATACAGATAGCTCGAAGAGACCTTCTGATTGGGGCATGGCTTCAAATGACCCTAGAAACCAAAGTTGATAATTTATCCCAAGCTCTCGATATAGGACTCAATTAATTGTCCAGAAATAGAGATGTTACCTGTTGGTACTTCAGGAAGATTTTGATAATTAAACCAATCTGCTTTATCAATTTCAAGGCCATCTGGTTTTATATCTCCAGATTTAAATTCGGCATGAAATCCAAGCATTAACTGACTGGGAAAGGGCCAAGACTGGCTTCCGTAATAAATAATATTCTCGATCTCTATATTCACTTCTTCTAAAACCTCTCGTCTTAGGGAATGTTCAGCAGATTCACCAGGTTCTATAAAACCAGCTAGAGTACTGTAAAAATTTCCTGGAAAATTCTTATTGTGCGCAAGAAGTAATTCTTCCCCTTTAGTAACTAAAACTATTACACAAGGAGATATTCTAGGATAGACCAGGTTGCCGCAAGAACATTTCATTGCTCTTTCCTTCTCATCCTCTTGAAGGTTTTTACTGCACTTACCGCAATATTGATTTGATCTATACCATTCAACAATTTGTACTGCTCTAGACAAAGCGGTAAATAGAGAATCTGCAACTCTTCCTAGAAGAGCATACATAGTAGACATCTTAGTATTATCGAGTAAGTTACTTGATTGTGATAATTCAGCTGCATAAAGAGCTTTATCGTCTAAGTATCCTAGAAAATGTTCGGAAAGTAATTCTAAACTTGACCACTTTAAGTCATCCTCTGCTAAGAGTGCAACTTGCCCAGAAATAGTATCTTCTAGAACTTCTTGCCCTCTTATTATTAAGAATATTTTTTGATTACTTGAAGTATTTTTATTTTCAGGGATGAAATTAAAATTATCATGGTATAAAATCATTTTTTTATTTTAGTGTATAAATTACTTTATACGAATTTTTTTAAAATATTATTTAAGATTTATTATGCACGAATTAGTAATGTCAGAACCAATGTTTGTTTCGGCGGTGATACTCGTATTAAGCTTTGTTGCCATCTTCACAGAAACAGTACATGGATTTCACAGAGTAAAAGTAGCGATGGCAGGAGCTGCTTTAATGCTCGTGGTTGGTCAATCGTATGGTTTCTACTCCCCAGAAGCAGCTTTTGAAGCGGTAGATTGGAATGTAGTATTCCTTCTTGGCTCAATGATGGCTGTTGTAGCGATTATGATTAATTCTGGCGGCTTTGAAGTTCTTGCAGCTAATATAGGAAAGATAGC
>TARA_B110000014_G_scaffold263801_1_pt1 | contig 11156 bp, 8 predicted proteins | sample TARA_B110000014 | Tara Oceans TARA_B110000014 (sample SAMEA4396468) | marine metagenome | biome: Westerlies Biome; feature: [MES] marine water layer (ENVO:01000295) within the mesopelagic zone...; material: water (ENVO:00002006), including particulate matter (ENVO:01000060) such... | reverse complement strand
CAGGGGACCATCATATACATGCCGCCGGTTGCGCTCATTATACTAAACCAACTGAAGGTGTGCATGCTGATGCTATGATCAGGCATTGTATAGGTGAGGATTTGAAGGTTGGATCTAACTTAACGTGGGGGCCATGTTTTGATTATCAAAAACAATTCTTCACAGGAAAAGATGATAAGGTTTCCAAGTATCCGTACCTGTTAAGGTATGATGTTGAGGTTTCTGGATTCGGCTCACACCAGTCAGGTCATTTGTGTTTACTTAGGCTCAAAGAGCAAATGTATCCAGGTGGTGACTCTAAGCATCATTGGCCAACGCTTGGTCTCAATACGTTGCGTTGGGCTAAGGCTCAAGGTGCATTAGTTGGGCCGGCCCATTCAGGGTGGGGACTGCGATGTGAGAGTGAGGATCTTCCTAATTATGAGATCCCACCATTTGATTCTATTGGGGCTAATGAATACATCGTTGACGTTACTCATAACGTTCCTGGTCCTGACGGGAAATTAGTCCCCGCAGTTGATTTTCTTTCAACAGTTGATACACCAATTGTTTGGGAGCTTAATATTTGGTATCACACACTGAATGTAGGTTACAGGACTAGAATTAGTGGTGAAACGGATTTTCCCTGCATATACGGTGAGCGTGTTGGTCTTGGCAGGAGTTATGTCAAAATTGATGGCAAACTTAATTACGAAAGCTGGTGCGAAGGAATAAGGGCTGGAAGAAATTATACTGGTGACGGTAGGAGTCATTTAATGGATTTTACAGTCTCTGGTGTGGAGGTTGGTACGAAAGGGAGTGAAGTTTCCATTGCACAAGGCGGGCCCATTAGGGCAAGTGTCAGGGCTGCGGCTCTCCTTCCAAAGGTAGTGAATCAGAGTTTCAAAGGTTTGTCATATACGGCAAAACCTTATTGGCATGTGGAGAGAGCTCGAGTTGGGAATGATAGAAAAGTTAAGGTGGAACTTCTGGTCAATGGATTTCCAGTTAAAGAAGTAGAAATGGTGGCAGATGGAAAAATCAACGACATAGATTTTAATGTTAATATTGATCGGAGTTCATGGCTGGCGGTTAGAGTGTTAGGCACTTCTCATTCTAATCCATTTTGGGTTCTTGTTGATGACAAGCCCGTGAGAGCGTCTAAGCGGAGCGCTCTTTGGTGCCTTCAATCAGTGGAAAAATGTTGGTCCCAGAAAGAGAGGTTCATTTCTAAGAATGAGTTAAATGATGCACGTTTAGCCTATGACCATGCAAGAGCGGAATACAATAAGCGAATTGAGGAATGCGTTTTTGAATAAAAAGAATCACGATTTAATCATATCGTGATTTGTTTATCGGTAGATCTTCGTATTAAGTAGACTCTTAGATGCGTAAGACAAAAATCATATCGACTCTAGGGCCGGCAAGCGATTCTGATGAAGTTCTTGATCAACTCATTCGTTCTGGGACTGATGTTTTTAGATTGAACATGAGCCATGCTAAGCATGATTGGGTAAGAGACATTATCCCACGAATTAGATCGTTGTCGGAAAAATCTGGAAAGTTTGTTGCCGTCCTAATGGATTTACAAGGTCCTTCCATTAGGACCGGTGATTTATCAGATTCGCTACAGCTCAAGGAGGGAGATCTTTGTGAGTTGTGTTTGGGTGATGCTGAGCCATGCATGGAAAATAGTACTTCTGTCAACTATCCAGGTTTGGCAGAGGACTTATCAATTGGTGATATCGTTCTCGTTGATAATGGTGTTATTCAGCTCAAGGTCATGGAATTAGCTGATGATCGTATTTCATGTACAGTGTTAACGGACGGAGTCTTGGGATCAAGGAGACACATTAATCTGCCAGGTATTAATGTTAGGTTGCCTGCACTGACAGAAAAGGACATGACTGACGCAATGCTCGCGGCGGAAATGAACATTGATTTTCTAGGTCTAAGTTTTGCCAGAGAAGCTGCCCATATTGAAGAGTTAAGAGTGGCGGTCGAGCAGGCAGGATCTCGAGCTCAAATCATTGCCAAGATTGAAGATCAGCAAGCGATGAAGCACCTTGATGAAATTATTCTTGCATCTGATGTTGTGATGGTTGCTAGAGGGGATCTAGGCATTGAGGTTAATATAGAAGAGTTGCCTTTGGTCCAGAGGAGGATTGTTAGGAAGTGCATTAAATTAGGCCGAAGAGTTATCGTTGCCACGCACATGCTTGAATCGATGCTGGATAGCCCATTGCCGACTCGTGCAGAGGTGACTGATGTTGCCAATGCAGTCTATGAACAGGCTGACGCAGTGATGCTCAGTGGTGAGACCAGCATTGGTCAATATCCGGTTAAGAGTGTTGAATTATTAGACAGGATAACGACGAGGAACGAACTTGTTGGTGCTAATTTCGCAGAAGCCGCAGCTTTGAAAACTCACAAACAAAAGACAGTAAAGGCTGCAGTTGTTTTGGCTAATTCAATACCAGGCTGTAAGATTGCTGTGTTTACTAAGAGAGGGGTGATGGCCAATTATGTTTCAAATTTGCGGCCTAATGAGGCGCATATTTATGCTTTCTCAGAAGATGTTCAGGTGCTTAGGCACTTGTGCCTTAATCGCGCAGTCACTGGTGTTCGGGCAAAGTTCAGTAATGACGCTGAAGAGACTGTTGCGAGGGGTGTTGATGAACTTAAGAGGCGTGGTTTTGCGGAAGAGGGAGAATCAGTAATAGTTCTAAGTGATGTTTTGGGCGGGGAATTTGTGCAGGATTCAATTCATTTGCGTGAAATAGAATAAATGCAGATAAATTAGGAATATTGTGCTAAAATTAACTAAAGAATTATTAAGATGATGAAAAAATCAAAACAATTTGTTAGTGTGTTCCTTTTGGCGATTGCTCTTGTGATCCCTTCGCTGGGAGAAGAGAAGTCTAAGGTAGAGAAGTCCAATAAAGTTGCCGCTGCTCTGAAAGGTAAATTAATTGAGCTTAAAGGCGATAAAATTGCTGACGGTGAAATTTCTGCAAAAGTCGACTACTACGTTCTTTATCATTCAGCTTCTTGGTGAGGCGGTTGTAAGTCAGTTACGAAACAGTTAGTTTCGATTAATAAGAAAAATAACAAACTAGGTGATAAGAAGAAATTCCAAATTGTTCTAGTCGATTATGACAGAAGCGCGAAGGGGCTCGAAGGCTATTTAAAGAGTAGTAAAATGAGTTGGCCGGCGATCAAGTTGGACCAGAAAAAATCTGTTAGTAAATTAACTTCACTAGGGGATACTGGATTCATACCTAATATTGTTTTACTCAAGCCAGACGGCACAATGGTTTCTAATAAAAGAAACGAAGTTATTAAGAAGTTATCTGAGTTGTCAGGTTCTTAGATTTCAAGAATAGACATTGGTTCTAGAGTCTTAGTCTATTGAGTTGATTTTTTGTTCCTTGTTAACTCATAGTTAAGCTGAAAATATGTAACATACTGGAACTTAATCCCATGAGCATATTTAACAGAATCAGTTTCATCTTAGTTATTTGCTTGCTGGGTATTTATTCGGCGAAACTTTCTGCTGACATAGTTGCTCGAGAGGATGGTTTTGATTTACTCGAAGATAGTTACATAGAGGTTGATTCAGAGTTCGGAGTCCTCAGTAACGATTTGTTTGATGGAACTAATATTACTACTGAGCTTAAGAGTTCTCCTGAAAATGGGACTTTGATCTTTGGGTCGGATGGATCATTTAAATATACACCTGATCCAAATTTTAGTGGTGAGGATTCTTTCAGTTATTCTTTTCAGAGTCAACCCGAAGTGATCGAGTTTGAAGTGAGTAAGTCCCGTTCTAAGGTGGACTTTTCTGCGACGCTCACGGCTCTCGGTATTAGTCAGACAAGATCAGACAGCTCTGGGCTTGAGGGTAATTTGCAAGTGGCGCTATCACCCACGGAGAGCCCCTTCGAGAATATACAGATTGAAGATGCGTCACTTGTTTTGACTGATGATGTTGAACTTAATTATAGGTTTCTCTTCGTAGTTACGGCTTCAGTTTCTGCTGATGGTGGTGACTTGATACTTAATATGACTAAGCCGGGTCCAGAGGCCACGGTTTCTGGATCCGGTGATTTCAGTCAGGTCGACAACGAATTCCAAATCGTTGGCACTGCTGATATTAGTGCATCTCTTGATCTTGGTGTTCCTGATGGCCCGCAATCATTTGATACAGTGCTTGAAGATATCGACCTTAACGGCCGCATCACTGAAAGTGGTCAGGTCCTGACGCTAAACGTGCCTGTTACGTTCCAAGGTTCATTTGATATTAGCGGTAACATAATTGACCTTGATATTGAAGGAGTCATAGTAGCGACTGCTCCAAAGCCTTCCTCGGAACAAAGTAATGTTGCTGAAGTTATCCTTGAGATTGATCCTACGAACGATGCTCCGGATCTTATTCCTGACGACTTTGTAGTGGATGGCGGATCGCTTGAAGGGAATGTCTTGAAAAATGATTCCGATGTTGATGGAGACGCTTTCACCGCTCAGCTGCAAAATGCACCGAGCAAAGGGACGCTGTCCTTAAGTTCTGATGGTAGTTTTGAATATAAGCAAAATGCCGGGGCCGAAGGTTATGATGAGTTTGTTTATTCTGTTTCGAACCGTGGCGGCAACGTTTCTCGCAAGCTTTTCACTTATTCAAGTGAATGGTCGTATCTTGACGACGGCTCTAATCAGGGAAGTTCTTGGAGTGGAGTTGATTTTGATGATTCGACTTGGAGTGGTGGAGTGGGACAGTTCGGTTATGGTGAAGGGGATGAGAATACGGTAATTAGTTATGGTTCTAATTCTAACAATAGACACGTCACTACCTATTTTAGGAAGCAGTTCTATTTGAGGGATCCTGACTCAGTAAACTCAATGGTCATTGGGCTTGTGCGGAATGATGCGTGTGCTGTTTTCCTGAACGGCAAGGAGGTATTCCGTGACAGTAGTCTTAATGACAATGCCCAATACAATACTCTTTCCTCGACGGATCTTTTTGAGGAGGATTATCAAATCAATGTGGCTGTGCCTATTTCGTTATTAAGGGATGGTGTTAATGTGCTGGCCGTAGAAGTTCACAAGAGCTCAAGGTCCAGTTCCAAATTTAGTTTTGATTTAAATGCAACTGCGATAATTCCTCCATTTACTCGGATTTTTGCTAGCGGTGAATCATGGAGCTATTTGGATAATGGCTCTGATCCAGGGAATGACTGGGACTCTATAAATTATGATGATTCGTCATGGAAAAGTGCTCAATCTCCACTCGGGTACGGTGAGGATGAGGTCGTAGGGAATGTTGGTTTCGGTGACGACTCAAATAATAAGCATGCGACAACTTATTTTAGAAAATCCTTTCAGTTTCTAGGCGCTTCGGAGGTCGTTTCTTCTAAGATAAGAATACGTAAAGATGATGGCATTGCTGTTTATCTAAACGGTACGGAAATTGTCAGAGATAACCTCAGCGCAAATGCAGGTGCTGCGACATTTGCTGAGTCGACAATTGGTGAGAACGATGAGCAGCTAGTGAAAGAATATGTGATTGATTCTAGCCTTCTGGTCGATGGGGTGAATGTTATATCTGCTGAGGTTCATCAGGCCAATGCGAGCAGTAGTGATCTTTTCTTTGATGCTGAGCTTTTCGTTAGCATTGGAAAGATAAGAGAATTTGTAAGCCTTAATCTAGCCGATGCGGTTGCTGGCAAAGATACAGATGAGGATGGGTGGTTTGATGAGACTGAAGTCTTTTTTAGCAGTTCACCAACTGATCCTGATAGCGTTCCCCGGTTCCAGTTAAAGTCTAGCGTGTTAGAGAATGGTCAGGTGCAATATATGTTCCCAGCGGAGCAGGGTTCGGGATATGTCATTCAGACATCGAATGACCTTCAAACATGGATGACTCTAAAGAAGTTAATCGTTGGCCGCGGCAACATTGCAGCGGAGAGATTCTCAGCCTCTGGCAAGCGCCACTTCTACAGAATAAAGAAGCAGTGAGTTTTTTTTATTAGGCTAACTTAGTTCTTACCGTTTCGAGTAATTTCTTTGTCGCTTTGATTCCATCGAATTCACTCATTTTACTGCCCTCGTATTCGACTCCGACATATCCCCGGTAACCAGCATCAATAACGATCTTCATCATTTTATGATAATCTGTATGGATTTCATTTCCTTTGTCATCGAAATCGTGAGACTTAGCACTGACAGCTTTTGCAAAGGGCATGAGTTCTCTAACTCCTTTGTATCGGTCATAGGTCTTTCCTCCTCCGATTCTAAAATTGCCAAAATCCGGTAACGTTCCGCAATTCTTTTTGTTCACGGATTTCATCACACCGGCAAGCCAAGCTCCGTTAGAAGATAATCCTCCATGATTTTCCACTATGACATTAAGTCCGTGAGTGGCGGCGAATTCACTGAGACTGCCGAGGCCGTCAGCGGCGAGTTTTAGTTGTTCTTCATACGAACCACCTGAAGAGGCATTGACTCGGATAGAATGGCATCCTAGGTGCTTCGCTGCTTCTACCCAGCGCTTGTGATTATTAACTGAGGCAGCTCTTTTTGTCTTGTCAGGATCTCCGAGTTTCCCTTCACCGTCACACATGATGAGGAGGCTCTTCACTCCTTCACTGTCACATATTTTTTTGAGCTCATTTAAATACTTTTTGTTAGTTGCCTTGTCTTTAAAGAATTGATTTACATATTCGACGGCACTGATGCCGAATTCTTTTTTCGAGACTACAGGAAAATCAAGGTTGGTCATTTTCTTACCAAAGAGAGCCTTATGCAGTGACCACTCGGCAATGGATATGTCGTAGAGTTTCTTCTTTTTATGATGATCCGCTATTAGTGGCAAGGGAGAGGCTGCTAGAGCCGCAGTGCTTACTTTAATGAATTTACGACGAGATGTAGTTTGGTTCGGTGTCATTGTATGATTTGGGCCTAGGTGAAATTTTCAGGTGTTGTGCTTTATGAATGAATAAGCAATATCGCTTTCATGCAATAGAACAATGGTGATTTTACTCGCATAACGATTTGACCTATTCAACACATTCGGCAAATTAGTAATTATCATGACATCAATCACGAAACTTTCTATTTTAACTGGCTCACTATTAACCGTGCTGGGTGTTGTGCTCTATTTTTCTACGGCACGAGAAAGCGTAACGGCTCTAATTCCCTCTTTTTTAGGAATTCCTATTTTTATCTGTGGTGTATTAGCCAAGGATGAAAATAAGAGAAAGTTAGTTGCTCATATCGCATTAATACTCGCTGTTCTAGGAGCTCTTGCTGGTTATGGCAGAGGTTTACCCAAGCTGTTTGGTGGTGATTCTGGATCAGCCGTTCTTGGCATGCTTGTCATGTCTGTCATTTGCACTGTCTATGTGATTGCGTGCGTCAGGTCATTTATTGCCGCTAGGAAGGCTTAGGGTAATTGCTCGATACAATCCTTTGCCCATTGAAGCCATCGCTTTGCATCATCATTAGCAGGTTCGATATCAAGAATTTGCTGATAATAATCCTGCGCGGTTTCAAATGATGACTTTGCTTCGAGGATGTCTTCTTCCTCTCCTGTATTGGCTAAGTGCCAACCGAGTTTGCCGTAGTCTCTGGCAATCATTACCCGGTAATGGTTTTTCTTTCTATTGTTGTTTTCAACATCGAGATCCTTATCAAGTAAGTTCTTGATGTGATGAACAGCTTCACGTGATAGTTCCACTGATTTTCCTGTATCCCCGGCCTCCTTGTGAAGGTCGGCCAATTGACGGTACAGTTGTGCTATTTCATTTTGGTAATCAAAATTACTTGGTTCATTTTTGATCAGATCTTTTAAAATATTGAGGGCTGCATTTGACTGGGTTCTTGCTGCACTTGATTCTCCTTCATTCTCGATTGATCGGGAAAATGCATACAGTCGCTTTGCCATTTCGAACCGGTACCTATCGCTGGGAGTTCTTTCAATGAGCGCTGTGAGGAGCTCGACTGCATCATTATTTATGACGCTAGCTTCAGAGTTTGCGGTAATGAATGCGATGTCTGCTTCTTCCCCTAACGCACGAGCCAGCTGAAATTGGTAATTTAATTTTTCGGGGAACGCGGTAACGAGTTCGGTGTATCCAGCTATAGAATTTTGATACGATTCGTTCGCTTTATCCGCTTCTCCTTTAGTATTGAGGATTTGTCCTAGTTCAAAATGAGCAGAGGCTAATAATGATTGGTCTTTTTCAAGCGGCAGTGCGTCTGCTGTGGTGGCAGCAATGATTTGAATTGTCTGTTCGGCGTATTGTTTGGAGGCTTCAATTTGTTTAGAATTGCGCAATTTCTTTGCAAGCATTAATGCGCTTTCTGCTGCATCGCGTGCATTCCCGGGATCATTAGGTTCTTGGCTTAGAAGCTCCTTGTAAAGTAGAAAGGATTTGGTAGCGGCTTGCGTGGCAGCGTTATGCATTTGTGAACCAGCTTTCGAAGTTGAGAGGTTTTTGTATAATCGGGCACGGCGTTCGATTAATTCTCCATTGTCTCCACCGCCGATTTCATCATTCTCAATTAATTCTGTAGCTTGTGTTAGTTTTTCACTGGCTGAGGTGAAATCTCCTAGAAGGATATGAAGTTCACTGGAATTGCTGAGTGCAGAAATTACCGAATCACGTAAGGCGAGATCGTTCTGATTACGACTGATAAACTTATCATAATATGTAAGCATTGATCCGATCGTTCCTTCTGGAAATCTGTACAGCGGATTGCCCTCGTCATCCAAAGTTGCAAGCATTCTACACAGCTCATTCAATGCAGATTGAGATTGCTGGAAGTCATTAATGAGAGTGGCTATCTGCTCTTCTTTGATGGTTAGAGCAGGGATTGTTTCATCTGGTTTGGGCGTAGGGTTGGTAACAATTGGATCAACTTTAACTACTTTTACCGGTTCGGGTGGGTGAGTAGGGGTAGGTTGATCATTTTGGCCCTGATAATTTAATGTGATTAGAACTGCCGCGGCTGCGGATGCTGCAGCAGAAAGAAAAATAGAGGTAGCATGTTTCCAATTGGAATTTCTGTTGTGTTTAAAATTGCTTTCACTTTTCTCTTCTGTGAGTGAGTTAAGATTGTTATTGCTTTCACAATTCCTAATTTCGTTAAGAACTTCTACCATGTCGGTGTGTCGATGCTCTTCTTTAAGGCTCAAGCATGTTTCAATGATTGAACGGTATGTTTGCTCAGTTTCCGTTTGAGCTGCATTTGGCCAGGTTACATTTTCTTGAGCACAAATGGCACGGGCGACTCGGTTCGTGGAAATTTCGCTGTGCAGATTGAGTTGTGTTTCCCTTTTCTTTCTGTATTTAACAATTTCATCATTAAGTCGACAAAACTTTCCTGTCATTAACTGGTAAATGGTGGCTCCATATGCGTAGACGTCCCATTTCTCTCCTTTGCCTTTAAAGAATTGATTCCCGTGCTGAAGTTGCTCTGGAGCACAATAAAAAAGAGAATCACTTGTTTCGAGTTGTTCGGTGCCGCCGAGCATTCCCTGAGCGAAATCAGTGATTTTTGCTTGTGGGTTCACACCGTCTTCAAAAAGCACATTGGTTGGCTTTAAGTTGCAGTGAATGATTCCATTCTCGTGAAGGTGTGCCATTGCTTCTGCGATCTGAATTGCGATTTTCCATCCATCATCGGTTGAGACATTTCCGCACAAGGCTTCTAGGTTCCGTGATCTGATGTTTGAGGTTCCGTCAGCAAGAGGAGTTCTTTGAGCATAGAGCTCCATCGTGATGTATGCCTGAGGGCTTGCCAGATCAAAGTCGTGTATAGTAGCTATTCCCGGATGAGGTGCGTCTTTGTAAATCTTTACGAGGGCATCTGAGAGCACTTGTCTGTTAACGGCAATTCCTCTAAGTGACTTTACCGCAAACTTAGTTATCCCTTGGGATGTGGCGCTCCATACAGATCCTGTGGAGCCTTCTCCAATCAGTTCATCTATGAAATAGTCAGGTATTTTAGGGCGACTCAATATTAAGCTGTTCTTTAAATTTTTTTGAAGGTAATGCGCCCTGTGCTGTTCTCAACATAAGGACCCTTCTTAATGATTAACATTTATTAAGAAGTTATGAAAAATTCTACATATATGGAATTTCCATGGTGAATATGAAAATTTTATGGAAATAACAATAATTATAAATTTGTTTTATATGATTTTGGTTTAAAACATGGAAATCCAAAAACTTAAAACTAAATAATTAAATCGAATGGCTCAGACATTGAAAGGACATGTGGCACTTGTCACTGGAAGTACAACTGGATTGGGGCTTGGAATTGCCAAAGTTCTTGGTGCTGGAGGGGCTAAGGTTGTGATGAATTATTATAATGATGATGAAAGGGCTGAACGTGCTTTCTCTGAGTTTCAAAGTGCGGGAGGTGAGGGCATTCTTTTAAAGGCGAATGCTATTGATGAAGCAGCTATAGCTAATTTGGTTGAGCGGGCTCAATCCGAGTTAGGGGCGATTGATATTATTGTTCCAAATGCAACCCCGGATCAGCCACTTAAAACTATTGAAGAATATGATTGGGACTTTTACCAACAGATGCTCAATTTTTTTATTAAGAGTCCTTATCTGTTAACTCGAGCAGTGTTGCCGCAAATGAAAGAAAGCGGTTGGGGCAGGATTATTAATATTTCAAGTGAGGTGTATCAGCTCTCAGTGAGCCCATTCAGTGCCTATGTTTCAGCTAAGGGAGGCCAAATTGGATGGACTCGTAGTATGTCTCGAGAATTAGCCCCTCATGGCATTACAGTTAATACGGTCAATCCAGGTTGGATCCCGACTGAGCGTCATGACAATGATCCGCAGGAAGAGAAGGATGCATACCTGAGTCAAATACCAGCGGGCCGGTGGGGGACTCCTTCAGATGTTGGTGAGGCTGTTGCTTATTTTGCCTCTGAGGAGGCTGGATTTATTACTGGCCAGACTCTGTGTGTGAATGGAGGTAATTCTCCATGGTGATTTCTGTTTTTACGCAGTTTTATTTTTGTTGGAGAACAAACGTTTGATACTTGATGCTCCGTGTTGGTCCAATAGAACACCAACAAAAATGACGCCACCAGTGATGGCGTCACTGAGTGGGGTAGGATAGCCGAAGAGGTTAACCATGTTTCTGAGTACAATTAG
>TARA_B110000014_G_scaffold218889_1_pt1 | contig 11213 bp, 10 predicted proteins | sample TARA_B110000014 | Tara Oceans TARA_B110000014 (sample SAMEA4396468) | marine metagenome | biome: Westerlies Biome; feature: [MES] marine water layer (ENVO:01000295) within the mesopelagic zone...; material: water (ENVO:00002006), including particulate matter (ENVO:01000060) such... | reverse complement strand
CGGGCACAGTGTCTTTGCACCAGTTGGTCCTGTCCCAACAATGCTGGAGCTGCTGGATGACCCACAGCTCGCCTTTCGCGATTATTGGCGAGATCTTGATGCTATACCTTCACTGCGACTCCCCCGTGGCCCTTTCTGGATCAGCGGGCATGATCCAGACCCACGGGCACCATCGACAACCGAGAGGGATTTTAGTTGGCCGAACCATACCAAAATTAAGGTCGAGCAGAGCGAGGAACTGCCTAGTGATGGTCCGTTAGAAGGTGTCCGTATTCTCGATCTTACGCGGGTCTGGGCAGGGCCATGGGCTGGTCGGATGCTTGGCGATCTCGGTGCTGATGTGATATCGGTCGAGGCGATCTTCAACAGAGGGCCCCGAGATGTTCCAGATTCTGCTGCCTTTGTAAGTCATCTATATCCAGAGAACGAGATTGGTGACCGACCCTGGAATCGATTTGGTGGTTTCAACAAACTGCATCGCAATCGCCGCTCGGTCACTCTTAACTTTCGTGATGAACGCGGTCGTGAGCTATTCGCGGAACTGGTTGCTGGAGCGGATGTAGTAATTGAGAATTTTAGTCCCCGCGTGATGCCGCAACTCGGCTTCGACTTTGAACACTTGCAAACGCTCAACCCCTCAATTATTTATGTTGCGATGCCCGGTTACGGGAGTACTGGGCCTGACAGAGATCGAACAGCACTCGGTCCCCTCATTGAGGCAGGTGCGGGTCTTTCCTCCATGATGGGATATCTCGACACGGGACCGTATCGGTCCGGCATCGCCTGGCCTGATCCAGTAGCAGGGATGAACGCAGTTTCAGCTGTTCTGATCGCACTCCGAGATAGGGAAGTTGACCCCGATCATGTTGGCCGTTCGGTAGAGGTAGCCATGATTGAGGCCATGGGCTCCTTCATTGGTGAGGAATTACTAGGTGCGCAGGTCCGAGGCGAGAATCGTGCAAGGATGGGTAATCGTGATCCCGTGAACGCACCTCAGGGACTCTATCCGTGCGCTGGTGATGATCGCTGGATTGCAATCTCAGTGACCTCGAATGAAGAGTGGCATGCACTTACAACGTTAGCTGGCTTTAATCCTGAGCTAGCGTCATTATCCAACGAGGAGCGACATGCTCGGCATGATGAGCTTGATAGCCTTATCAGAAATTACACCCGATCCTTTAGTCCACACTCCTTGATGGCGCGGCTCCAGAAAGCAGGGGTAATTGCAACGGTTGTCGCCGACGCGCGCGACCTTGTTGAGGACCGACAACTTGCAGAACGCGAATTTTGGGCCGAGTTATCTCACCCGGATGTGGGTCTTCGTCGTTATCCGGGGAATGCGATTCGATTTGAATTGACTCCAGTGACCTATCGCCGAAGTGCTCCGACCCTTGGTCAGCACAACGACGAGATACTAGGTGATTTACTAGGTCGAGATAGCGAGGCGTTGGGTGTGCTCCGCAAAGATGGCGTGATTGGTGAAGTGCCGCCGTCTGACTAGTTGCGTATTTTGATAACGCACATCTCTTACATAAAGTCTCTGTGAGAAACGGTTACACTCTCGGGACAAAGCACAGCAAGGAGACGAATATGAGTTATGCAAGAATCAATATGGTCGAGTTTACTTCAGCAGAAAATGCAAAGACCTTTGCAGACGACTACACGGCGAACGCCGCTGCTGAATTCCCTGAAGCTGAAATATTGCTAGCAGTGACAACAGGTGACGCGAGCGCGGTGCTTACTTCGGTCTACCCTGACAAAGATGCTTTTGACCGTTCGGCTGCAGCTAGAGCCGCAAGGGGGGAAGCTAATCAGGATAAGATCAAAGGTGAAATCGTGGTACACGAGGGCGAGGTTACTCTCAGCCATACTAAGTGATGCTAGGTGGCAGACCACTTTATAGTTCAGACTTGCTAATCATATTTCATAATTAACACGAGATATTGCGTTAGGTGTTGGTACCCTTAATTCCTGTGTCGGGGGAATGGCTTTGTCTAAAAGTTTTGAAAAAATTGTTTACTTTCCCAGTGTCAGCAGGAACCTAGACAAAGACAAACTAATAAAACGTATCGAGAGATTACGCTCTATTAATCTAATGTCAAAGATTGATGAGGAGGAGATGAATGCAAGAGAACACGCCCTTTGAGGAAAACGGTAGTACGTCGGTCAGTGAAATATTTAGTGAGTCTAATCTTTTTCAGTCTTATCTAGATGTTGAGGCGGCACTTGCGCGAGCACAGGCGAGTCAGGGAATAATTCCAGTCGAGGCTGCTACTGTGATATCTGAGAAAGCAAAACTTGAATTGTTGAGTCTCCAAAATATATATGACGGATTGAATAAGACTGGACACCCCTTAGTCCCGTTGATTTGGGAGTTAGATAGGGTCTGTGGCGAAGACGCAGGCGGATATATTCACTGGGGCGCCACGACTCAGAACATCACACAAACAGGAAAGATACTGCTGGTTAAGCAATGCCACGATAGTTTCTTAAAGGATCTTGGATCTCTACTTCATGTACTGGGAGACCTAGCGGAGAAGACTAAGGATTACGCGCTACCGGGAAGAACTCACGGCCAACATGCTGTCCCGGCTACTTTCGGCTATAAAGTGGCCGTATGGATTGATGAATTAATGCGACATGTCGATCGATTGCAAGGAAGCGAAGAACGAGTTTTTGTGTCAATGCTTGGCGGTGGGGCTGGCACGATGGCATCTGTCGGTCTTGCTGGTCTTGAAACTCAAAGGTTAATTGGCGAGGATTTAGGATTAGGTTCAATGACTATGCCGTCAAGAGTGATAGGCGATCATCTGACCGAATATATTACTATTCTCGCCATGCTTGCCGCGACAGCTAGCAAAATGTCACGTGAAATTTATACCATGATGAAACAGGAATTTGGTGAAGTTGAAGAACCTGTGCCTCTGGGTGCTGTCGGTTCATCGACTATGCCTCAGAAACGTAATCCTCGTTTATGTCAGGATGTTGTCGCCTGGGCTTCAGAAGTTCGGACATTTGTGCCGATGTCTCTAGAAGCAATGCAAACCGAACATGAGGCTGATAAAACGACCAGCATGATGATTAATTCTGCCATCGATAGGACGTGCGTACTCACGGGACAAATTACTTCTGGGCTGATCGAGATATTTTCAGATCTAAAGATTTTTCCCGACCGGATGAGGCAGAACCTTGAGCTTAGCGGTGGGCTCATACTGTCTGAGAGAATCATGCTGGAATTAGGCCAGGAAATGGGGCGACAAAAAGCTCACGATGTCGTTTATGATGCTGCACAAAAATCAGTCAATGAGGGAAGGCCGTTTACAGAGACACTACAAGAGGAGTCTGAGGTGACTAAGCGACTGTCTAGAGCCGATATATTAGATCTGCTCGACCCGGAGCAATATACCGGTTTGTGCTCATATTTTGCAGAGGAATTCTCAAGAAAGGCCCAGCAAAAGAGCTTGGAGTTGATTGGTGACTAATTCACTACGAGGAAATCGAATGCTTGAAGAGACTCGATGAGTAGGCCTTTTAAACCTTATAGCCCCCGTCTACGCTAATTACTTGCCCAGTGATCCCAGCTGATTCGGGAGCTGCAAGCAACGCAGCCATAGGTCCAAGCTCTTCGGGTTCGAGTACCCTATTTTGCAGATTTTCTGACGCACGCCAAGCATGAGCTTCTTCGGGTGATATTCCGGCAGCCTTACCCATAGCTTCCCAGTCAACTAGGGCTGTATTTGTCCATCCCGGACATAAACAGTTAACGGTGATGCCGTCAGCCGCGACTTGTCCGGCGAGTGCTTTTGTGAATCCTATAAGTCCATGTTTTGCTGTTGTGTATGCGAGCGCTCCGCCACTACGTTTTGCGTAGCCGGATCCGATGGTTAGAACTCGGCCGTACCCATTCTCTTTCATATGCGGTAATGCTTCACGAGTCGTCCAATATGCTGAGGTTAGATTCAGAGCTAGATTGGCCTCGAACGTGTCGTCGTCATGAGTGTAGGGATTTTGATCTCCTGGTACCCCGCCTCCAACATTATTCACAAGAATATCGACTTTGCCGAAGCGTGCGATTGCTTGGCGGACTGGTTCCTTGGAGTCGTCTCGAATCAGCGCATCAGCCTCTACTGCGAGACCACTACTTCCAATGCGTTTAATTTCGTCTACAACCGAATCTAATTGGTCTCGGGTCCTTGAAGAAACTACAACACTTGCACCTTCGCGGGCCAGCTCAAGCGCTATTGCTCTTCCGATTCCCCTACCACCACCGGTTACCACGGCAACTTGATTTTCTAATCTTCCCATATTCAGACTCCTTCAGGCTCTATGATTAAGACCGTCAGGATAGTTCTTAATATACTGATAGTGTGCTTTTGGAGCCTGTGATTACAAACAAATCTTCACATACATTTAGAGTGTTAATCGTTTCTGCATATGAATTAGGCCGTCAGCCGATTCCGGTGGCTACTGCCGCATCTATTTTTCGTGGGGCGAACTGTGACGTGAGCGTTCTAGACTTATCGACCTCGGAAATAGATCTCGATTTAAAGAACATTGATGTTCTTGCGATTTCATGTTCCATGCATACCGCGTCCAGATTAGGCTTGGAATTTGCAAGAGGGGCAAAGCTAGTTAATCCTAAAATACGTACTATTGGATTTGGTTTGTATGCTTCACTGCTTGCCGAGGATGAGTACCTGAATCCTGAGATTGATTTGTGGATTGGTGGTGAATTTGAGACAGGTCTTTCAGAATTTGTTAACTCAGTGGTGGAAACTTCAGAGCTTTCTGAGTTGTCGAGTAAAGATATTTCTGGAGTGGGACAACATCCGAATTTTAAGCGGGGTGTGCATTTACTTCCCGACCGAACAGGATTGCAGTCGTTACGTCATTATGGACATGTAGAGCGAGTAGACGGCAGTCATTTTGCGGGTGCGGTGGAAGCTAGTCGTGGATGTGCGCATATGTGCACCCATTGCCCAATACCCTCAGTTTATGGCGGAAAGTTGCGTCTAGTTGACCACGATCTTGCGCTTAGGGACATTGATGCTCAAGTCGAATTGGGTGCCGAGCACATCACATTCACCGATCCAGATTTTTTCAACGCGGTACCACATTCGATGCGGATTATTCGTGAGATGCGAGAGCGATATCCGGAAATCACGTTTGACGCCACGATTAAAGTCGAACACTTGATTGAGCATCAGCAGAGGATTCCTGAATTGAGTGAATCGGGCTGCTTATTCATTACGTCGGCATTCGAATCACTAAACGACTCTATCCTTAACAAACTAAAAAAAGGTCACACTTCGGCAGACTTATATCAGGCGCTCGACCTTGTGAGAGCGTCTGACTTATTCATTCATCCCACATGGTTGCCATTTACTCCGTGGACCCGAATACAAGATATCAAAGACATACTTGTATTCGCTGTGGAGCAAGGATTGGTGAGCAGGGTACCTCCGATTCAGTACGGTTTGCGCTTACTGGTACCGCCACGGTCGTTATTAATTGACACACTTCAGAATGAAGGTTTACTCCGTAGCTTTAATAATGAAAAGTTGACGTACGAGTGGATTAATAAGGAAACAGATGTATTACAGGGACAGATAAGCGAACTAGTAGAAGCTGGCCAAAGCGAGTTTTATGACTTTAACGATACTTTTTCTGATGTGTGGAATTTGGTGTTTGGGTCTGAAGTACCGATTCCGGCTGTCAAGGTTGATATTCCAGATTTCATTCCTGGTCTTACTGAGGGGTGGTTTTGTTGAGCTGAACCAACGTCTGAGCAGTTTGCTCAGCTGACCACTATGACACATTGATAGATGATTGAAAATTACTGTAATGAGCTAAGCTTAGGCTATTCTTTTGTTGGCAGAGCACCGAGGAGGTTGAAATGAAATTTGGCGTGAGTATATTTATGACCGACTATGCGTTATATCCAGATGTTCTGGCGAAGGAAGCAGAAGCTAGAGGATTTGAGTCGCTCTGGTTCCCGGAGCACACTCATATTCCAGCAAGTAGAAAATCTCCATATCCAGGTGGTGGTGAACTTCCCCCGCAGTATTATCACTCACTTGATCCCTTCGTCGCATTAACAGCTGCCGCAACTGTGACGGAAAAAATTAAATTGGGTACTGGTATTGCCCTTGTGATCGAACGTGATCCGATCACGTTAGCCAAGGAAGTCGCGAGCATTGACTATGTCTCGAATGGTAGATTTTTGTTCGGAATCGGTGGTGGCTGGAACCGGGAAGAAATGGAAAATCATGGTACTGATCCAACGAGGCGTTGGAAGCTGCTTCGTGAGCGAATTGAGGCTATGGTTGAAATTTGGACAAAAGATGAAGCTGAGTATCACGGGGAATTTGTTGATTTCGATCCAATCTGGTCTTGGCCTAAACCAGTGCAAAAACCATACCCACCAATTATGCTCGGTAACGCTGGTCCGGGTGCAATTTCTCGTGCTGTGAGGTTCGCTGATGAATGGATGCCTATAGGGGCTCGATTGGATCTCGCGGACAGAATCAATGAGTTAAATAGCAAGGCAGAAGAAGCAGGTCGTGGGCCTATTCCGGTCACCAACTGGGGCACTGCACCAAATCGTGAAGCGATCGATGAACTTGCTGATATCGGTGTGGGGCGAGCAATCTTCGGTTTACCGTCTGCTAAGGAAGATGAAGTAATTCCCTTGCTTGATAAATATGCCGAGGTAATCGCGCCTCTAATTTAAATAATAAATTTTCACCAAGAAAAATTATTGATTGAGTTGATTATTTCATCTTCCAGACTGGTGGTCGCTTTTCCGCGAATGCTTTAGCACCTTCGATTGAATCCTCGGATGTCCAGACCGATTCGACGAGCTGAGCACTCATTTTGCGAGCATAGTCAGACGGAAGTTCCAGGCCAAACTTGGCGAGCTTGCGTGTGGCGTTTATTGCGAGGGGGGCATTGCCAGCAATTGTCTCGGCCATTCGAGTAGCCGTGTCCATAAGGTCCGCTTGAGGCACGACCTTGGTCACAAGACCCATACGGAGTGCTTCTTCTGCATCAACAGGCTCACCGCTTAGTAGTAACCACATCGAGTTTGATAGACCAACGAGTCTTGGCAAGTCAAATACACCTCCTGGAGGGCAGAGTCCTACCTTTACCTCTGCAAGGGCAAGTCGGGCATTGTCTGAGCAAATACGAATGTCACATGTAAGCGCCTTTTCAAGTCCACCACCATAGGCAGCTCCATTGATTGCCGCTATCGTAGGCTTGCCAAGATCGATTGGGGCTCGACCAAAGTCACGTTTGGGTGCGGGTCCGGTTTCAGCACCTTCAGTTTCTGCCACTTCTTTAAGATCTCGACCGGCGCAGAAAGCTCTATCTCCGGCTCCAGTATATATACCAACCCAGGCGTCATCATCGGCAGCAAATTGCTCTTCTGCTTGTCTTAGTTCAGCTCCGAGTTGCTTGCCCAAGGCGTTCATTCGATCTGGTCGGTTCAGCGTGATGTAACCAATGTGATTTTTTGTTTCATAAATTACGTATTCCATAATTCCTCCTTGTTTGTCCACCGATATCCAGAAGGTACCGGGATGTTATTGAGTCACGTCAGAGTATCAGAGCCGTTAGATTTTTTGCTAGTTTATTTGTTTCTACCATATTTAGATTTACAGTTAAGTTAAGGAGTGGATTACGAGCGACACAAAACCTACAAATCTTACGGCGTCTAAGCCATCACTTCGTACGACCCTCTCTGTGTTTGCGATTAGAGACTTTCGTCTTCTCTGGACCTCTTCAACTTTTTCTTTTATGGGCATGAATATGCAAATGTTAGTCCGAGGAGCAATTGCTTGGGAGCTAACTAATTCATATAGTGCCACAGCATTTTTAATGGTTGCTTTTATGCTCCCACAAATGTTTTTCACCCTACCTGGCGGGGCGTTGGTGGATAGAGTTGAAAAGCGAAACATGATGATACTCATGCAAGCGACCATGGCAGCTGTGTCGCTAGTAACTGGAGCAATGGTGATAACGGACACGATTACCGCCACGTCTCTTTTTATATTAGGACTTGTTCAGGGAGCGATTACTTCGCTTGGTATGCCAGCTCGAACCCCTTTGATGGCAGAGATCGTGTCACAAGATCGAATTGCAAGTGCAATGGCATTGTCCAATAATTCGATGAATCTCACCAGAGCATTCGGTCCGCTTGTCGCGGGGATTCTGATGACAACATTTCCACATGTGAGCGATAGGTTTGGTGCTGGATATGAGTGGGCTTATTTTGTGCAGACGGGATTTGGTGCGTTGTCTGTAGTACTTCTACTATTTGTTCCAACTTCATCAAAAAAACGATCCGCGCAAATTGCATCAGGCATAGTGCCTACCGCCGTAATTCCGCGCGGTATCAGCGGAATCTCTTTCAGTGAGGTATTTTCAGATGTAACAGCGGGCCTCAAGTACGTAGTAAATACACCGCGATTACGTACTTTGATGCTGATGATGTTAGTTCTAACGTTTTTCGCGATGCCGTTTCAGAATTTGATGGCTGGATATGTTGAGTTAGGGTTGGGTATTTCTGATTGGCAAGGTCAACTGGGTGATTTACTATTTATTTCAGGACTTGGGGCTCTTTTTGGCTCAGCTCTAATGACATGGCTGGCCGAATGGGACAGACGCCCACTTATTCAGTGGTTCGCCGGATTGCTTTGTGCCTTCGGTATGGTTGCCTTAACTTTCGGCGCGTTTAGATTTGGGTTTGTAGGTGCTGCGATCGGGGTTACCTTACTGGGCATAGGCACGACTGTTTATATGACAGCATCTAGCACAATGATGTTGCTATCAGCTAATCGAGAATATTACGGCCGTGTAATGAGTATATTTATGCTGTCTTTTTCTGCAATGGCAGTCACCGTGTACCCCTTGGGATTAGCTGCGGATTTCCTCGGTACGCCACTTTTATTCGGGCTGCTTGGTGTCCTTGTATTCGCGTGTATGGTGCTCGCTTTAATTGTGAATCCAGGATTTACATTTGGTCGGGTATCCGCGAATCCCGTAATGGCGAATCAGTCGGCGAATGCGGGTCAATCTGGTTCTGCAGATGAATATCTTAAGAAGTCAAATTTTGTAGCGAATCCAGTAGTAGACAGTGAAAGAGTTTTAAGTCCCGTGCAGCCGCGATCTGCTATAGCTGTTGGGACTGCAATCTTCCAGCAACGTGAATCACGCTTAGGCGGGACATCTACTCAAGGGTTGTATGGCCTGGGAGAAATAAGCCGCGAGAAAAAAAATGCTCTGATGCGTGGCACAAAAATTGGTAATTATGGATTGGGTAAGTTTGCTAGTGAGGAACTAACCGAAATTTCGTATAGCGAGAATCTGTCATTCAATCAGTCAATAAATAATAGCGAGACTGAGCCTATGTTGGAATCGCCTTTTGACGAAGTGGGTAAAGATATCAGGCCTGACAATAATACTGATAAAGCTACCAATTCGTTTCAGCACCGACCAGATATTGACAGAGAAGCTCTGAAGAGTTTCTTTGCTTCTGAAAATCAACCTAGTAGATGGCGGAATATATTTGTCGCTGGATGTAGCGCTGCCGCAATCACGGCAGGGGTCCTGCGTTTCTATGAGAGATCTGATCGATAGAGTGAGTTAACGTACGGCTGTGGTTTCAATTGCGTCGTTAATTACTGACTCTAAGCATTGAATTAGGGCATGACTATCGTTCAGACATGGTATCCAGGTGAAGTTGCTGCCGCCCGCATCCATAAATGTTTTTCTTCCTCGTATATTGATTTCTTCTAATGTTTCAAGGCAATCGGCTACGAACGAAGGACATACGACGACTACATTTTTTTCTCCTACTTTCGGTAGCTTTGCGAGCTCTTTGTCGGTGTATGGTTTAAGCCATTTCGGATCGATAATATTGACTCTCGATTGAAACGTCAGAGTCCATTGATCGTGATCCAGCTCTAAGACTTTTGCCACTTTTTCGGTTGCGGTAAACACGTTAGAACGATAGCAGAATTGCGATGAAACACAGTCGATTTGGCAGCAATTTTCGATCGTCAGGCAATGACTGGATGTGGGGTCAGGTTTTCTTGTGTGTCGTTCGGGAATGCCATGGTAACTGAACAGTAACCGATCAGTTTTGTCATCGATATACGGTTTTATTGAGTCCGCTAGTGCTTGGATATACTTTGGATGATCAAAAAATGGATCCACAAAAGTAGCCTTCAAGTCTGGGTATAAATCGCTAATAATTTGGTTGACAGCTAACGTGGTGGTAGTAGTGGTGGACATGGCGTTATGTGGATAGAGGGGTACAACTGTGACTTCACGTATACCTTTTTCTTTCAAACGTGTGACTGCATCTTGGATAGATGGTTCTTGATAACGCATCGCAATATCCACACTCCAGCCCGTTAATTGTGCTAACGCGGAGGCTATTTTTTGTGTATTAGTGATGAGTGGTGAGCCAGTGTCCTCCCAAATTAGCTCGTAAGCTTCTTTGGTTTTCTTTGGTCGGAAGGGAAGAATGAACATCCTCAAGATGAACTGCTGAAGAGGTTTAGGTAGATCAATAACCAAGTCATCAGATAAAAATTCATTGAGATAGACTTTTACGTCCTGAGTGTCTAAGGACTTAGGCGATCCAAGATTTATCAGGAGGATATGTTTAGACGGTGTAGCCAAAAAATTATCCTATTTGAGAAATGGTTACGATGTGACTTGCTGCGCACTATGGGTTGGGGGTACTGGTCGCGTTACAAGGAAGGTGCAGAGTACTATTCCAAAGCTGATGAATGCGATATCTGCAAGGATTGGGAAGCTCGTTAATAGGATCGTGGCTCCGAAGGTGGGGACAATAAGGCATACCGCCGTAATTTTTGACTTAATACTGATACCACGATACTGCCTCCAGTTTTGGATAAGAGATCCAAACACCGGGTGTTCTAACAACCAACGTTCAAATCGCTCTGACGATCTGGAAAACGCCCATGCCGCAACAAGGACAAATATCGTCGTCGGAAGCCCAGGTACGAAAATTCCAATAAACCCTAATCCGACACAGATAAAGCCGAGCGAAAGGTATAGATAGCGCTTAACCATACGTGTCCTTTGTTAGGATATCGTCTTTTTAAATTCTCTCATTATCCTGACGGTGTGAGAGAATTTATCTTTCATTTATAATTGGATTTATATTACTCAGCAAC
>TARA_B110000014_G_scaffold88217_1_pt1 | contig 11219 bp, 9 predicted proteins | sample TARA_B110000014 | Tara Oceans TARA_B110000014 (sample SAMEA4396468) | marine metagenome | biome: Westerlies Biome; feature: [MES] marine water layer (ENVO:01000295) within the mesopelagic zone...; material: water (ENVO:00002006), including particulate matter (ENVO:01000060) such... | reverse complement strand
TAATTGAATGTAGCGGTCGTACAGATAAGTAGCAATTAGTAATCCCAATCCAGTAAATAACTCCCATCTTTTTATATCCTGCTCATCCCTACTAATAATGCCTGCCACGGATAATGATGTGCCCACTAAAAGTAATGAATTGCGAATTTGATTATAATTCAATGCAGTTTGCATATCTATATTTGATTTATATGCTGATTGTGCCTCTGCTAAAATAGGATCTATTGATGAAAGGGGAAATCGTAGGGCAATCATAAGTTCATTAGGGTTATCTGATTCAAAAAAATCATGTATTTCTATAGGAGGAACTTTTAAGGATATTTGAACTGATTCGCTAGTGTTATGTAAGGAAACTTTTTTTACTATAGGAGGAGTATTTATTGATTCTACAAGATTGGTATCAATTTGAGCATCCATTATAGTGGTATAAAACCAACCATTCTCAGAATACCATCCGGTTGCCGTTTCCCTAGGAAGAGGTTGATTAGAACGAATTGTTAAGAAAATTCCGTTTTTCTTACTATTTATTTTTATATCAGTAATCTTGATATTTACAGCAAAAGTTTGTGATATAAATAATGCTGAAAAAAAGTAATATTTAAATGGATTCATTTGCTATATAAAATGTATGTAATTTTCTGGCCCTCAACTTGAGATCTTAATGTACAATAAATATTTACTGAATTTAATCATATTTGTTTCCGTATCAGCACAACAAGTGGATATTGAAAATATTAGGCCAATCGTAAATGTCGATCTAGGGACATGTAATGATGTGTGGGGGTATACAGATCCAAATGGGCATGAGTTCGCATTGGTAGGTCATCGTTCTGGAACTTATATATATGATGTATCATCTAATCCTCATAACCCTATCGAAGTAGGCTTTATTCCAGGAGCGACATCTACCTGGAGAGATATTAAAACGCATAGCTATTATTGTTATGTTACTAATGAAACTGGAGGCGGAATGGATATCATTAGTCTTGAGGATCCATTTAACCCATTCAAAGTTGGAGAGTATACTGATACATTTAGCACTGCTCATAATTTGTTTATTTCCGATGGCTACGCCTATATTTTTGGCTCTAATAATGATGAAGGAGGATGTAGAATTCTTAACCTTGATAATCCAATTGATCCCATTGAGGTTGGATCTTGGGAAAATGCATATTTTCATGATGGGTTTGTTAAGAACGACACATTATACGGATGTGGAATCTATGATGGTACATTATATATTATTGATGTGTCAATCAAATCAAATCCTATAAATCTTGTTGAGCATAATTATAGCAATTATGGTTGTCATGCAGTTTGGGTGACTGATGATTCAAAATATGTTGTAACTGCTGATGAAGAAGCTGGGGGCTATGTTTATATATTTGATATACAAGACTTTAACAATATTAATTTAGTTTCATTATGGTATCCAGATGAAACTGATGCAGAAAATAAATCTGTACATAATGTATTGATAAAAGGCGATTTATTATATATTTCATATTATGTATATGGAACTAGAATTCTGAATATTTCTGATCCGTATAATCCCATTGAAGTAGGTTACTATGATTGGTATCCGGGTCAAAGTGGTCTTTATAGTGGAAATTGGGGGACATATCCTTTAACAGAAAATGGTTTGATTTATTCCACTGACTATTCTGGAAATGGATTTTTTATTATGAGTTATCCTTTTATGGGCGAAATAAATTTTGAAGAATTAAATGATACAGAGAATAATATCGATCCCATAAGTTTTAACATAACTATTGATGAAAGTCCGAATTATAGTATTGATTATTCAAGCTTAAAGCTGTTTTGGTGGCTAGATGGAGCATCAATTGATTCAACCTTATTAAATTCATCTGGCACAAATTTTGTTGGCAGTATTGTTCCTGCTGCAGAAAATGGAATAATGCACTACTATGTAGCCTATAATACTCAAAATGGTGAACGAGTTACCAAACCTTATGATGCTCCATTTTCATCTTATAAATTTAATATAGGAGTAGATAATATTGCTCCTGAAGTTGAATTGATCACTCAAGTAGAAGATCAGTTTTACCCATCTGGATCGTATGAAATTATTTCGATGGCATCAGATAATATTGGTATATATAGTGTGGAACTTTTTTGGCAAGCAGGAGATAATCAGATACAATCAATTATTTGTGATGAAACTTCTAACCAAGAATTTGGCACCACATATATAGGTTCAATATCCTATGATGGTATTAGTCCAGGTACAGAAATTCGTTATTGGGTAGTTGCTACTGATGCGTCTTCGCAATCGAATGAATCTGAGCCAGATGAAAAATATTTTTATATTTCTGACCATTATCCTTTGGGGAATTTTGAAGATGAGTCTTCAATGAATCTCTGGGATTTAGGAGAATGGGGTAGGCAATATGTTAATCATACAATAAAATGGGCGATAAATGATAGCCCAAATGGTTTGTATGCTCCAAATGCATATAACGCATGTTACTTAGTAGAACCAATTAATTTGACCTATTTTAGTAAAGCTTACATAAAATTTAAATCAGGAGAATTATTAAGACCGGGTGATTATGGATATGTTCAAGTGAAAAGAGGAAACAATCCTAATTGGACAAATATATTGACTGTTAGCGCATGGAATAATCAAGAATTATTTGAAAGATATATCAACTTGAGCTCCTTTATGAATGAAGATGAGTTATACTTAAGGTTATTAATGGTTTCGGATTCTGAAGATGAAAGTCAGGGCTGGTATGTGGATGATATTAATTTGGTTTTAAACCAAGATATGCCACCAAATGTAAGTACAGATTCATTCATAAATAATATCCCAAACCAGATAACGCTATACCCAAGCTATCCTAACCCATTTAACCCGAATACAAAAATTTCATTTAGTCTTTCTAAATTATCTAATGTGCATATGCAAGTTCTTGATATTAATGGACGAAAAATAAGAAATCTATTTAATAAAACATTAGGATCTGGAAGTCACACTATTAGTTGGGATGGCTCCAATGATAAGGGAGTTAATATGAGTTCAGGGATATACTTTATTATCCTAAATGTTGATGGAGTTATCCTAAGTCAAAAGCTATCTTTAATTAGATAATTTTTCACTATTTGTTTTTTTAATTCCTTTTTCAATAGAATCAAGTAAGGTGTTCATAACAGTATCACTCTGAATTTTGTTGATGATAGTTAGAACAAAAATAGGAAACTCTTCACGCTGCAATAAAGGTTCAATCACTTCAAAAGGATCTTCCTCATCTAATATATCATCTATTGTTATACCTGAATCCAATTTTTGATGTAAATAATCCTGTAGAGAAAGAATATAGTCCTTAATCTCACTACGAGATAAAGTTAGGATATCATCCAATTCATATTTTTTAATATTAATCATATTGAAACTTACTTAATTAATCATTGAATAGGGAATAGGCAAACGGTAATTTTGTTAAAGGATTATTAATGATGATTTTCCGTTCCACTACCGTTTTAACTAGCATATTGACACTATGCTTATGCTTTGCTCAAGATGGGCGCTCAATGCAAGGTGCATTTGGTGCTGTAACAATTGATGGTAAAGTTTGGAATCAAATAGCCCTTAGACCCATTGTACCTTTTGGTAAATTTGCTGTTGCATTAGATCTAGTATTTTATTTTGATCAGGATGGTAATGTTCATCAAGATGAATGGGACTTCTCAAGTACAGAAAATATAAAAAATACGATCATTGATAAAATATACTATGTACGTTATGGCTTCAAAAGCGATCCTTTATATTTTAAAATTGGTTCTTTAGATCGTGTTGATCTTGGATACGGAATTTTAGTTAATTCATACTCAAATGCTATCCAATATCCTCAGGTTCGAAAAGTTGGATTAGATTATAAGATAAAAACAAAACTAGGAACAATAGAGGGATTTGTTAATGATTTTAAAGAAAATATTGGACTAACTGGATTAAGAGTAAAATCTCCATTTATTAGTTCCCTACCTTTTGCGGTTTCAATTGTGATTGATCGGAATCAGTATTTAGGATTACGTGATGGAGATAGTGATGGTGTGCCAGATATTGTTGATGCATTTCCGAGTAATTCTGCTTTCTCAATGGACTCTGACAATGATGGTCTAGCAGATTTAGATCCAAATGAATTAGACAGAGATGGCGATGGGTACTTAGATGCAGGCAATTTAGATGACATTCATGATTGGTGGGATAATTTGGGAAATACAGTTGGTGTAGACTTCAGTAATGAAACGTACTATGATTCGTTACCAGATGGAAATATTGTATTGGATTCAGATCCTTTGAATATTAATAAAAATTCAGACCCTGTTGGTGCAATTGCGGTAGACTTTGGATATCCCTTAATAACCCAAGAAAAATTATCTGTTAACATTTATTCTCAAGCTGCAAAGATGTTTGGTAAAACTAAATTAAGACAGGAAGAATTATCACTAGGTACAGGTTTAGTACCAATTGGAGTATCAACTGTTTTTGGTCCTGCTAAACTGAATATTGAGTATAGAATGATACCCAAAGGACGATTCGAGTTTGGTTATTGGAATAGATCGTATCAAATCGAAAGAGCATCTTTTTCATCAGTTGATAATATTGGTATGCAAGTTATTACAAAGGAAAGTCGTTTAGGGCGATATGGAAGACAAAATGGATTTTATGCTAGTCTAAATCTTAGATTAGGAAGTTTACTTCGAACAGGTGCAGCATACCAAGATCTTACTGGACAGATATGGAATAATTCAATTGATGATTTTGAAGAAAATAAGAATAAAAATTTTGTTGCTTCTATTAGTTTGACAAAATCAATAAGCAAAATAAAATATGCCCGCTGGTTTTATCAACAGCAAAATGTTCCAAACCCTTTTAAATTTGAACCATCGGAAAGCACAGTTATGGGCTATCGTATCGGAGTAGATCTTGGATCGGGAATGATTTTAAATTATTCTTTTCAAAGAACATATCGCGATTTAAATGGAGATGGAAAACTTAATGGACCAGATGAAATGATTAATATTACTTCAATAGAAACTAGTTTTAATTTTTAAAGATTATGGATGCAAAAAAAATAAGAAATGATTTTATAAAATTCTTTCAGGATAGAGATCATCGTTTTGTAAGAAGTTCTTCTGTCGTTCCATTTGATGATCAGACTCTTCTATTTACAAACGCAGGCATGAATCAATTTAAACCTATTTTTCTTGGGTCAAATAAAGCAGATTATCAAAGAGCGGTCAATACTCAAAAATGTATTCGAGTTAGTGGAAAGCATAACGATCTTGAAGAGGTTGGCGTTGATGTATTTCATCATACTTTTTTTGAAATGCTCGGGAATTGGTCTTTTGGTGATTACTATAAAAAAGATGCTATTAAATGGTCATGGGAATTATTTACAGATCTATGGAGACTAGATAAATCGAGACTGTGGGTAACAGTGTACAAGGATGATGATGAGGCATACGATCTTTGGTTGGAACAGACAGATATTCAAAAAGATAGAGTGTTACGTTTTGGAAATAAAGAAAATTTTTGGGAAATGGGAGACACCGGTCCTTGTGGTCCTTGTTCAGAGATTCATTACTATGTTGGAGAAGAAGTAGAAGATCAAGATCGAAATGGGGTCAATAATACAGATGAATATTGGGAATTATGGAACCTTGTATTTATTCAACATGATCGTCAAGCTGATGGAACATTAATTGATTTACCTGAAAAGCATATTGATACTGGTGCTGGTCTTGAACGAATTGTTACAGTATTGCAAGATAAAAAATCGAATTATGAAACAGATTTATTTCAACCAATTATTAAAGGTATCGAAGCTGTTGCTGGATCAAACTATCTTAAGCAAAAAGTTCCTCACCACGTTATTGCTGATCATATTCGTATGTTAAGTTTTGCAATTGCTGATGGAGCTATGCCATCAAATGAGGGAAGAGGATACGTGCTAAGACGTATACTTCGTCGTGCTGCTAGATTTGGTAGGATGATAGGTAAAAAAGATCCATTTTTATTTGAACTTGTTGATATTGTTATAGATGTTATGGGTGAGAGTTTTCCAGAATTAATGGATAAAAAAATACATGTTAAAAATGTTATTGAATCAGAAGAAAAATCATTTAACACTACTTTGGAGCGGGGTTTGATCCATTTTGAAAAATATATAAGTAAACATAATGGAGATATTATTCCTGGAAAAGAAGCATTTAAATTATATGATACATATGGATTCCCATTAGACTTAACACAACTCATGGCTCGAGAAAAAGGATTAGAAGTAGATGAAGTGGGCTTTCACAAAAGTATGAAGAAACAGAGAGAACGGGCTAAAGCTGCTGGGAAATTTAAACAAATTTCTCAGAATTTGTCATGGGTAATTGTTTCGGATAAAGAAGATTCAACGTTTCTTGGTTATGAACAATTTGAATCACATGCTTATATACGTAAATATTCTAAAACAGATGATTACACGATCTTAGTCCTAGACCAAACCCCATTTTATGCAGAATCAGGTGGGCAAATAAGTGATACAGGTTTGATTATAATTGGGGATGACAGTTTAACTGTTTTAGACTGCCAAAAAAGTGGGAATGAAATACATCATATATGCTCAGGTGACTTTAATAATGATATTATATCAGATCCAGTTCTATGTAAAATAGATTTTGATCGTAGACAAAGGATTCGAAAAAATCACACAGCAACTCATCTCCTACATGCAGCATTGAAAAAAACTTTAGGTGAGCATGTGCACCAAGCTGGTTCATTAGTAAATCCCCAATATCTTCGTTTTGATCTAACTCATTCTGAAAAAATATCTAATCAAGAAATTTTAGAAATTGAAAATTTAGTAAATGATGAAATCCAAAAAAATGTACTACTTGATATTGATATTAAAGACTTTGATGTTGCTAAGTCAGAGGGAGCAGAAGCATTATTTGGAGAGAAATACGGAGATGTAGTACGTGTGATATCCATTGGCGATTTTTCTATGGAATTATGTGGGGGAACGCACGTGAGTAGAACCGGTGACATTGGTTTACTTAAAGTAACAGAAGAGTCTAGTCTTGCTGCAGGTGTAAGAAGACTTGTAGCTGTTACGGGTCCTGAAGCGATAAACTATATTCAAAAAAATGCAAGTATTTTACATGAATTACAGGGAGTCTTAGGTGCAAAAGCAGATGAAATTAGTAATAGAGTCAATCATCTAATTGATGAGAGAAAAGAACTAGAGAAGAAATTAAAGCAAAGTAGGACTAGTTCTACTTTTAGTACAAAAACATTAATGGAAGGATGTATAAAATTTAATGGTTACAACATCTTAGTTTCTAATGTTGCATCGGAATCCATGGATGAATTGAAAGAGTATGGAGATAAAATATTAAATGCTTTAGAAAGTGGGGTAGCTGTTATTGGAAGTGATAAAGGTAACAAGCCATCTGTTGTTATTGTTGTGACTGATGATATTATTAATCAAGGCGTTAATGCTGCAAATTTTGCCAAAATTATTGGAAATGAAATGGGTGGTGGAGGTGGAGGAAAACCTAACCTGGCTACGGCTGGAGGAAAAGACACTAAAACCTATACGATAGCAATGAAAAAAAGTATTGATTTAATTAAATCTGAATTAAAGAAAGTTGAGGGTTAATATGCAGTTTGAACAGGATGATGATACATTTATTATTTATTTAGAGAAAGATGATTGTATTATGGAAAGTCTAACCAAATTTTGTAAAGATCAAAATATTGATAATGGAAAAATTTCAGGTATTGGAGCGATTAAAGAAATTGAATTAGGTGCATACGATTTAAGTAATAAAGAATATATTACTCAGAGTTTCGAAGAAGTATGGGAGTTGACTTCATTTCAAGGGAATATTCAGTTAAAAGAGGGTAACCCCTTTATTCATGCGCATATAAATATCAGCAATCATGATTTAGAAGTTAAGGGCGGTCACTTGTTTGAAGCAACAGTAGCAGCCGTTGGTGAGTTCGTTTTAAATAAAATTAATACAAAAGGAAAAAGGGTTTTAAATCCAGATATTGGTTTGGCCTGTATGGTATTAAGTAGATAGGGAAATATATGAAAAATCAAATAATTAATACTTCTAATGCACCTAAGCCAATTGGAGCTTATAATCAAGCCGTTATAAGAAATGGTTTTATATTTACTTCTGGACAAGTCCCTATTGATCCGAGTACTGGTAACTTAATAGATGGGAGTTTTAAAGAACGAGTTAGAAGGGTTATGAAAAACTTAAAATCTATATTAGAAGAGTCTGAAGCAAATTTTTCAAACGTAACAAAATTCTCTGTTTTTCTTACAGATATATCAAATTATTCTGAAGTAAATGAAGTCTTTAATGAATTTATTAAAGATAGTGATGCGCCTGCTCGTGTATTAATTGAAGTTTCTTCATTACCTGCAGGTGCAGATATAGAGATTGATTGTATAGCAGCAGTTTGATAGTTTTATTTTTTAGATCTTTATTTATTATTAGTTGGTTTTTATCTTTATTATACTGTCAGAATCAAGAAAATGATAGTCTGTCTTTAAATAAATCGCCAAAAAAAGCAGCACTTTCTGCTTTAATATTTCCAGGGGGAGGACAGTTATATAACGGAAAAAAAATAAAGGCAGGTCTAATTATTTCTATGGAGTTATATTCAATAATTAATTGGTATTCTAGTGCAGACCTTTATAAGAATTATGATGAGGGTGATAATTCAAAATATCCTCTTCCAAAATATCGTTATTTGGAAAAACGAAACAAATATGTTTGGTGGATAGGTCTTATATATATATATGGGTTGATAGATGCAGTAGTTGATGCGCATTTGCATCCATTTGATGATATTATGAATGATGATATATATAGATCAAGTATTAATAAAAAGGAAAGAAAATAAATGAGCATACCTAGAGAAAAGTGGGGAACAAAATTAGGCTTTATATTGGCTGCTTCAGGTTCAGCTGTTGGTATAGGAAATATCTGGAAATATCCACATATGGCAGGTCAAAATGGAGGTGCAGCATTTACTCTAATATATCTTATATGCATTTTTGTTGTTGGTCTCTCCATTGTTATTGGGGAATTTGCTTTAGGTAGGAAAACACAGTTAAGTCCAGTCGGTGCTTATTTGACTATAGCACCCAAATCTTTATGGAAATGGGTTGGGTTTCTAGGCGTTGCATCAGCATATGTAATATTGTCTTTTTATGGTGTTGTGGGTGGTTGGATAATGAATTATGCCTTTCTTTCTATGAAAGGCGATTTTGAATTGCTTTCTGGTAACCCAGAAGCTTCGAGTCAGTTATTTAATGCTTTTATTACTAGTACCTGGTCGCCTCTTTTTTGGCAACTATTATTTATGTTTATTTGTATATATGTAATAGTTAATGGTGTTAAAGGGGGTATTGAAAAATGGTCCAAGATTATGATGCCAACTATTATTATTATTCTTATAGTCTTAGCAGTTAGAGGACTATCTCTTCCAAATGGATTATCTGCTTTAACTTTTTTATTTAAACCTAAATTTGCAGATCTTTCTGCATCTGCAATTGTTCTAGCACTAGGGCATTCTTTTTTTACTCTTAGTCTTGGTATGGGTACTATGATAACATATGGTAGCTATTTGAAAAAGAACGAAAACCTTTTAAGCTCTGCATTATGGGTGATTGGTTTAGATACTTTAATAGCCCTAATCGCTGGTGTTGCAATATTTTCAACAGTTTTTGCCTTAGGAGCGGATCCAGCTGAAGGAGCAGGTCTTATTTTTGTAGTTTTACCTTCCGTCTTTCCTGAAATACCAGGAGGACAAATTTGGGGTACATTATTTTTCTTAATTTTATTTATGGCTGCATTAACATCTGCAATTTCAATTTTGGAAGTTGTTACCGCATATTTTATTGATCAGAAAGGATGGAGTCGTTCCCGAGCGACCATAGTTTTTGGCGGAACGATTACTATAGTTGGAGTTTTTTGTTCTTTATCATTAGGCGATAATTTGAATATTACCTGGTTTCTTGGAATGTCATTTTTTGATTTTATGGATTATTTATCTTCGAAGTATATGTTACCAATTGGAGGCATGTTGATGGCAATATTTATTTTAAAAACTTGGAGTGTTGAAGAATTTTTACGTGAAGTTTATGTAGGTATGGATTCTAAAAAAATATCTTCTCAATTGGTTACTGTCCTTTTGAGTATTGGTGCATTAGTGATAGCGTTTATTATTTTAAATGAAATAGTTGAAAAACTTTTTGGTTCACCAATTATAGGTTAAAATTATTAATGCTAATTAATAGAATAATAAAACCAGATAGTAATTTTTATAAACAACTATCAAATAAATCTAAGGAATTTGATTATTTCATGAATTGGAATCCTTTACACTGGTTTGGACTATGGTGTATGGTTTTGAGTGGTTTTAATATTATAAAAGGAAGTGAAGACAGATATATTTTTTGGGATTGGAGTTCTGGGACTATTTTTATTTATCTAGCATTAATCATTGTTACAATTTGGATTGTGGTTACTTCAAATAACTCTAAAATTCCAAAAATAATCAATGGTCCAAAATCGATCTTATATTTCTTTATCCTGGGTCTCAGTTGTTTAATTTTTGGTTCCATGACTGAAAGTATCCACATTTATGTATTTAATTATTTTCCTTACCTAATGTATTATTTTGGAATATTATTTGTTTTTTCTATTCAGTTCAAATCTGATATTGATCATTCATTATCTATTTTAAATAAAAATAAAAGACTATTATATTTATTTATTGCTAGTGTTTTAATAATAATGAGTTCTGTGTTAGGATATAAACTTGATGACCCTATCATAAGTACGATTTCAACTGTATATCTTCCATTCTTAATAGTTTCAATTATAATGCCTATACATATTAGACATTTGCAACGCGCTAGAATGTATGGCTTGTTTATCCCAGCAATTTTTCTTTCCATTCGATATCCGTGGTTTTTGATTCCATTATGTTCTCTATTTTTTATTTTAAGAACTTATCATTATTTCCGTTATAACACTGTTTTTCCAACATTCGCCGTTGATATCGAATAAACACCGATTTCTTTTTTATTTTTTAAATCAATATTCTCATATTTATTTATATGCCTTTTGATAAAAAATATGATGTTGCAATTATTGGTGGAGGTCCTGCAGGC
>TARA_B110000014_G_scaffold249940_1_pt1 | contig 11365 bp, 9 predicted proteins | sample TARA_B110000014 | Tara Oceans TARA_B110000014 (sample SAMEA4396468) | marine metagenome | biome: Westerlies Biome; feature: [MES] marine water layer (ENVO:01000295) within the mesopelagic zone...; material: water (ENVO:00002006), including particulate matter (ENVO:01000060) such... | reverse complement strand
ACATTGAAGATTCTTTCACACAATTACCAGCTGCTACTTATAACTAAGGGTGACCCCGCCGATCAGTATAAAAAAATCAATGCAAGTGGCCTTAGCCACTATTTCAGAGGCATCGAAGTAGTGCAGGAGAAAGATCCAGATACTTACCTAGAACTTCTAGCGCGCCATAATGTTGAAGTCAAAGATTTCGTTATGGTAGGGAATTCTGTTCCTTCAGATATTTTACCAATCTTGTCTATACAAGGACGTGCTATTCATATTCCTCACCATTCCACTTGGGGTCACGAGCAGGTGGATGAATCAGTTGTAGCGAGTTTCAATTTCCCTGTAATCGAATCCTTCAGTCAGCTTCCAGACATTTTGGCAACTTTTTCTCAGAACTAGTTTCTGTTCTTTACTGACAAATAAGTTCCATTGCGTGTAGCCCACTTCATTACTTTCGCCACATCTATCAACCACGGGCCGTCTCGCTTGACTTGAATGATGGCCTGTGCACCTTCAACTAGGCGCCGCTTGCGTTCACCGTCAAATGCCAGAAGCACAGGGCCGTCAACTTTTACCTCTTCGCCTATCTTTATTTTTTTTGCCTCCAACAACCCAAGATCGGCATAATGCCCAGGAGCTGTAGGGCCTCGAATTATCCAATTGCTGTCTGTTGGGGATTCAAAGCGGATGAAAAAAGCATCATCGTCTACTGAAGTAACTTCTTCTATTAGTCCACCAACCCCAGAAAATCCGACAGAAGAGGGGTCTGCTTGGGTTAAGACTGCTAAGCAAAGAGTTTCCGGATCAAACAATTCAAGTGAACCCACATAGCGGTCTCGGGCAGCAACTGCATCTACTAAAGCTAAGTCGGATTCCTCTTGTACTCCATTTTGATCTTTTACTTCGAGTCGAACGACTTTAGATCTTTGCGCTACTTCCTCTAAGGAAACCGCTCCTAACGCAAGGTGTCCTGCAGCAGCGCCAGCCACAGTCGCTTCAACAAAGACTGGAAAAGCATTGTTGGTTCCAGTTGATATTGGTATCACTGGAATATCTGGCCATTCAAGTGCCGCTACTCGATTTGTCCCATCACCACCTAATACAACTACGACTGAGCACCCCTGCTGACGCATGTAGCGAACAGCGTTAGATGTGTCCATTTCTGAAAATGTTAGTGGTTCTTTAACCCAGTCTAATTCCAACCCACGAATCGTTTCCGTTGCTCTACTGACTATTCGATGAGGGTCGCCGTGCACTACAAATCGGGTAGCTCCAACTTCACGTGCCCCTAAAACTACCCTTCTAACAATGTTGGCTTTATCCGCTACTGTGACGCTGCCCGCCGCGGCTATAGCTCTTCTTACATCGGTTCCAGAGCGCGGGTTAACCACTAAACCTATTGGTGAACATTTTGTTTGCTCAGTAAGTGTCATAGCCCCTGACGCTTATCTCTAATACGAGTAGAAACCTTGACCTGATTTTCTACCGAGTTGACCTGCTGCCACCATTCGCTTCAACAACGGAGGAGGCAGATAAAAAGCATCTCCGTACTCTTCAAATAATGTCTCTCCAACAAGAAGCATGGTGTCAAGTCCGATCATGTCACTTAGCTCTAATGGTCCCATAGGGTGAGCAGCTCCAAGTTTCATTCCTGCATCTATATCTTCTGCTGTTGCATGTCCAGCTTCATACATTTTCATCGCAGCCAATAAATAAGGGACTAGAAGCATATTGACAACAAAGCCTGCACGATCTTTAGCTGCGACCACAGTTTTATTTATTACTTCTGTAGTGAATCCAGTGATATTTTCAATGACTGACTCTGCGGTTCGTACAGATGGTATAACTTCAACCAACTTCATTACAGGTGCTGGGTTAAAGAAATGTAAGCCAACTACCTGTTCCGGCCGCTTTGTATTCATTGCGATATCAATAATTGGGATTGAAGATGTGTTAGTTGCCAAAACTGCTTCTGCTGAAGTCACTATTTCATCAATTTCAGAAAAAATCTGTGCTTTGAGTTCATACGATTCAACTACTGCTTCAACGACAAGGTCACTAGATGCAAGATCTCCAAGTTCGGTTGTAAAGGAAAGATTAGAGAGAGCTGCTACGTGAGCTTCTTCATCTAATTTGCCACGCTCTAAAGCCCGATTTAATGATTTTTCAATGCCTGCCTGACTTTTTTCAGCTAATTCTGGGGTTATTTCTCGCACAACAGTTTGAAGACCAGCTTTAGCCATAACCTCAGCAACCCCACCGCCCATCTGACCGCCACCAATAATTCCTACTTGTTTAATACCAAAATCTGATGCTGACATTTTTACGCCTCCGCTTGTTCTGTAACTATCACTGACTCAATAACGATGTCATCTAATGGTCGATCATTGTGATTTGTAGAGACTTGTTGCATTGCATCTGCTACCTCTAAGCCCTTAACTACTTGTCCAAATAGTGCATATTGAGGAGGCAAACCTTGGCCGCTAGGTCCAGTAATAATGAAGAATTGACTTCCATTAGTATTTGGTCCTGCATTTGCCATCGCTAATGATCCAAGTTCATAACGTCCTGGCGCAGGAAGTTCATCCTCAAATTTGTATCCGGGACCACCCATCCCGGTCCCCTGGGGATCTCCACCTTGAACAACAAAACCATTGATAACTCGATGGAATATGATGCCGTCGTAATAATGCCAGCGGGCAAGAAAAACAAAATTATTGACTGTTTTAGGTGCTAAAGCTGGATTCAGATGAATAACCATGGTTCCCATTGAAGTCACCATTTCAGCGGTGTAACTTTTTTCTACATCTATCACCATGGGAGGTGGTCCAGAAAATTCTGTACGCCTTGGACTGGATCCATCTACAGCTGGGATGTCTTGATTTTCTTCTGTCACTTTGCCTCCTAGGCGATAATTCTTAATTTCGTATAAAACCGTATTTCTTGGTCATAACAAAGGCTAGAGGGCAATATGAGAAGCGAAACCTTAGGAGTATCACCCATTCCGCTTCAAACCTTGATTAGGGTGCCGCGCATGGCCCTTCAACCATTTTTTCAGCAATCTACCCCGCTTGATCAAAGCATTTCAGGGTCAACTGAACCTCTTGGATGGGTAAGTCTGACTTGCACTCTCTGTGAAGTTACTTGGCGAGGTCATCTTGAAGAACTCTGCTGGTCTTGTGGGTCTCTTGGGCATCAACCATCTAGCACTCGAATCATTCCTGGTTGAAATTTAAGATAATTCGTACTCAAACATCTGGACTGTTTTTTTTCCGCCATCTGTATCTTGCTCTCCTACCGAAGTAAACCCAAATTTCTCATGAAATCTTAGTGAGCGATCATTTCGCGGGTGAAGATTTACTTCAGCGCACAAGAACTGGTAACCAGCCGATTGTTCAACAAATTCACGATAAAAATTCTGCCCTAAACCTTGGCTGAAAACCGCCGGATCTACCACAACTCGGTCAACATACAGAAATCTCTCATATCGTTTTGAAAACCATTTATAGTTTTCGCTTTCATACGGTAGTCCTGGTCCGTCAAGCCCAACAAGAAAACCAAGGAGTCTGCCTTCAAGTTCGGCAACAAAAAAAGCTTTTGCGACTTCGGTATACCATTCAAGATCTTCAGCGTTTAACTCATTTACTGCAGGCACAGCTGAGTTATTCATTTCTAAAACGGTCTTAAGATCTTTCTTCTCGATAGATCGAATTTGTACTTGAGATTTTTTTTCCATATTTCTAAATAATTTACTGATCTTCCTCTAAGACTCCTAACATACCTGTATGAACACTTCTTCAAATGCAGCTGCGCGCGTCGTTAATGGAACCAAAATTTACGGAGAAGGTGAGACACAAGTAAGAGCTCTTGATGGAGTGGATGTTGAATTCCAAACAGGAGAATTTACAGCGATTATGGGTCCTTCCGGTTCTGGTAAATCAACTCTTATGCACTGTGTCGCTGGACTTGACGTTCTTACCACTGGGCAATCTTTCATCAATGACGTATCGCTTAACGACCTATCTGATCGAGAATTGACCCTGCTACGACGAGACAAAATTGGATTTGTCTTTCAAGCTTTCAATTTAATCCCCACTTTGAACGCTAAAGAAAATCTCACTCTGCCTATGGATCTTGCTGGACAGAAAGTGGACCCTATTTGGATGAATCAGGTAGTCGCCTCAGTAGGCATTGGAGATCGTTTAGACCATCGGCCTGACGAACTATCTGGTGGGCAGCAGCAAAGAGTAGCTGTAGCCAGAGCTCTGGTTTCTCAACCAGCAATCGTTTTCGCAGATGAACCGACTGGGAATCTTGACTCAATCACCGGAAACGAAGTACTTGAATTTTTGAGATCTGCTGTAGACGATCTAAATCAAACTCTTGTAATGGTGACCCACGATGCCGCTGCAGCTAGTCGAGCCGACCGAGTTCTTTTCCTTGCAGACGGGAAGATAGTGGAGGAGCTAAGTGCTCCTTCCTCTGAGGAAATCTTTGACACTCTGAAACGCCTTGATGGTTAATGTTTAGACTCACTCTTCGTAATATAAGTCGTAGGAAACTGCGGTATGCGCTAACTGCTTTTGCTGTTGTGCTCGGTGTGGCGTTTCTCTCAACATCTTTCTTCCTCACTGATCAACTTCGGGATTCATTTGACGAACTGTCTGCTGATATTGGCAGCGACCAAGACCTAATAGTGAGAGCAGCTGTGCCGCAGGACGCTGATCGTTCGATTCGCGTTCCGGTCCCAGAACAAATTCTTGAAATAGTCAATACCGAAGTGCCTGGTATTAAAACAGTGGCACCTTTTATAAGAGCATTCAACGTACAACCAATATTTATTAATAGTGACGGTGAATCAGAAGCCGTAACCACTTTCGGTGCGCCCCAATTTGGTGTCAATTACTACGAAGCAGGGAAATTGACACAATATTTCATCGTTGAAGGCCGTAGTCCAGTGTGGACTGGTCCCATTGAAGACGAATCTGTAATCGGTGAATTCGCTCTTGATGTAGATACTGCTTCTGATAACGGTTTTGTTATTGGCAACACATATCAAATTAGCAGCCCATCTGGAAATAAGACTTTTGAGTTAGTGGGAACAGCGAACTGGCGGTCTCCCGATGAAAACAAAGCTACCGGCGCCACAATATCTATCTTTGAAACTGAAACAGCGCAAACATTTCTTAATAGAAATATTCCCTTAGGGGATTTCGGGGAAATAGGAACCTTTGATGAAATATTGATTGAAGTTGAAGAAGGGGTTGATATCCCGACAGTACAGAATTCTCTTCAAACTTTACTTGACGGATTTACTGATCAATTTGCCTCAAACTTCTTTGCTCTGCCTGAAAAACAACAAGACGCTCTTACTTCTTATATTGACATACAGATAGAAGTGGTTGACTCTGAGACCATTACCCAAGAGAACCAAGATGACTTTTCTCAGTTCATTGATATTCTTTCGAACGTTTTATTAGCTTTTGCCATTATTGCTGTAATAGTTAGTGCCTTCATTATCAATAACACATTCTCTATCGTTCTTGGGCAACGCGTAAAAGAGCTCGCACTTCTACGAGCATTGGGCGCTACTTCACGTCAGGTCGTTCAATCTGTGATTTTAGAAGCGGTCTTAATCGGTATATTTGCGAGTGCTTTAGGGCTAGTCGCTGGTTACGGATTGGCTTTAGGCGGGCAAGAATTACTTGAATCTGTTGGACTAGGCAGTGATTCCGGATCTTTACCTATCCGTTCGCGAACAATCATTGTGGCTGCTGTGATAGGTATTGGATCTACTGTTGTATCTTCTATCGGTCCCGCTAACCGAGTGCGTTCTATAGCTCCAGTTGAAGCTCTTCGTGATCAACCCGGACTTACGCCAACGAGTCTTTCACGGCGTTTAATCGGCGGGGTTAGCATCGCTTGCATAGGTGTAATCATGTTATTGACAAGCATCTTTAAAGACAGTTTGAGCACTGCTCCTCAATTAACACTTCTAGCTGCTGGGGCTTTAGCTACTTTTGGGGGCGTTTACCTTCTAAGTCCGGTAGCCACACGGCCAATCGCCAACTTCCTTGGTTTGCCAATCCAGAAAGTATTCAGAATGCCCGGAAGGCTTGCAAAAGAGAATGCTGGCCGTCGACCACGCCGTACTGCGGCAACTGCTGCTGCTCTCACTATCGGGTTAGCACTTGTAAGTATGGCTGCGGTAGTTAGCGATTCCCTTAAAGCAACTATTGGGAAAACACTTGATACAAGTATCTCCGCTGATCTATTTATCAGTTCACAAGGAAGTTTCGGTCCCCCTACGGGATTTTCCTCTGATCTTGTAACTGATTTACGCATCGCCGCAGAAGAAAATCCAGAGTTAATTGATTCAACGATCAACTACAGATTTGCTTTCTCCGGAATGACAGTTGCCGATGACTACAAGGATGTTGTTAGCACGGATTTATCCTTACTGTCTCAACACATGGATATTGACGTTGCAGAAGGCTCAATAAACGCTCAAGTCCCTGACGGTTCAGATGGAGTATTACTCCTTCATTCTGATCCCGCAGAAACAAACAATTTTGCTATTGGGGATCAAGTTTCGGTCAAATTTGGTGGTACTCGTGAAGCAAATCTAACCATCGTCGGCATTTACAATAACGCCACGCTGCTTGGCAATTGGGTTGTCGACAACTCAACATTTGAAAAATATCTACCACAGACGCAAGACTTTTTTCTCAGTGTCCTTTACAGTCCGTTAGCTAACACTGATGAAGCCCTTGGATTAGTAACTACTTTCACTGAGGAGTATCCACAACTTGCGGTAGAAAGCCAAACAGAATACCGGGAGTCTGTCGAAGCGCAACTTGATCAAGTGTTGAGGATCATCACAGTATTTCTTGGCTTGTCTCTCTTAATCGCTGTTTTAGGTATCACCAACACCTTGGCTCTCTCGGTATATGAACAAACTCGTGAACTAGGGCTTCTACGAGCAATTGGCATGACTAGACGTCAAGTGCGCCGTATGGTCCGCTGGGAAGCTGTAATTATTGCTCTCTTTGGTGGAATTTTGGGAGTTGCTATGGGGATACTCTTTGGCTTAGCCGCTACAGCAGCAATTGACACATCTATTGTCAGTGAACTTTCAATACCTGTTAGATCTGTAATTCAATATCTTGCAATTTCAGCAATTTTTGGAATTGTTGCAGCGATCCTGCCGGCTTATAGAGCCTCAAGGCTAAAAGTATTAGATGCAATCTCTCACAATTAATTCAAGATTCTTAGAACTAACGAAGCACTTCTGGTAGAGGGACAGAGTGGACAATTGCTACTCTTTTCGTTGCACGAGTAAGAGCTACATAAAGCGCTCGTAGCCCTTGTTCCTGTTCGCCTACGATGCGTTCGGGTTCAACAACTACTGCGGCGTCTACTTCTAGCCCTTTTACTAGCCCTACTGGAACGACTGTTATTGAAGAATCTAAGCCAGTGCGAGTAGGCCGGCCAAAATCTACTTGATTTGCTGTAAGTAGTTCCTCAATTTCCTCTACTTGCGACATTGCTGAAATAACTGCAAGGTTGCCAGATTCAACCGCTTGTAATTCTTCTTTTACCACTTGAACTAAACCAATTAGAGGGTCATCAATTTTTGTTGCTACAAAACGCGGTGCGGCACCTTCACTTCTCACTGAACGTGGAGGAGTGAGATCTGGTGCTACTTTAACTAGAACTTTCGTTGCCATATCCATAAGTGGAGCTGGAATCCGATACCCGACAGTAAGTTCGTATTGGTTCACTGGGCGTCGATCAGGCAGATGTTCAAGGATGCTTTCCCAACCATTGTGAGCCCACGCTCCTGTTGCCTGAGCAATGTCTCCTACGACAGTCATTGATCCATTCAACGATCTTCTTTCAAGCATTCTTAAATCCATCGGTGATAAATCTTGAATTTCATCAACAACAATGTGCCCATAGGTTCGAACAGTTTCTATGTCGCGCCGGCCTGGTCGTGCTCCTAGAGCCGCTCGTGCTTCGTCTAGTAGAGCAGCATCAGACGCAGTCCAACGAACATCTTCTGCAATTTTTAAACGGGGACGATAAAGAGCATCTACTTCTAGATCAGTCAGCTTTGGGTCCGCTGCATGTATCAATGCATGCGAGCCTAAACAATCATTTAGTAGCTGTGCTGGGGTCAATACTGGCCACATCCATTCAAGCGCTTCACGAACCCTGAGATCTCCTCGTAATCGCTCAGCTAGCCCTTCAGGATCGAGAGATTCTCGTCCACTTAATGCCAATGCTTGAAAAAATTCAGTTTCAACAAATTTTCTTCCAGCATTATGGGTCCGAAACCTTCGACGAGCTTCTGTAACTATTTCGACACTTTTTTCAACCGTTACATGCAGCCACTGGAGGCCATGGCCTATTCTCAAATCTTCTCTTAATGGCCGTTGTCTGGTTCGTATCGCTCGAGCAATAAATCGAACCATCCTTAAATCGCCTTTCAATCTTGCTATTTCTTCTGAACCTCGCCGATCATCAACCCATGTACGATCAATGAGGTCGGCAAGAGAAGCCATCTCAACGCCTGCTTCTCCTAATGAAGGCAGGACTTGTTCTATATAAGCGAGAAAGAGCCGGTTTGGCCCTACCACTAACACTCCTTGTCCTTCAAGAGGGAATCGGTGTGTGTAAAGAAGATATGCGGCACGATGAAGAGCAACGACTGTTTTACCTGTACCTGGTCCTCCTTGTACAGCCAACACCCCCGCAAGTGGCGCTCTAATGATCGCGTCTTGTTCTGCTTGTATTGTTCCAACAATGTCACCGAGGCGACCTGTCCGTTCTGTTTCTAAAGCTGCGATTAAAGCTCCTTCGCCGCGAAGTTTCTGACTTCCATCACGAAATCTTTCAATGTCTCCAAATAATTCATCTTCAATTGCAAGTAATTCTCGGCGGCGGCTAACAAAATGGCGACGACGTTCAAGTCCCATTGGGTCTGGCCCAGTGGCGCGGTAAAAAGCCTCGGCAACTGGGGCTCGCCAATCAACAACTATTGGGTCTTGAGTTTCATTCCATACGCCTACCCGGCCTATGTAGTATCGGTTATTTCCAAGTTCCTCTTCTTGGTCAATTCGCCCAAAAATAAGTGCTGCTTCACCAAGGTCTAACTCTTCTAATCGACCTGCTACTGAGTCCCATATCGCTTCTCGCTCAAAGCGAGCCTGGTTAGTTCCCCCACGTCCTACTTCAACCATGCCTGTGAGGTCAAGAGCGCGAAGGCGTGCGGATTCAAGACAAGCATACGCCTTGTCTATATAGGCTTGCTCTGTTTCAATCTCAGGATGCATAGACACCCTCCAAAAGTATGGACATAATTAATTCATGGTTATTAGAGAGAATCCACTCTTAACTACGAGCGATTTCCCCATATTTGGCCAAAGATTTATTCTAGCGGAGGAAATATCTTCATCAATCTGCTCTAAAGTGTCGGATTCTTTCTTTAATCTGCGACGATAGGAATCATGATTACTGTTGGACTTGTTTTGAGTGCGGGGGGAACGTCAGGAGCGGCTTATCATGCTGGCGTTCTTGCAGGACTTTTTGAAGCCACTGGCTGGGATCCGAGATCAGCAGACCTCATCGTTGGGACTTCTGCAGGTGCAAGCACTGCGGTAGGAATTCGCGCTGGCTTATCTGCGTCTGACCATGCAGCCTATTACTCTGGCCAAGAACTGACTTCAGAAGGACAAATTATTCGAAACCGGGTAACCACTCCACTCGATCTTCCCAAAAATCCTCCACCCCATGAATCATTTAGGCCAGCAAATCCCTATCTAATGCTTCAAGGAATTCTTGGACGTGGGAGACCTCGCCCTGTTGTATCTTTAGCGGGGATGCTTCCGGAAGGGCAAGCAGATGGTTCTTCACTTGCTAAGCGCATAAACGAGTCTCATCCTGCACCTTGGCCAGAACTACCAACTTGGATATGTAGCGTCAATTTACAGACAGGCAAAAGGGCGGTCTTTGGTCGAGACGACATCCAATGTGATATTGGAACTGCGGTTCAAGCTTCTTCTGCTATCCCAGGATATTTTCAACCTCTAGATCTTGAAGGTAAAAGATACGTAGATGGAGGCATTCATTCTTCCACCAATGCCGATTTGACCGCCCCATTAGGTCTTGATGTTGTTGTTATATCTTCTGCGATGACCGCTACTCCAAGTGAATCTACATGGCCAGGTGGACCAATCGGTCGAGCATGGCACAGTCGTACATTACGGCGAGAGGTAGAAAGGATTCGATCATTCGGCTCTTCCGTCTTAGTCTTTCAACCAACAGCAGAAGATCTAGGCATTCGCGGAGAAGACAACATGTCTACCGACAATTCAGAAGAGATCTGTCAGATGGCTAAAACCTCTACTCTGGCTCATCTTTCTCATCCACATACTTCAAATTCGCGTCGAGTTCTAGAGGGATCACTAAAACCATGATCTCTTTGTATGACTCCCCCTTTTTGGCGGCTTGCCGTTCTGAGCCGCACGACCACACACCAGTGTGGTTTATGCGTCAAGCAGGACGATCCCTTCCCGAATACAGAAAAATTCGTGGGGAGGGAAGTATTTTGGATGCGATTAAGGATGCTGAACTATCAGCAGAAATCACTTTGCAACCTGTTCATAGGTACAACACAGATGCCGCTATTTTGTATTCAGACATAGTGGTTCCTCTTCATGCTCTCGGGTTTGGCGTAGAAATTCAACCAGGGATCGGCCCCGTAGTTGAAAATCCTTTTCGTTCGATTGAAGATCTAAAGCGATTGCGCCCGCTGGACCCAGATAGCGACACCCCTTATGTCTTAGAAACAATCCAATTGCTAGTAGAAGAACTAGCTGTTCCTCTAATCGGATTTGCAGGAGCTCCTTTTACTTTGGCTTCTTATTTGATTGAAGGAGCACCATCTAGGACTTACACCAAAACCAAGGCATTAATGATGAACGACCCAGAGTTATGGGACTCTTTGATGAGTCGCCTCGTTGAAATAGTCATTTCTTCCTTGCGTTCCCAAATCTCTGCTGGAGTTTCTGCTATTCAATTATTTGATAGTTGGGCTGGAGCCCTTAGCCCCTCTGCATATGAACGCTTTGTTCTGCCATACACCAAAGAAATATTTTCTTCTATACAAAATGAGGAAGTTCCGACTGTTCACTTTGGTGTAGGAACAGGAGAGATTCTTCATTTGATGGCATCAGCGGGTTCATCAGTAATGGGTGTGGATTGGAGAACCCCACTAGATGTGGCGCGTGACCGACTTGGCTCAGAAGTAGCTCTTCAAGGAAATCTTGACCCTGCAATTTGTTTCGCTTCTGAGAATGCGATCTCAACAGAAGTC
>TARA_B110000014_G_scaffold264418_1_pt1 | contig 11384 bp, 12 predicted proteins | sample TARA_B110000014 | Tara Oceans TARA_B110000014 (sample SAMEA4396468) | marine metagenome | biome: Westerlies Biome; feature: [MES] marine water layer (ENVO:01000295) within the mesopelagic zone...; material: water (ENVO:00002006), including particulate matter (ENVO:01000060) such... | reverse complement strand
CTCTACGTTGCGAACGTAGCGCTCTAGCCAACTGAGCTACACCCCCGTTTATTGGGTGGATCGTAGCCTAATGGTCTCTAGTTGGCTTGACGACGAAGAACTGCTTCGTCTCTCATCGCTATACCAGCATCTGGCACCAACGATGTTGCTGGTCTGAAAGGAACGACCACATCTTGAGAATCGAATGTTTTTTGATTTCGGAGTGTAAGTAAGGTTCCATATCCGACTAGTGCTACATCGGCTAGAAAATGAATCATCCACATGGCGCTTCCGACTGCTAAGGCAAATAAGAAGGTCATCACTGCAATTCCAACAAGCGCTATAAGAACGTCTCTTCGACGGCGTTTAGCTGCCCGGGCACTGTTTGGAATCTCTTTAGCTGCTTTCTGTACTGCTTGCCAGCTGATGTTGTTGTGAGTTCCAGCAACTGTGAGAGGAGGTCTCAGGGCTGGTCGTTGAGTGTTTCGTCGGAGAATAGGGGGGAGAAGAACCGCTGCCCATAAAACTGCGAGCCCCAAAAGAATTAGCACTGTTTCCTCCTTATGTTCACCGGTCTCTCCGGTAAAAAAGGACTTTAGTATGAAAACACTGTATTTAGGTGGATTACTTCGCGCGAATAGCGCGAATCTTCGCGCTATTCGCGCGAAGACTGCTCACTGTTCGCGTTTCCACTTTCCAGATCTGCCGCCTTCTTTCTCCCACAAAGCAACCGAACCAATTACCATTGAACGATCAAGAGACTTACACATGTCATAAATCGTTAACGCAGCAACAGAACAAGCCGTTAACGCCTCCATCTCTACTCCTGTCTGACCTACCGTCTCCACGATTGCTTCAATACCGATATGATCTTCTTCAATCTGGAAATCAACTGCAGCAGAAGCAATCGGAAGCGGGTGACATAAAGGAATTAATTCCGCCGTTTTTTTCGCAGCTTGAATACCTGCCACCCGAGCAACTGCAAGAACATCTCCTTTTGGGGTGTTACCTTGAGATAACGCTTGCAATGTCTCTAATGACATATGTATCTGAGCTCTCGCTATTGCTCGACGACGAGAGTTTGGTTTATCTCCCACATCCACCATACGGGCTTTCCCCTGTTCATCTAAGTGGGTAAAATCATTCATTTCATCCACCTATTTGAGACATAGAGCGAGCCGGACGAATGAAATCTACAGTTCCAATCCCATGTCCAGCCCACTTAGACTGAACTACTTTTTTGAGAGCTTCTGCAACTTCTTTATCCTCAGCTCCGGATCGGAGCAAACCCTTAAGATCAAATTCGTCAACTGAGAACAAACAATTTCGGAACTGCCCATCTGCAGTTAATCGAACCCGATCACATGTATCGCAGAACTGTTGAGTCACACTTGCGACAACACCTATCTCGCCACCGCCATCTTTATAGACAAAACGAGTTGCCGGAGCTGAAGTTCGTTTAACTGGCTCCAGAGGAAACTCAGAATTAATTTTGTCAACAATCTGAGCCTGTGTAACGACTTGATTTTTGGTCCAACCCTCGGAAGCATCAAGTGGCATGAACTCTATAAAACGAACAATCACCCCTCTCTCTCGACCAAATCGAGCGAAATCAATAACTTCATCATCATTAACCCCAGCCATTACAACCACATTTACTTTGACCGGATCTAACCCTGATTCCACTGCGGCCTCAATACCATCAAGCACTTGAGGAAGATTGTCGCGAAGAGTCAACTCGGTAAAACGTTCTGACTGTAAAGAGTCCAAAGAAATATTGATTCTTTTTAGTCCTGCAGAAACTAAATCTTGAGAAAGGACACGGAGTGTGGCCCCATTTGTTGTCATTGAAAGATCTACCGGTAGTTGTGCGAGTTTTTTGATCAAAACTGGGAGACGGGCACGGACTGTTGGCTCACCACCAGTTATACGGATACTTTCAATCCCAAATTGTTCAACCGAGAGCCTTGCCACTCGTTCAATTTCTTCAAAAGTGAGAAGTTCATCGCGAGGAACCCAATCTAAACCCTCTGCTGGCATGCAATACGTGCACCGAAAGTTGCATCGATCTGTAACGGAGATACGTAAATCTTTATGAACCCGTCCAAAGGAATCTATTAACTTTTCTCTCACAATTAATAGGTTAGAGGACTAAGAGGCATTCAGGTCACGTGTGAGTTGATGGAGAAGAATTATTTCCACAACATCCCCAGATTCAACTCCATTTCCATCCGGAAGAACCGCAAGAGCGTTAGCTTCAGCCATGGCTGAAAGCTGATGTGAGCCTTGACCTCCCGCGGACTGCACTTTGTAACCTCCATCTGCTAAAGAAACTTTCACTCGAGCAAAATGCGTTTTCTCATCCGGGCGACGAGAAATCGGGCTTTCTGCAACTGCTTTAATTTTCGAAGACCAAATGTCTGTATGTCCCATCATTTTTCGTAATGCAGGACGAACAAAAAGTTCAAAAGAAACAATGGAAGAAACCGGATTACCAGGTAGTCCAAATACCGGAACATTCTCTACAAGGCCAAAAGCTAAAGGCTTTGCTGGTTTTATCGCTACTTGCATCCAACGCATATCACCTAACCGATCAAGTACGACTTTAACAAAATCAAAATCGCCCATACTCACGCCCCCTGAAGAGATGACAACATCGCACCGGCTTTCACCTGAACACGCAGAACGAAATACCTCTTCAATTGCCTCTTCCTCGTCAGGAATCAAACCAAGATCTACGCCTTCTAGCCCCAAATCATTCAATAAAGCCAACAAAGAATGTCTATTCGAATCCCGGATCTGACCTGGCTGCAGAGGTACCTCTCCTTCAACTAACTCGTCACCAGTTGATACCACTCCTACTTTGAGTGGTGGAAAAATGCTCACTTCTGTACAACCAATACTTGCCAGCACCCCCAAGTGAGTGGGAGTTAATACCCCTCCCTTTTTAAATACGACTTGACCAGCCTGAAGGTCTTCTCCTGCTCTCCTAATATGGTTTCCTTCAGGAATGACTTTCTCAATGGTTACGTAGTTCCCCTCAACCCTCGTTAGCTCAACCATCACCACTGAATCTGCGCCTACCGGTAGTGGAGCGCCTGTCATTATTCTCGCTGCTTGTCCTGAGTGTAATGTAAAATTTGGAGTTGACCCGGCAGCTATCGTGCCAACAATTTCTAACGTCTTAGGTGTTTCTAGTGTGTCTTCAGAACGGATTGCGAAACCATCCATTGCAGTGTTATCAAAAGGAGGAACATCTTCAGCGGTTAGAACTTCTTCAGCTAAAACCAGCCCTAATGAAGATCGTGAAGACCGGCGTTTAGGGCTACCAGTTGCGCATTGCTGCAAAACGTATTCTTGAGCTTGTTCTAAAGGAATCATTTTCTTAGCCTGTCAAAGTTTCAAACTCTGAGGTTACACAAAAGAGCCCTCTACTCACTCTGAAAAGAAGATTCAGTTCCGGTAAGTAGTCGCTGAATATTTTGATAGTGCCGAGCGATAATCAAAGCACTAAGTCCGGCCGTGAAAATTATTTCTCTTGCTGGAGCTCCAAAGATAAAAATCAATATTGGCAGCATTGAAGCGATAATTATTGACCCTAAGGAGGCTTTTCGTGTTGTTTTCACTACCAAGATAAAGACACTGAAACATATTACGGCTACGGCAGGAAATAGAACAGTGGCGCCTCCGCCGGCTGTCGCTACGCCCTTTCCCCCACGAAGTCGGCGAGTAAGAGGAGCAACATGACCTAAAGTTGCTGCTCCCCAGCAAACCACTCCTAAGAACTTTCCACCTATGGCGTATCCAACTGATGCCGCGACTAGGCCTTTCAGGAAATCAGCAAAAAACACTGCTGCTCCAGATTTTTGCCCAGCGATTCGGTAGACATTGGCTGCACCTGGATTTCCTGAACCACGCTTTGTTGGATCAAGCCCTACTCTCCCCGCCACCAAGTGAGCCGACGGAAAAGTGCCAAGAAAATAAGACGCCACTACGAGCAGTAAATCCATATACATAGTCTTAGCATTTTCTCTGAAAAAAACTAGATGAAATATTCATCAGATACTGATAATTACTCAGATAGAATGCACCCCCGTAAAGAAACACTACCTTCCTTAACTACTTTGTGCGAGATTCTGTATGCCGACTTATCAATACCGATGCCAAACTTGTAGCCACGAGTTTGAAGAAAAACAATCATTTGCTGACGATGCACTAACAGATTGTCCAATAGGTGCTTGCAAAGGGGCAGTAAAAAAAGTTTTTAGCGGAGTAGGCATCTCTTTTAAGGGTGACGGTTTCTACAAAAATGACCATGGTTCGTCCAGTAAGAAACCAGGGGCATCGCCAACTGAAAAAACTAACAAGGAGAAGTCGTCCGATACAACCGATAAATCTTCTAACGCATCTTCAGAAAGTTCATCAAATGCTAAATCTTCTTCTAAGCCAAGTACCTCAGCGGACTCCGGAAGCAAGTAACAGTAGAACAAAGACTCCAGCCAATACTCGATAAATCGTGACTCCCTGAAAACTAGTTCTGCTAACTAGCCGAATCAGCCAATGCACACTTAGCCATCCACTAATAGCAGCTGCACTCATACCTATTAAAAAAGGCAGCCACCAGCCCGAAGGTATTTCCACTTCAAAAGCTTTTACTAGTCCTGCACCCGCTATGACTGGAAGACTCATTAAGAAAGTCAGTCTGGCTGCTTCGACACGGCTTATTCCAAGAAACCGAAAAGCACTAATTGTCACCCCTGATCGAGATACTCCTGGTTGGAAAGCCAACCCTTGGACTGCACCCAAGAGAAGTGCGTGCCCAAAAGTTAACTCTTGTATTTCTCGAGTGGCTTTTCTTTGATCTGCTATCCATAAGACGAACCCAAACACAATAAGGCAGCTACCAACTAACCAAATACGGTCACCTAGATCTTTGGTGAAAGAGAGAGCTGCTGCCCCTATCAACCCTGTTGGTATGACAGTAAGAGCTAAAAATATGGCAATACGTGAATCTCCGCTTGGTGATTCGCTAGACCTCATCCAACTAACCGCAGCCTTTGAATAACGAGCGATGTCGGAACGGAGATAAACGATTGCGCCAATCAGTGTCCCTAAATGCAGGGCCACATCAAATGCGTTTTCGAGAGCATTATTTGCTCCGAAGTCATCCCATCCAAATAACCAAGGAACAATAGCAAGATGGCCGCTGGAGGAAACTGGAAGAAACTCAGTCATCCCTTGAACAAACCCCAAGATAAGAGCATGTAAAAGAGGCATCAAATAAACCTATGCACCAGACACGGTCAATTCACCGATAACTAAAGTAACCCCTGCAGCTCTCATCGGTAGCCACTGAAGATCGTTTCCAATTCCATTTACATCAGAAAGCATTTTCTGAATTGTTGAGGCAATCGTGAACTCTCTTACCGGCTCCGCTAACTGACCGTTCCTAATACGCAATCCCTCAGCGCCAGTGGAGAAATCACCGCTAACAGGATTAACCCCAGAATGCAGTCCGCTTACACCTTGGACAAGAACTCCATCAGAAACTTGAGATATTAGGTCTTCAGGGCTTAACTCACCAGGTGTCACCGCAAGCGCTTGAACTCCAACTCCAGGCGTAGAGGAATACCCACGAATCGCTGATCCAGTAGAAGAAATTCCATCTTTACGAGCCGTATAGCTATTGTGCACAAATTGGTTGAGGCGACCATTTTCTATAAGTACATTTCTTCGAGTCGCTAAGCCCTCTCCATCAGTGGAAGTAGCGGTGAATGACTCAGGGTTTGTGGGATCATCAACAAGATTTATAGAAGGATGCGCTACTTCTTCACCTTGCCGTCCAGCAAAAAGAGATCTTCCTTTCTGAACTGATTCAGCGTTAAGAGTTCCTCCAACTATCCCGAGAAATTGGGCACTAACCCAGGGGTCAAGAACAACAGTAAATCGTCCTGACGGGGGCTTAATCGCCCCAAGCATGCGTGTTGCACGATCAACTGCATCTACAGCGGCTTTCTCTATGTTTAAATCTTCCAAACGGCGACCTATTGAGTATCCAAATCCAGTTTGAGTTTCACCATTTTCTTCGGCTAAAGAATACGTAGTTAGCGAACAGCCAGTCTCTTTTGATGACGCGTAAATTCCTGTGTTGGTAACGACCGCACTCTCAGAAATTGAATCCGAGTAATCTGCAGATTCAACTCCGATTATTCGAGAATCTTTTTCGCGGGTACAACGTTCTAGCTCAAGAGCCATTGCTACTTTTTCTTCAGTTGGCACTTTGCCCAACTCATCGTTATATACATCCAAGACAGCTGGTTTCATCCCATCAGAATCAGTTATTCCACAAAATTCATCTGGAGTGGCAAACTTGAGGTTGTCTCGAGCTTCACTCAAAGTTTCAACAAGATCTTCTGAAGTAAACGTTCCGGCATGAGCAAACCCTTGACGTCCATCTTTTACGACTCGTATACCTACTCCGTGCGATTCAGCTGCAGTTAAAGATTCGATTTCGCCTTCATAGGCTCTGGCTTCTGTTTCACGACTATAAATGGCAACGGCTTCAATCTGTTCATTATCAGCAGCCTTACTGACTATCTGTTCACAAATTTCTAGAAGTTCGCTCATCTCAAGCAGCCGTTCCACCAACAGTGAGTCGGCCCACTCGTAACGTTGGAGTGCCATCACCTACTGGAACACCCTGGCCATCTTTCCCACATGTACCTGGTGACCCCATTGCAAAATCATTAGCAATCGCGTCTATGTCAAGCAAAGCCTGCGGTCCATTACCAATGAGGTTTCCATCTCGTATCGGCGAGGTCAACTCCCCATTTTCAATCAAATAGGCTTCAGTCATACCAAAAACAAAATCTCCAGTTGCAGTATTTACTTGACCTCCTCCTAATTGGGCGACATAAACCCCATACTCTGTTGAAGAAATTATTTCATCTGGGGTAGAAGATCCTGCCTCTAAATAAGTGTTTGTCATGCGTACCATCGGAAGATGCTCATAGCTTTGCCGTCTTCCATTCCCCGAGCTTGGTCTCCCTTCTTTACGAGCCCGCAAGTAATCCCACATGTAATCCGTTAGCTCTCCTTTATCAATGAGAACATTACGTTGAGCAGGATGCCCTTCATCATCTATTGCGTAACAGCCCCATTCCCCTGACATGGTCCCATCGTCAATAAGGGTGACCATTGGATCAGCAACCATTTCGCCTCTTCTTCCAGCGAAAACAGAGGCTGATTTTCCAACTAAGTCTGCTTCTAACCCATGTCCACAAGCTTCATGAAAGAGAACCCCGCCACCGCCTGGGCCAACAACTACCGTCATCTCCCCACTCGGTGCAGGCACTGCCCCTAGTTTGGTAACTGCGCGCTGGGAAGCTTTCCTCGCTATTTCTTCGACATCAATTTCATCAAAAAGCTCAAAACCGATCGTATGCCCAACGGATTCCCGCCCAGTTTGTAAACCGGTATCCCCAGCAGCAACACAAGAAACAGAGAAAGAAGTTCTGATTTGATCGTCGCTGGCTAGCAGCCCGTCAGTATTAGCAACTTGAATACGTCGACGACTGTCACCGTACCCAACTGAAACCTGAGCAATTTCTTCTTTTTGGCTTCTTGCTATTTCATTAGCTTGCGTCAAAAGAGCAACTTTTTTAGATTTCTCTACCATCGAGGGAAACATCTGAACAGTTGAAGAATTTTTATTCTCTGTTCCAAGCTTCACTGATTTGTTTTCGCTATTACCACTTCGTGCCGCAGCGGCTGCAGAGTCCACAGCTGCTTCGATACCTCGGGCTGTCAAATCAGCAGTATGAGCAAAACCTGTAGTCTCACCGACGATAACTCGTATACCTGCACCTCGGCTTCGACCACTAGTAAGTTCCTCGACCCGGCCGTCATCCAGAACTGCCGACATGCCTTTACGGTCTTCTACGAAGATTTCGGCAAACTCTCCTCCTTTATCAAGAGCCTTCTCAAGTGATCGCTCAAGAAGATCTGCATTTAACAGAGGTTCCAATTCTTGTCTAGTATCCACTTGTTACCTTTCTAAATTCTTTATTTTTTCTTTACGTTCAATGCTGACATACTACGAACTAATGCGTATGGTAGCGCTGTGACCATAACCGTCGGACTTAAAGCCTCAATTGACCTTACGGTGTCTGAAAATGATACCGCTATCGCCTTACGTTCAGGCGAGGTTCCAGTGCTAGGAACGCCTCGTCTTGCTTCTTTATTTGAAGAAGCAAGTGTGGCTGCAATTAGCAACCATCTTGAATCAGGGTACACCTCTGTGGGAATGCGTATTCACCTTGATCACTTTGCCCCTTCTGGAGTCGGCACGACAATTACTGCCACAGCAGAGGTGCAAGAAGTTGACGGCAGACGTATAACTTTTCGTGCTCAAGCAAAATGTATTGACAATTGCAACACAAATGAGACTGTAATAGGGTCAGCCATAATTATTCGTGTTCTAGTTGATACTGAAAGATTCCTTCAACGAGTTGACTAAGATTTTATACTTCCTTTAATTATGTTTTCCTCTAGGTCCTCCTCATCAGACTCAATGAAAAAGTTTCAGCGTTTGTCTGAAGAAGGAGTCGGTACCGGCCTACGTTGGTGGGCAGAGATCATTCTTGTTCTCATTTTCTATATTTTTTACTCTGCTATACGTAACCTATTTGGTTCAACATCCGTAAGTTCAAGTAAAGCTTTCAACAACGCAGAGTCAATTATTGACTTAGAAGACTCTCTGGGCCTCTTCTTTGAGTTAGAAGTACAAAATTTTTTCATTGATTGGCGCTGGTTCATTCAATTTTGGAACCTCTTTTATGGAACATTTCATTTTGCAGTGACTGCATTTGCTTTGATCTGGATTTACCGAAAGTTTCCAGTTCTGTATCCACGCTGGAGAACTTCATTTTTATGTACAACTGGCCTTGCTTTGATTGGTTTTAGTCTTTTCCCTTTAATGCCGCCGCGCTTGCTTGCCGACTGTGGACAATATGGAGCTTGCGTTACAACTTGGCCATTCATTGACACGGTTACTGATGTAGGTGGCCTCTGGTCTTTTGACTCCGGGACAATGCAAAAGGTTTCAAACCAATATGCGGCTATGCCGAGTCTTCACTTTGCTTGGGCTTCCTGGTGCACCTTGGCGCTTTGGCCAACATTGAAATCCCACTGGGCTCGAACGTTAATCGTTATCTATCCTGTCGCTACCCTCTTCGCAGTTGTTGTTACAGGGAATCATTATTGGATTGATGCAATCGGGGGACTTATTGTACTAGCGGTAGGGATCTTGTTGGGAAGATTGATTGCAGATGGCTGGCATAAATGGAATTTGCGACATTTCGGGTAGGTTGATCTCAAGCAACTATGAGGTTTTAAAGTGCATCTTGAATCAATTCAGAACCCAGATGATCTTCGCTCTTTAACAGAAGAAGAGTTGAGCGCCTTAGCGGAAGAAATTCGCTCTGAAATAATTGCGGTTATCGATCGAACTGGAGGCCATATTGGCTCAAACCTTGGAGTCGTGGAATTAACTATTGCTTTGCATCGAGTATTTGACAGTCCTAATGACACTATTTTGTGGGATACCGGGCATCAGTGTTATGTCCATAAGCTACTTACTGGCAGAAAAGATCAATTTGCTGATTTAAGACAGCCTGAGGGAATTTCTGGCTACCCATCCCAAACAGAGTCTCCTCATGATTGGATAGAGAATTCCCATGCCTCAACTGTGCTTTCTTACGCTCATGGTCTTGCCACCGCCTTTAATGCCTCTCAAGATGACCGGCGAGTGGTTGCAGTAATCGGTGATGGAGCTATGACTGGTGGGATGGCATTCGAAGGTCTCAACAACCTTGGTCATAGCGAGTTAGACGTCACTATTGTCTTAAATGATAACGGTCGTTCCTACGCCCCAACTGTAGGAAAACTGACTGAAAGTCTCATACGTATTCGATCTAATCCAACATATATGAGACGGCAACGTCGTTTTGAAGAGCTAGCGGAAAAATTGCCTTGGGTTGGGGAAATATTTGAGCGGGGAATAAACGCTACTAAGGCAGCGATTAGAGAAATATTTGAACCAGCTGCTTTTTTTGAAACCTTGGGTGTCCATTACCTTGGTCCTTTCGATGGGCACGACATTAACGAAGTTGAAGAAGCTCTCAAAAATGCTTCTGAGTTTGAAGGACCGGTCCTGGTACATGTGTTGACTCAAAAGGGGCGCGGATACGAACCCGCAGAAAGTGACCCAGTGAAACATATGCACGATACCTCGGGTATTAAACCAGGCAGTTACACGGAGGCCTTTACAGAAACTCTCATGAAAGAGGCTGAATCACGCAAGAATGTTGTAGCTCTTACTGCCGCTATGCCCGACTCCACTGGTCTGCTTCCCTTCATGGAACGTTTTCCTGATCGTTGTTTTGACGTAGGTATTGCCGAACAGCATGCTGTAACCGCTTCTGCTGGTATGGCTATGGGTGGTCTTCGACCAGTGGTCGCTCTTTATGCAACTTTCTTGACAAGAGCTATTGATCAAATAAATTTGGATGTAGCTCTTCATCGACTACCAGTAATCTTTTGTTTAGATCGAGCTGGAGTTACAGGTGATGACGGGCCTTCCCACCATGGTGTTTTGGACATGGTCTTGTTGACAAAAATTCCTGGAATGAAAGTATTTGCCCCCTCTTCTTATCAAGAACTCCAACAGATGCTTCAGGATGCTTTTGAATACGATGATGGCCCCTGTGCTATTCGGTGGGCTAAAACTGCAGCGCCTCATGTTGATTGGTCTGAAGTTGGAAGCGGCCTCTCTGCTCGTTGCGTTAACTCATCAGAGAATAACGATTCTCAAGTCTGTATTTTAGGGGCTGGAAAAATGCTTTCAGTTGCTATTGATGCTTCAAAACGGCTCGCCTCGGAAGGAATATCTTCAACAGTTTGGGATCCAAGACTAATTAGCCCATTAGATCAAGACATGATCAAGAATGCCGCTGAGCACTCTTTAGTAATAACTATTGAAGATGGTTTCCGTCAAGGAGGATTTGGATCATTAGTACGTGACACGCTTGCAGGACTGTCCCCTGATACTCGAATTTCAGTCTTAGGGGTTCCCGTAGACCATCATCAACATGGAAATGCTGACGCCTTGCTGGCTTCTTTTGGTCTAGACGGAGAAGGCGTAGCCTCAACAATACGTCAAATTCTCAACTAAGGAACGACGCAGTTGATCCGGCGGCTCAGCCCTCGCCGAACGAGGCGGCGAGTCGGACCCAGCCATTAGCGAGGCTGACCTCGGGGGCCCAGTCCAATGCGCTGCGGGTCTCGCGCTGATCGAACCAGTGGGCGGTGGAGAGCTGCTCGGCCCCGAACGCGGTCATCGGCGG
>TARA_B110000014_G_scaffold264349_1_pt1 | contig 11385 bp, 9 predicted proteins | sample TARA_B110000014 | Tara Oceans TARA_B110000014 (sample SAMEA4396468) | marine metagenome | biome: Westerlies Biome; feature: [MES] marine water layer (ENVO:01000295) within the mesopelagic zone...; material: water (ENVO:00002006), including particulate matter (ENVO:01000060) such... | reverse complement strand
CAAAAGGAGAAATCTGAGGATGGCGACGAGTATGACCAGAGGCTCAGAAGGCTTCTTGACAGATAGCCAATATTACGACTCATGGGGAGTTACATCCGCCCTTCTTCGTTCTACACTTTCGACCCGATCAGATTGTCCCCCGAATCCTTGATTGGACCAATTAACGAATCCATGACTGGGAGTCACGAGAGGCTCCTGGGCCTAGTCGGGGGATTCAACGTGCTGCCCGAATTGAAGGAGGGGGAGCCATCCCCTATAGACAGGGCCACATCGCTATTCATCTCGACACTAGATTGGCAGGATAGTGGCGATGCGCCAAGGGCATTGGACGGAGGCCATTCGAGAGAGCGTCTGGGCAGATTCCCCAGCAATGACGGGAATGCAATCGAATACCTGATTGAACACGCCATTGAGAGAAAGGGGGAGACCGACCTCCATACCCTTCTGGATAAACTAGGGAGGGGCCTGATCGATGGAAATATTGGACAATCCGGATTCGGCGTGGGTTCTGGTGGTATCGAGCTACTAGGATGGCTAGAAGTCTCTGATGTGATTGACCTGAGGAAGGAGATAGAGCGCGGAGGGTGGTCGGTCAAGTCGGAAGAGCCACTAGATGGCGGGGTTCAAGATGCCTTCAGACACCTCCTAGTATTCCTGAGATCGGCTAGCAAAAGAGAACGCGGGATATTGATGAGGAGACATTCCTAAGCGCGAATTCTAATCTCGCTTAGTTTCTGATACAATGGCATGGCCTCGTCCAGGACCTCCAAAAGATAAGGGCTCAACTCGCCTTCTCTGGGAGATGGTGCGGAGAATCCGGAAGAATTCCACACTGAATCGTACCAAAACTTCGCCCAGACACCATCGCAATCCCTCGGCCCGGGATCCCATGACAGCATCTTCTCATCGAAATTGATTCCTACTAAATCACACAGCCCCCCCAGCATAGATCTAGGATTCTCCAAAATTTCCTTCGAATCCAGAATTGGGGGATTAAAGCCTGACCTTCCAGTCACGTGTTCCACGATTCTGATCTGCTGTGGCAGGCCGGTCGATCTCAGGTCAATTGAGTCGGTTATCTTTGAAAGAGAAAGTAGTACCTCTCGGGGATCCCTGATTAGGAAGCAATTGGTTAGTCCGTCAACCCATGAGATGTCAGAATCATCCATCACATGGTGGCACATGTGCTTCTGATACCAGATTTTTTTCCCCCTGGGTATTGGCCCGGTTAGTTGTGAGATTACTCGTTCAAGGTCGGACTCTTGTTTCCGGATTACCACTTCTGCCCCGGGATGTTGTATCCCAGTGGAAATCAGAAAGTTCGCATATAGTGGCTCATCAGAAGCATGGCAATCTAACCTATTGTCGAAGGAGTACATCATTGCCGTGGAGATGTTTCGTGGACCTGACCACATGGCTATTTTTACCCGATCAGTCAAGGGACTAACTCCTAACAAGTTCCTGGTAGAGATTCTGGAGGTGTTCGCAAATTGGCCCCCTGTTGCCATCTCCAACTGGGCTTCCATCGAATGAAATCACGGGAGTTAGGCCTGCAAAGGTTCCAGTAACGAAAGCCTCTTCCGCTGAATTCACATCTTCGAATGTGAAGTTTCTCTCTGAGCATGGTATTCCGTTACTGTTGCATAACTCCAACACCTTGCCCCTAGTGATCCCCTCCAGGCAATACTCTCCAGAAGATGTCCAGACCTCGCCGCCTTTCGCCATGAAGAAGTGTGTAGAGTTGCATGTGGATACGAAACCATGAGGGTCCATCATCAGTCCCTCTTCCCCTCCTTTCTCACCTGCCTCGATACAGGCTGCAATACAGTTATGCTTTGAGAGGCTGTTTATCCTTGGATCCTGAATCTCGGGCCCACTCCTCCTTACCCCCACAGACACTAGTTTGATTCCTTCTACTGCCCTCATTGGGTTTGCTTTCTTGTATTCTGGAATTATTACAATGGTTGGGGGAGATGAGATTACCCAAGGTGCTTGGTACGGAGTGGGCTTGAGGCCTCTAGAAATTATGAGTCGAAGATGCACCTGGTCATGCATCTGGTTGGCAGAGATTACCCGATAGATTTCTTCCATAATTTGATTCCTTGACTTGCCGGGATCCAGCGAAATCTCTGATGCGCCGCGAAAGAGCCTATCCATGTGTTCTTCAATGAATACGAGTTTTCCCTCGTGTAGTCTAAATGACTCCCAGACTCCGTCGCCAAGTAGGAAACCAGCATCGAAGACTGAAACCATAGCTTCGCTACGTGGGCATAGTTTTCCATTAACGGAAATTAGAACCGTCTCGTTTCTGGGATCATCTTCGTACTCATGGGTTCCCATCAGAGTGCCTCTCCAGTAAGGCGCTGGAACATACTTGCGTATAGTTCAGCCGTACTTTCAATTATCGAATCTGGGAGCGCTGGTATTGGGGGTTCCTCGGTGTTTGACTGTCTGGCTTCGTAAAGAGAAGCATGATGGCCAGTTTCGATGTAGTGCTTCCTTACGGCTTCCTTCGATAGTTGGACTATCTCGCCGTCTTCGTATGCCTCTGCATCCCACCATCGATCCTCATCCAGAGTACCAAAGGAGTCGATTAGGATCGGCTCCCTTCCGGGTCCCAATGCAAATTCCTTCTTTCCATCAACGTGAATTAGGCCCCTCTTAGAGGTCTCTCGTTCTATTACTGCGTCCACATCGAGTACAATCTCAAGAATGGCATCCAATTCCTCTGGATCGAGATTTGAAATCTCCAATGCCTCCTCTCTCCCGAGATTTCGGTCGAACTTCTCGAATTTAGTGGATACCTCCAAGAATGGTTCTGGAAGTCTTACACCCTCTTGGAGGGTCACCCCCTGATCAAAACCGAAATCCTCTGGTTTTACCTCTCCCCTCTGGAATCTCCTCCAAGCGGTTCCCGCTAAGTAATGCCTGCATATCACTTCCAAGGGGACGAAGAAGTTCTCAGCATCCTTGGGAATTGCTCCTGGCTCCTTGATTACATCAAAACGACGGGCTAGGACCCTGTCGGGAGCATTCATCTCGATAACATGTGTCTTGCATATTGATTCTTGCTCCACCAAACCGAACCAGTAGCAAGATGCCCTGTTGAGGGACTCTCCCTTTCTCGGTATCAGGCTTGGAATGACCTGATCGAAGACAGAAATCTGATCGGTATACCTGAATTCTATTATTTCAGGGTCGTCTGTACTCCAAACCTGCTTCACCTTTCCACTGTACAACAATTCTCCCATAGCCAGTATCGGAGATAATGCGCCCATCAATATTGCCCAATAGATTCCAGAGATTGGATACAGGATAATAGGCGTCTAGACTAAATCCTCAAGGCTTAACGAGCGTAGGGGAATCATGCCATCGCAATCTTCCACCCATCCCGTTCTGAGAGGTTCGAGGCGTGCGGAGTTGATTTTGGTATTCGCCATTATCGCCCTATTTTTCTCGGCCGGAGGATCATCCGCCCAGGAAGTCAGGAGCGGGTGGGAAGTAGTCGACACCGGAATAGAGGGGGATCTGAACACAGCAGAGGCACTAGATGAGGAGATGTGGGCTTTCGGATCGGGAGGAGTCATCATTAGAAGCATTGACGAAGGAAAAACTTGGTCTGAATCGGGCATATCGATTAATCAAGATCTAACTTCCTCTGATGCGAGCTTCGGAGCAATAGCAGTGGCAGGAAATAGTGGGACTATATTGTTGATGAATGAGGGCCAATGGTTCGATGTAAGCCATCCAGAAGTTAATAGCGATGTGAAAGATATTGCACTTACTGGAAACAATAGTTTTGTTGTAATTTCCGAAAGTTCGATTATGAACTGTATAGTTTTTGAAGGAGGAGAGGCCGATTGCGACTATGTTAATTCAAGTTTATCAGGAGAGGAATTGCATAGTATTTCTTTCCTAGACTCAGAAAATGGACTAATTTCCGGTGAAAATGGAACTATTCTTGCATCTTCTGACGGAGGTAGTACTTGGGATTACAGAGACGCCCCCAGCGAGGTATCATCTTCCACAATTGTAGACATAGAGTACCATAGTACAATCAGAGCATACGCAATCACTGATGAAGGCCACATTCTGAAGTCATCCAGGGAAGGGAATGTACCAGTAGGTTTTGTTTGGAGCGTAGTAGATATCGAAAGAGAGTACCCTCCCGGTGGAGGGGATGAGTTCGAAAATGGGGGTTTGGCCCTCGACTTCGATGTCACGGGAATAGAGGTTCTAGGACAATTCAAGATCATGTTTTCAGGCTCGGGCGGTTATCTTTCAATTAGCCTCGATGGAGGCAATATAGTCTCTCAGCAGATGATTCCGGTTTCTAATGAAACCGTGTTCAACAGTTTTGCAATGCAAGACGGTTTCAGAGGCGTTGTAGTAGGGAACGGTGGAGTGATACTAAGAACTGAGAATGCTGGATCCGAAGAGTTCGTCGGTTTCGAAGTAATTGACTTCAACGACTTCGGACAATTCGTAGATTATTCTAAGGAGCGTCTAATGGATGGTCTGGTCGCGACTGCCAAGATTGTTATCTTTGGCATAATGATGGGTTTCTCTCTCGGAATTATCCTCTCGATGCTAAAGACATCTCCAACCACCCTGAAGAATGTGGCACAGACTAATCGTTTCCAGATTATGGTGATGTTCGTTGTTACTCCGATATGGGTACTGTTTCAGATTCCCGTTTCAGTGATTAAAGGGTCTGTTTTGACCAAGAAATGGAACCTGGATAACCCTCTGAATGGAATAATGGGTTACTGCAAGGAGAGGTCCCTCCAAACCGCAGCCAGTGAGCCGCTTAACGTCATCGCAATTCGGACTATTGGCCTAGTATTGCTTGCTTTCGGGTTACATCGTATTTTCCTCAATCTTGATGACATTAGTGCTCTAAATCTGGATGGTTGGGAGCATATCTACTCGCCTATAGGCGCTCCTAGCGCAATGTTCTGGATTCTATTAGGGATCGGGATTGCAGTTCTCGGTTCCATCTTCCTATCCTGTAATGGAGACTTCTCGATAAGAGAAGTAAAGTTGGGGCGGACAAATATATCTCTGAACCCATGGGGAATCAGGCCACTGAATACAATCGCTACAGTTTATACTGACATTTTCAGGAATACCCCGCTTCTTGTCCAGTTCATGTTCATCCACTTTGGATTCGAGCTTGGAAGGAGGTTGCAAGACCCCGGGCTGATGCTATTCGACTTCGATTACCTAAATGGGAACTCTAACTTCATTACCGATATTTTTGTCGTTTGGGAGACCAATCCAGAGTCTCTGGCCTATGGCAGACCTGTTGGGGGCATCCTAGAGGACAGAGCATACATTAGTGCGATATTCGCACTCGGACTGAACTCAGGTGCCTACCAATGCGAGACAATCAGGGGTGCTATTGCAGCGATACCATCAGGCCAGATGGAAGCAGGAAGGAGCATTGGCTTGAACTACATGCAATCAATGAGGCTAGTAGTAATGCCTCAGGCGGTCAGGATCTGCATCCCGCCTTTGGGCAATGAGATGGTCAACCTAGTCCTGAACTCTTCATTGGCAATGATAATCGGTTATGCTGAGATCACGAGGCAGGGCAAACTGATCGTTGCGACCACATTCCAGGTTTTCTGGACTTGGGGCATGGTTCTAATTTCCTACTTCCTAATTACATGGACTTTGGCCCTATTCCTCAGGTATCTCGAAGAAAGGACCAGGATACCGGGACTAGGGATCTCAGGAGGTGCTTGATTGTCGGAGATTATACTCAGTGTTGAAGATATGGAGAAGACATACTTAGGAGGGGTCCATGCTGTTAGGGGAGTCTCGTTCGAAGTTAGTGAGGGCGACTCTATTGCTATTATTGGCTCCTCTGGGAGTGGCAAGTCGACTGTTCTGAGATGCATCAATCGTCTTATCGAGCCGACAAAGGGTGTTGTGAGGCTCAAGGGGAGAGAAGATCAACACCCCTGCTGCTGATATCAACGAAGTACGTTCTAGAATCGGGATGGTATTCCAATCCTTCGAGTTATTCTCCCACCTGAGGGTGATTGACAATGTCTCCCTAGGTCTGATTCACGTAAGGGGGATGGACAAGGAAGAAGCTCGTTCAGAGGCTCGTAACGTACTGGATAGGGTGGACATGCTGGACAGAGTAGATGCCTATCCAGGAAACCTATCGGGAGGTCAGAAGCAGAGGGTTGCTATTGCCAGAGCACTTGCAATGAAGCCGGAGGTGATGCTATTCGATGAGCCCACCAGTGCACTTGACCCAGAACTAATTGGTTCCGTCCTAGAGACGATCCAGGGGCTGGCAGAAGAGGGAATGACGATGGTAGTTGTAACTCACGAAATCGGCTTTGCAAGGGATGTTGCAGACCGAGTGATATACATGGATGAGGGACTTGTTGCCGAGGAGGGGAACTCATCTATTATCGACGAGCCGAAGACGGCCAGGATGAGGGAGTTCCTCTCTAGCATCAATGACTGACTAACAGCTTGTGACAGATTCCCAGATATCGTTTGAGTTGCTCGTGCTGTACTCATAGTATGAGGTATCGGAAAGAGTGCTTGTTCCCCCATTCTGGCTGACTGTGATGGTGAATGAGTAGCACCCATAGTCACCTGCAGAGTCGAATTCGTCCTTAGGTACGTACTTGCCAAAGTTTGCATCGAAGACCGACCCCCCCATTGCGAACTCTGATCCGTAGTCCCCCCAGAATCCGGATCCAGTTCCAAAAGAACCCCCATTGGAGTCCCAAGTGGCAACGGTATTTGCAACTGTTATTGACGGGTAGTCAATTGCTACGTCGTTCCCCTCCATGAGCACGGCTTCAACAGTGAAATCAGCGAAAGGCATCCTAGCTGGATATTCCGCCCCCGTATCGAGACCTGACCAACCTGACATAACCACTCCGACTAGGCAGTTCTGGGCATCTCCGCTGCATCTGTCCGGATCCTCTTTCACAACGCCGCGGGCGATTCCATCAACGCCAGTGATATCACGAGTGAGTGCGTCTGCTCCTGTCCACTGAGAGGATTCCCACTGAATCGTGCTGTAAGTCAGATCCCTAGTATGCTCCTTTCCATCGACTGTCACCTTGAGGGTATAAGGGGAGTTTGGGAGGGCGTTTGAAGTGTAGAACTCGCTTACTTGGATAGTTATCTGCCCTTCTCCATCGCTGCTGTCGATAGTGACATCCGCTGTGGAGCCCCAGACCTGTGACCCTGCCTGCAAAACAACTAGCTCTGCCTCTAATTCCCTATCTGACATTGTAGTCTGCAGAATGTTGACTGTGATCGTCTCGCCATCGTCACTGTATTCTATCTGGCCTACGGAAAGCTCGCCCTCCAAGAATATCCCGAGCACCATGGGCAGGAGTAGCATCAATAGGTATGAAACTGCAACTACGGATGCAGATATCGCTCCTGAGCCAGAAACTGACAGCCCTGTGGTTGTCACTAATCCAAGCCTCCACATGACCAATACAAGCGAAGCTAGGAAGACTATTGCCATAACCAAAGAAAAAGATGTGAAAGGAACCATCAACTCATCCAAATCCATTGGCAAGTATACTAGGGTGGCACGGAAGATGAGGATGGGCAAAAGGCCTAGCAAGATCACTGACTTTACTGCATCAACTGGTCCTGCTGCTTTTTCGCGATCCTCGTCAGGAATGACGGCAACAGGAGTTGGGCGTGGATTCTGCCCAGTGGCCTTCTCCAGTAAACCCCCTTCACTCAAAAAAGTACACCCCTAAACATTCTACGTTAGACGTGCAGTTATGAATCCGTTGCCTTATGGCTCTTGGGTGGGGGCTTCTAGAATATCCTGCTATCTAGGGGGGTGACGTTTCCATCATCATCGAAGAGTCGTTCGTCATTGGTTTGGTTCCTACCGAACGCAGCACCAGCAAGAGCAGCCATCATCGTTGTCCCAACTAGCTCGAACCCAGGCAGGTAGACTCCTCTGATGTAGATGGTCATGACCTGAATCTGGTAATTCGGAACTCCTTCTGACCTAACAGAATACTCGGAGGTAGCCTTGAATTGGAGATTGAAGTACTTGTCAGTCCAACCTTGGTTCTTCGGTGTACGCATCTGAACTCTGAACTTCTCTGGAGGGGCAAGTGAGTCGATCTCCTGTGATATCAGAGGCAGGCTAAGTTGGAAACCCTCGTCGTTCAACTCGTCATAGTTCTGAATCTCGACATTGAACTTGTCTCTTGCATTGCCGTCGTTGTAAACGTCAAAGACAAGGGTGTAGTCGACTTTTGGCCTAAGTTGGATGAACGCCAACTCCGCACCGACCCTGAGTCTGCTGAACTGCTTGAATACTGTCATCACCTTCGCCTCAGTTGGAGAGGTCGCTGCTGTCACGGGTGCTCCATTCCATTGAGTGACAGTTGCCGTTATTGTGACGACCTGTTGCCCTTCTGGCTGCCTCAGATCAGCCCTAGCAGCAACTTGGAAGGAAGTGTCCCCCGGGGGGACGGTAGCAGAACCCGGGCCAGCTACAGAAATTATCCCCTGCTGGTAAGTCAGGTCAACCTTCTCGGAGAAGGTGGTGGGGTTTGTCAAGGTGCAGTAGATGATCGTAGACCTAAGTGCGCCAGGGTAAACCTCGATTGGGGCGGGTTGATCACAGGTGAGTGAGACGTCTGGGGATGTCTGTGCTTGTACTGCGGCTACTCCCGAGCAGAGGCTCATGAAATAGACAACCAGTATCATAAACGGAACTCTAAACGATGCACTCATCACTGAATCCTCTGATTGAACCGTATTTGAGGCTTCGCCCAAGTCGGGCCCCAAATGTATCAATATTGCAGGTTGTTATTTTGGTGGACCCGACCGGATTTGAACCGATGACCACTCGGTTATGAGCCGAGCGCTCTAACCAACTGAGCTACGGGTCCCCGTAGCCTTCGCCCATGAGTATCGAAATGAACCTTATCTTGCCAGGGGTTGTCTCTAGCGTATCAGGTATCAATGACTAAACCTAGTGTAATGGTTTATGCCTAGTCCCCTTTTCGGAAGTCTGAGTGAAACTATGGAAAACAAGGGAACTATTGCAATTATAATTGGGGCACTGCTTTTGATGGTAAACGTCGGAATAGGCGTGACCGGGACTATAGACGGCATCATTGAAGGAACCGTAGCAGATACGGTGGCAGGAAGTTACGACGGCTTGGATGATGATGGAAACCAAGATTATACGGCTGACTTCGATGACGACTGGATCAACGCATCGGGAGAGAAGGCTTACTTCGCGAACTCGATTACCAATCTTGACGAAATACTGGCAGATGCGACCGTTGAGCCGACATATGAGAAGGTAGGGCCTTTCATCTACTACGAGAATACTACACGAGAGGTCATCGAATTCGACTATGACGAGGGTTCTATCACATACTCTGGATACGAGACATTCGAATGGTGCGAGGATTGCACATGGACGGACGACGATGGCGCCGAACACACATCTGTATCCGGCGACACTGTCGTAAACCAGATCAATATCCTCTGGAACACTCAGAGAATAGCTGGAATGGGTAGTGGAGTCGAGTACGGGGAGATTTTCGCCAAGGCGATGTTCGCTGCCCAGATGATAGATTTCGACCTCTCCAACAGGGCACCCAGCATCTGGGCATCCGAAGACATCGAGTCCATGGCTGCTGCTGGCGGAGGAGGCAAGTTTGGGAACATGAATGCCGAATTGAACGTTTCAGCCGCTTCATATTCTGCCACTGGTCAAACTAATATCTGGACAATTTCTGAAGATCATGACCTAACTCCCATAAAAACCGCATTTTACAATGCGAATGACGGTTATGGGAACTGTATTGCTCTGACCTGTGACATCGGTCCGGTCCTGATTGCAGGGATGGGGGCGCCAAGTGAAACCGTGACTCCTGCCAGAGCCGCCCTCCTTGGATACAGTGACTGGACCTCGGCACCAGAGGACACAGTCGCACTGGATTGGGCTGTCTACTCATTGGCAGCGTCCAAGTTCGTCGAGCATGGGGGAGGAGCGGAAATAAACAATCAGACCCCACAGTTGAAAGAGAGATTCACAGAGGTCAGTGGCGTCACCATCAGTGACCCAGCGACACTTGAAAATCTGCTATTCAACGAAAGCGTTGGGCTGCTTACCTCGTTCGAAATCAGTGGCATCCCTCTTCCGGGGATGGTAGTTGGATTACTCCTACCCCTACAGAGTGCAGACTACTTCGGGGCCATGACGACCTACAACGTTGGCCTAATCACTATTGGCGGTCTTGCTGATTACGTAGAGCCTTGGGTTGGATTGGGGCTAACTGGGGTACCCACTGAGTTCGAGATGATTCTTGCTGGCGGGCAGGGAACCATGGCCTCCAATGACTGGTGGTTGACTGCATTCGGCGACTACGACCCTTTGGGTGGCATATACATCCCAATTGGTCTGAATCGCGATATTTTCGCAGGCATGGCTAGCCTCACTCAGGAGGAGTCCGATTTCATCCTGAATGACCCGGACATCGGGCTCAAGTCCTCGTTCCCTGGGCCATTCATGTATGGCGAGCTTTCGGGCTTGAGCCTACCGGACTCGGAGGGGGTTCAGCACACATGGGACGATGCCTATGTGGCATCACTATACGGTATCTCAGAGGAAGCTGCGCATGCTCTAAGGGATTGGGTTGGAAACTTCTACTTCGACACGGTAATGCCAGTACTACTGAACTTCGTTACTGGAAACACCCCCTACTACTCTATGCCCATCAGCAACTGGCTTTATGGATGGGACGATGCCGTTAGCGCGTACTTCGGATTCTTCTCTTGGAACAGCCTCGAGACGAATGCAACTTACTACGGATCGGACGGGATTAGTACCGGAGACTGGTCCGTATACAAGATGAGCACGAAAGGGGATACAATGGGGCAGAGAATGGCTCAAGGCTACGTCAACTCTGACGGAGATGGGATTTGCGACTACGACTATGGTGCCAATGGGAACTTCATTGGTTACGACCTTCCATGCGAAGATGGACAAGTGTACGGAATGACCGAGCACCTGACTTGGAGGGCTCCACACAGGGAAGATGCGGCAAACGGGCTGCTGACAGCCCATGCTGGGAATGCTGATACCTCGTTGATGGGGACTGCTGGGTCGTTGGCAAGTCCAAACGATCCGTTCAGCTTTAATGTGGCAGGATACGCAATTGCGACCTCAGAAGTGGGGAGCGAGACGACATACAAAGGAATAGACATGGTAGAGCATACAGTGACAGTCGATCCCGCCAACACCCAGATTCAAGGGAAGTTGATTGGCTCTTCGACCTACGTAGATGTCATTCCCGGTGCGCTACCTGTGTACCTAGGCGCGGACATAGACCTGAAGGTCGAACC
>TARA_B110000014_G_scaffold102785_1_pt1 | contig 11386 bp, 11 predicted proteins | sample TARA_B110000014 | Tara Oceans TARA_B110000014 (sample SAMEA4396468) | marine metagenome | biome: Westerlies Biome; feature: [MES] marine water layer (ENVO:01000295) within the mesopelagic zone...; material: water (ENVO:00002006), including particulate matter (ENVO:01000060) such... | reverse complement strand
CTCGACGATTATTTAGAAGCGCGTGGGAAAGCAGGCGGCGCTCTACTCATTGGGATCATTGGGGCTACTTCGGTCGTGGGTCGCCTTGCCTTAGGTGCTATCGCGGCAAAAGTTGATCTGATGCGGCTCTACCGATTCTGTGTCGCGGCGTTGGGTGCCAGCTACGTCATTTGGATGGTGGCCGGCTCCAGTTATCCAGTGTTAGTCATTTTTGCTGTTTGCATGGGCGCCGCGTATGGAGGTTGGATTGCCCTCTCCCCGGCGGTCATCGCTGATCTTTTTGGTCCAGTCGGATTAGGTGGCGTGTTGGGTGCGCTGTATACATCGGCTGGCATCGGTGGGCTGATTGGGCCTCCCGTCATCGGAGTTTTGGTTGATGCAGCGAATTATGAAACTGCTATCGGGGTAGCGATTGCCTTCAGTGGGGTATCGCTTGTTTTGTTGATCGCGGCGGGTCGAGCGTCGGCACCGGTTACGGATCCCCCTACTGCGCAAATCGAGGATCCTCACCCGACTCTTGAAACGGCCAACGCGTGGCTGGTCCGTTCGCCAACCGGTGAAATGAGACTTATCCGTCGGTGAGTACTGGCGGGTTGTCCCAACCGATGGCCGAACATTCACCTAAGTACCAGTCGAGCACTGAGCCTGCGTCGGTAACCGACTCCACGTTGCCTTCTTCGTCAAGGTTTAAGTTCGCTCCATAGATTTGGAACCAAACATCGGTGATCTCGTCGTTGTCTTCTGGGACGAGCAAGGTATGCACCGAACCTGCAGGTTCGTAAAGAAATGATCCCGATCTGTTCGTGTACTCACTTTCTGCGTAGTGCCAAGCGCCGGCAACCGTGTACGCGTAAACCTGTCCTGTATGGCGGTGAGTCTGAACTCGGGTGCCGGGCTGGAAGCGAGTGCGCACAATCCATAGGCCTTCCGTGATCTTTGCGGTGAGAAGCTTGACCTCGTTGCCTCCCTCACTCGCGACCCAAGGCAGGTCTTCCTCTCCGCGGTGAATTGCGCTGGGCGCCTTTTCGATCATTGTCATGATGTTCCCCCATTGGATCTATCTGATCGTAGCTGTCACTCTTCCGGGCCGAAGATGAGATCGAAAACCTCATCTGCTTTGCGTTCATCGTTACGGTGGACAAGTAATTGTGGGTTGCCATCGATTGCCCAACGAACACCCCTCGTATCTAGTTGAAAAACCGTTTCTGATATTTGGTCAACACTTAACTCCTCGATTTCATATGCAGGGCCTTCAGTTGCAGCGATATCAAAAATGTCGATTTCTTCTGAGAGCAACCCAGCAGATACCAGCGCCTTTACCAGCGGTGACATTGCGTCCTCGGGGTCATCCTCAACGAGTTCGCCTTCGAGAATTTCGTCGTCGTCCATAACCGCGAGTATGTCGCGCTTCGGCCTCTAGCCTGCAGATATGGGCGTCGGCCGATTTGACTCGCTGTTGTTGCTGTCGTTCGGCGGGCCAGAGGGCCCAGAGGATGTGCTTCCCTTTCTTCGCAACGTAACCAGCGGGCGAGGAGTGCCAGATCATCGTTTGGCTGTAGTCGCAGAGCAGTATGCGCTGTTCGGTGGGAAGAGCCCAATTAACGACTTGAACCGGCAGTTGCTCGCATCAATAGAACAAGAACTAGCCGTTAGAGGCCATAACCTCCCAGCGTTTTGGGGGAACCGTAACTGGCACCCCTTTGTGTCTGAAACCCTTAACGCCCTTCAATCAGAGGGGTGCCGATCGACCGTTTGTTTGGTCACTTCGGCGTTCAGTTCATATTCAGGATGTCGCCAATATCACGAAGACATAGATCAGGCACGAGCCCAGATCAGCGACCCTCCTCAGATAGAACGTGTGCGAGTTTTTTGGAATCATCCAAAGTTTCTGGAGTCAGCAGCTGAGTTATTGGCTGAGGCGCGTCAAAAAGCAAACCTGTCGAACGCCACTCCGGTGCTGCACAGTGCCCATAGTTTGCCGATCTCGATGGCGTCAACATCGGATTATGAGAACCAATTAAATGAAGCTGCCGCGATCGTGAACGATCTCGCTGACATGAAGGGTCCATCTGAAGTCGTATTCCAGAGCCGAAGCGGGCCACCGTCAGTGCCGTGGCTATCGCCTGACATAAACAGTCGCCTGAGACAATTAGGGGAAGAGGGCGTCTCCGACGTTTTGGTGCATCCAATTGGATTTGTTGCTGACCACATGGAGGTGCTCTTTGATCTCGATACTCAAGCAATGTCAACCGCTCAGGAGTCTGGTTTAAGGATGGTGCGGACCCCTACGGTTGGCACGCACCCTGAGTTTGTTTCGATGTTGGTGGATCTGGTCGAAGAAGCAGCTGGTTTGCGTGGGGATCGACCAGCTTTGGGCTCGTCGGGGCCACGCCCAGATCATTGTTCTATGGACTGTTGCCCCGCTCCGAAGCGCAACGGTGCCTAGTTAGCCCGCTGCCCGGAAACGGTCCGCTATGGGACCTGAGTCCCCCAAGATCCAGTGGTTTCTGCACCGTAACTCGTAGGTAACTTGGGCAGTTGAGCCGTCATCGATGAGGACAACGTCTCCGTCGTACACCTGGACTCCGTCATGTAGACGCGCATTGTGGGTCGCGGCTCTGCCACACCAGCAACGAGCTTGCACCTGCAGTTCTAATCGTTGGTCGGCGACTTCAAGCAAGCGTGCTGAGCCTGGGAACAGTTTCCCTCGAAAGTCGGTAAGAAGCCCGAAAGCGTAGACATCCACGTCGAGTTCATCAACAACTCGTGCCAATTGATCAACCTGAGGGTCTGTATAGAACTGAGCCTCATCACACACCAAATAATCCAATGCCCCGTGGCCTGATTGGTGGCCGTGCGCTAGCGAAAAAAAATCAAGTTTGGGATGCACTTCAACTGCAGGTGTTGAGACACCTAGCGCACTGGATACATGAGCTCCAGCGCGGTCATGCATGCTGCAAAGCAGCCCTGTTCCCGTCGCAGCAAGGTTGTGATGGATCTGCAGGGCGAGAGTCGACTTGCCTGATGACATAGTGCCAAACGAAAACTGCAGAGTCCCCATGCTCAACAAATTACACAGATGTGATACGTCATGGGACCACTCACCCACATCCGCTTGTGTTGCCACAAGAACGGCAGGTGTAGCACGTACCTGCGCGCACCATCTGATCGCCACAAGTCGAGCACAGTGGTGCATCGCTAAGAACACCGTGGTGTGTCGATGGTGGATCTGGAACGGGTTCAGCGCCAATCGCTGTTTGGACGGTTGCTTCTTCAAACCCGGGAAGATGTGGGTCCATTCTCTCTTCACTCGACAGAACGCCAAGTTCTTGGCGTTCTTGAGTCGGTAGGTATTCGAGCGCCAATCGACGGAAGATGTAATCAACCAAACTGCTTGCGATTCGAAGTTGAGGGTCGTCCGTTATACCCGCGGGTTCGAACCGAACGTTGGTGAAGGCTTCTATATAGGAACGAAGAGGAACCCCGTATTGGAGGCCATGACTTACAGAGATGGCGAACGCGTCCATAATGCCAGCGAGCGTTGATCCTTGTTTCGCGACGGTAAGAAAGATCTCCCCAGGGCGACCGTCGTCGTATTCTCCAACGGTCAAATAGCCGTGACAGTCCGCTACGCGAAATGAGAACGTTTGTGACCGTCTAGTCCGAGGAAGCTTTTCTCGCTCAGGAGTGAGTTGCGCTTCAACCATTGCTGCGTTGACTGCGTCGCCGATTAGCCCCTGATCGTCTCGTGTGGTTGACAACGGTTGACCCACTTTGCAGTTATCTCTGTAGATCGCTACCGCCTTAAGCCCAAGCTTCCACGCCATGAGATGAAGACTTTCGACGTCTTCAACGGTCGCGCTCTCTGACAGATTCACTGTCTTGGAGATCGCTCCTGAAACAAACGGCTGTGCAGCGGCCATCATCAGAACGTGGGCTTCGTGATGGATGACGTTGTCTCCCATGGAGCAAGCAAAGACCGGTAAGTGCACCTCGAGGAGATGGGGCGCTCCAACGATGCTGCCCCTATCAAGCACATAGGCCTCGATGTCAGCTATCTGCTCTGCTGTGTAGCTCAAACGACGTAGCGCACGTCCAAGGGTGCCATTCACGATCGTTAGGTCGCCGCCTCCGACGAGCTTCTTGTACTTGACCAATCCAAGATCGGGTTCAATGCCGGTGGTATCACAGTCCATCATGAATGAGATCGTGCCAGTTGGGGCAATGACGGTGGCCTGCGAGTTTCGAATACCGTGTCTTTCGCATCCGCTTACCGCGTCATCCCATAGTTCTCGGGCTGCGTTGGTCACTTCTTCTGGAGCGACATCCGTGAGTGTCCCCAACGCTTGACGATGCCGTCGGAGCACGTCTTGCATAGGGACACGATTAGCGGCGTATCCCGAAAACGCTCCCACTCTTTGGGCAAGATCTACCGAAGTCGAATACGCCTGGCCCGTCAGCAGCGCAGTGACAGCCCCGGTCCAAGCTCGAGCTTCTTTTGAGTCATACGCCAAACCCAACGCCATGAGCATCGCACCAAGGTTCGTGTACCCAAGACCCAACTGCCGAAAATCTCGGGATGTTCGGCCAATCTCCTCAGTCGGATAGTCGGCGTTACCAACCAAGATGTCTTGGGCCATAAACACGACTCGGATCGCCTGACAAAAACCTTCTACGTCGAATCGATCAGTCTGGTCTGCGCCGAGGAAGGTAAGGAGGTTGAGGCTTGCGAGGTTGCATGCGGAGTTGTCGAGATGAAGGTATTCGCTGCAGGGGTTAGACGCGGTGATCGGACCGGTGTTGGGAGCTGTATGCCAGCGATTGATTGTTGAACTGAATTGCACCCCCGGATCAGCACATTCCCAAGCTGCTTCAGCGATCTGACGGAACAGAGACCGGGCGGAGTGGCGCTCTACGACTGATCCGTCGGTCCGGGCAGTGACTTCCCAGTCACCGTCGCTTTCGACGGCTGCCATGAACTCATCGGTGAGTCGTATCGAATTGTTTGCGTTCTGGTATTGAACAGAGTGGGCGTCAGCCCCATCGAGGTCCATGTCGAAACCTGCGTCGCTCAGCACCCTCGCCTTACGTTCCTCGAGGGCCTTACACCAGATGAACTGCTCCACGTCAGGGTGGTCAACATCAAGCAACACCATCTTGGCTGCTCGTCGTGTCTTCCCACCACTCTTGATTGTGCCCGCTGACGCGTCGGCTCCTCGCATGAAGCTGACGGGGCCACTCGACGCTCCTCCACCACGTAGCGGTTCTGCCGATCCCCGTATACGAGACAAGTTCACGCCCGCACCCGAACCGCCTTTAAAGATTCGGCCTTCTTCGGCGTACCAGTTAAGAATCGAATCCATATCGTCATCGACCGACAAGATGAAACAGGCTGAAGCCTGTTGGGGTACCCCGTCGACTCCTATGTTGAACCAGACCGGACTGTTGAAGGCACAGCGTTGATTCAACAACAGCCATGCCAATTCTGCTTCGAAGGTTTCTGCCTCATCGGGATCTTCGAAATAGCCGTCGGCCTCGCCCCATGAACGGATGGCCGAAGTTACTCTCGCAATGACTTGGCGCAAAGAAGATTCACGATCGCTAGCACCTAGAGCACCCCGAAAATATTTTTGTGTGACGATGTTTGAAGCTGTGAGACTCCAATCTTTCGGAAATTCAACATCGAGTTGCTCGAAACTTGTGGATCCGTCCAAATAGTTGGTGAGCTTCGCGTCGCGTTGCTCCCATTCGACCGTCGAGTATGGGTCGATCCCCTCTTGGGTGAAATGACGCGAGATTCGAGTCGGGGAAATCGATGCCGGTTGATTAGAAGTAACAGTCAACGGTTTCTCCGGAATTCGTGCGAGCGATAGATAAGTTTGCGGCGGGCCGGAGGCCGACCCGGTGGGTGTGATTCCGCTTCGCCCTGACCTTCAAAGCACGGAACCTCGTTGTGTACATCCGGTTGAGGGCTCATTGAGAACCCATCCCCCATTTGTCGCACTCCTTCCGCCAGTCGGTCGCCCAACCCGCCGCGTACACGAATGTAGGAACTGTTACTTGTGGAGCGATAGAGGGATAACAAAAAAGTTCTGTGGGTGAGTTGGGGAATTCTTGGGGCAGTTCTACACACCCTTGCGCCCCGACACGCGCGGTGGTCACTCGGTATTTCGTGGACGAATTCGCGAATAGTTTCGTTCGGCTTCGAAAAACTCATGGTTAAGCCTCTGACCTGGGAAAATAAGCGGGCGTATCTGCCTTTACCCACCACCAACCTATCCGCAGAACTCGCCTCGTCCGACGAGAGCCACGTCAATCGAGTAGCCAGCCTGTGGAGAACCACTGATGGTGGTGGAAGCCGCAGCTGGGTGAAATTCATGACGTGAAATCTCTTTTTCATCAAAGTCGTGTCAACATCAAGGGGTGCATCGCCTGTTACCTCCACCATTAGCTGAGGTCGATACCGACGACGCCTATCGCGACAGCCGACCAATGATGGACGGCCGTCCATGGTTGATGATGAACATGATCTCGACAATCGATGGTGCTACCGAGATCGATGGAGTCTCCGGTCCGCTGGGAGGACCGGGAGACAAAGATGTTTTCGGAACTATACGTACCCTGCCCGACGTCATTTTGGTCGGAAGCACCACCGCGGTGGCCGAGCATTACACCCCTCCTTCTAGCAGCGTCAGCACGAAGGCACGGCGGCTTTCTAACGGAGCGTGGCCGGTAGCTCGCGTAGCGGTCGTAAGCAGCAAACTGAATTTTGATTTGTCGTTGCCGTTGTTCAATCGACCAGATCAACGCCCCATTGTGGTGACAACCGAAGATGCCGACCCGGCGGGATTGCATCGGATTGCACAACATGCCGACGTTTTGCAATGCGGCACCGGCACCGTCGATTTTTCGAAAGCGCTTACCCAAATGGCAACACTGGGCGCCAAAGTGGTGCTGTCCGAAGGAGGTCCTTCCCTCAACGGAGCTCTGAGCGCTGAGGGTTTGGTGGACGAGGTCCTCATCAGCATTTCGCCGCTCGTAGGTGGCGGGAACTCTGGCGGCATTATCAGCGGCCCGATTCTTGAGCAACCCCACGAGTTTGTTCTTCGACATGTCCTTACCGAAGACCATTTCTTATTCCTTAGATATGTGCGCCATATTGAAAATCCCTGAGTAGGCCTTCCACCAGGAATAAGAGCTCTACGGCAACATCAGCGTCTGACCTGCAGATAGCGAATGACCACCATTGAGTTCAGCAATGCGGTCAACCAGCGGTCGAACATCCCCGGTGGGTTGCAACCCCCGAGCTATCGACCACAAAGTGTCGCCCGGTTCGACAATGACAACACCACCACCCGCGAGGGCGTCGCCGGCGGCACTTTCGACCATCGTCACCAATGCTGCGGGATGCAGGTCTGTTCCCTGCGCCGACCAGAGTTGACGAGTTCCCAATGTGAGCCAAAGAAGACCCACCAGCAGACCCGCTACAACAATGCGGCGACGCCAATACGTCGACGAAGAATGGCGCCGTGTCAAAGAACGCTGCGTCGGCTCCCCAAATCGGATGTCACCATCAACCAGGCGCAGGTGAGGTCGACTCTCATACTGTCCCTCGCTCACGTCGAGATCTTCTATTTGGGCTCTAAGTACTGCAACCATCGCTGTTCCTCCAATTCTTCACTGCGTATGCGGGTCTGTCCGCAAAGTCATTTTGCAGGTGGGGTCAGACACTGAACTCATTGTTGCTCACCTACCACAAGCTCGAACACGTGTTCGACTACATCAGAACATTTGTTCGATGTCAAGTGAAAATCGAACAAGTGTTTGCCCGCTCTGTCAGGTGCTGGTACGGTCTGAAGCGAACAAACGTTCGTAAGTCAATAGGAGGGGTCGTGGCTGACCACACCATTACCGATCGTCAGCGGGCCATTCTCGAGTACATCGAGATAACCATGCGCGAGCGTGGCTACCCGCCGGCCGTTCGAGAAATCGGGGCGGCTGTAGGACTGAACTCCCCCAGCACGGTCCATTCTCATCTGGCGCAATTAGAAAGCGCCGGATATTTGCGGAGAGATCCCACTAAGCCGCGAGCGATCGAAGTGTGTTTTGATTCCTCTTCTGGGCTTATTGCTGAACGTCGCCCCACCCGCCACGTGCCACTTGTCGGGGAGGTAGCTGCAGGCACCGACGTGTTGGCCCAAGAAAATGTTGAAGAATTAGTGCCGGTACCAGAGGATTTCACCGGTGGCGGCGAGTTGTTCATGTTGAAAGTACGCGGCGATTCAATGATCGAAGCTGGAATCCTTGACGGCGATTTTGTGGTCGTGAGTCGTCAAAGCACCGCTTCCAATGGCGACATTGTGGTCGCTGGTATTCCAGGGGATGAGGCCACCGTTAAGACCTTCACAAAGCACGGGGGAACTATCACTTTGCTGCCGGCTAATTCCACTCTTGAGCCGATGGAGTTTTCAGCCGCGGAAGTCGCAATATTTGGTCGCGTTGTGACGGTGATGCGTCGACTCTGAGTTGCACCCAGGGAACTCTCCTAAACGCCCCGCAAACGATCGCTAGTTGTGATGGACTGCTGGGGTGTTTACGCCCGCACCAATTCCACCGCCCGATTTAGATTCAACCGAAACTGTATGGATCCCAGTGCGATCGGGAACAGTGTTCGTCGAACCCGGGGGAGGATTAGTCCGCGCTGCTACGGCACCTATAGAAGCACCAGACGTTTTTCTGGGTGTGCTAGATGGTCTCGCCGTCTACGCGCTTGATCTCCACGAAACGTCTGAAGAGGCAGACCTCGAGCCAGTTCACTTACGCAAACTTTTTGGTCGAATTCCCGACGAAGAATGGGTTGTTGCTGGACGTGCGGAACAAATCGTTAACTACGACCGCACACACGTGTACTGCGGGCGCTGTGCGACCCCCACCGAAACAAACCCTCACGATCGCGGAAAGGTCTGTCCGAGTTGTAAACACATGGCCTTCCCGCGGCTTAGTCCCGCCATGATTGTCTTGGTCGAGAAGGGCGACCAGGCGCTACTTGCCTGGGGTCGACAGTTTCCTGGACGCTTTTTCAGCACACTCGCCGGTTTCGTCGAACCTGGAGAAAGCCTGGAACAGGCCGTGGAGCGAGAAGTTATGGAAGAGGTAGGGGTGACGGTCAATGATGTTCGTTACTTCGGGAGCCAACCTTGGCCCTTCCCTCACTCTTTAATGTGCGGCTTTCACTGCACGTACGAATCAGGAGAGATCACTATCCAAGAGGAAGAGATCGTTGAAGCCGATTGGTTCAATGCCACGGACCTTCCGCCGTGCCCAATTGGCGGAATGTCAATAGCTGGATGGTTGATTCAAGACTGGCTACAACGACACGGGGTCGTTTAAGAAGTCTGGTCGCGAAGGCGGACGAGACCCTCTTGAGCGACAGTGGCGACGAGTTCCCCGCTCGCTGTGAACACGTCACCGGTCGCAAGACCTCGCGTACCTTTTATTTGATGAGGCGAGAGATCGAATAGCAGCCATTCGTCTGCTCGGACAGCTCTGTGGAACCAGACCGCATGATCAAGCGAAGCGGCCATGTAGAAGTCATCCCAATCAACTTCGTCCGATTTTCCGTTCAGGAGTGATTGCGCAGGATGGGCGTTCACGACGGCATCCATCGGGTTGGTATCCGACAAGTACGCCAGAGCGGCGTAGTGATCATCCTGGGAATCTCCAATGGGGTCAGTGAACCGAGCCCAAACTCGATGCCGCGCGGGGCTAGTTGACTCGTGCTCTAAACGTGCGTCTAACCCGAGACCCCAGTCAATTTTTCGTGAGTCTTCGGGTGACTTGACGTCGCTCGGGAAGATAGACGTCGATACGTCTGGGCCGTCTTCGTCGCGCTGAAAGGAACATGACAGATTCAGAATCGCTCCCCCACTTTGCCGCGCTAGGACTCTTCGCGTCGAAAAACTTCTACCGTTGCGAAGCCTGTCGACCTCGTACCGCACCGGTTCATTTGGATCGCCACCCAAAATAAAATATGCGTGCAGTGAATGTGCTCTATGGCCTTCAATGTCAACCGTGTACATCGCCGCACGTAATGCTTGTGCGATGACCAGCCCTCCGTAGATGCGACCCCACTCATACGGTGGGCTTTCCCCTACGAATGAGTCAGCTCCATGTGGTTCTAAGTCAAGTATTTTCTTCGAGTCAGTCATGCACGATGCCAAACAACGCCATTGGGGCTGTCTTCAATGACTACGCCGGCAGACGCTAGGTCGTCGCGAATGCGATCGGCTGTTGCGAAATCTTTATCTGCTCGAGCTTGGGTTCTTTGCTCAAGCAAGTCTTCTATCTGTTGGCCTGTTGGGCCAACGCTCGCCTCTTCTCCTTGAGGTCCGATATCGATACCGAGAACAGAAAACATTTCCACGGCTGTGCGTCCCTTGACTCCAGCAGCTGAAAGATCACTGTTGTCGAGGTCAATGTTGGCGTTCCGAATGAGACTAAAGGCGTTGTCGAGGGCGGTTGGGGTGCTGAAGTCGTCGTCCATTGCCGAACGAAACGCGGCGATCGACGCTTCATCTAGATCGCCATCGTTCAGGTCGACATCCGCGGTGACCATACGTCGATGGAAGGTGTCGAGTCGGTTTACGGCCGCGTCGGCAGCCATCAACGCGTCACGGCCCATCTCCATGGCGCGCCGATAGTGAGTCTGAAGGGCGAGAAGACGCAACGCCCGCGGTCCTGCGGTGTCTATGGCTTCAGCCAAGTTGGTGAAGTTGCCCAATGACTTCGACATTTTTTCGCCCGCGACATTCACCATCGCGCTATGTACCCAATGCCGAGCAAACTGCTGTCCCATAGCAGTGACTTGTGCCCATTCGTTTTGGTGGTGAGGAAAACAGAGATCATCTCCCCCGCCATGGATATCGAAACCGGGACCCAACGCGTTGAGTGACATAGCGACGCATTCGGTGTGCCACCCCGGCCGTCCCACTCCCCAAGGCGTGGGCCACGATGGTTCTCCTGGTTTCGCTGACTTCCAAAGTGCAAAATCAAGCGGGGATTCTTTGTCAGTATCAACGTCCACTCGTTGCCCTGCATCATCGAGAAGTTGAGCTAACGTCCGACCCGCTAAACGGCCGTATTCGCTGAGATTTCCGACCGAGAAGTACACGCCTTTGTCTTCGACAACGTATGCCGCGCCGAGGTCAATCAGTTGGCTGACGATGTCGATCATCCCATCGATGAACTGTGTGGCATGAGGACGAGAATCAGGGGGCAAGATGCCAAGCCGTTCCATTTGCTCGTCGTATTTGGCAGTGAACTCTGCCGCTACATCGGGCTCGGTACGTCCCTCTTCCTCTGCTCGCGCAATGATCTTGTCGTCGAT
>TARA_B110000014_G_scaffold255012_1_pt1 | contig 11408 bp, 11 predicted proteins | sample TARA_B110000014 | Tara Oceans TARA_B110000014 (sample SAMEA4396468) | marine metagenome | biome: Westerlies Biome; feature: [MES] marine water layer (ENVO:01000295) within the mesopelagic zone...; material: water (ENVO:00002006), including particulate matter (ENVO:01000060) such... | reverse complement strand
ACCACTATCGCATCATCTGGAATATTTGGCCCCCCTCCGACTATGTACCCCAGGGCCTTCAATGCAATGATGAATCCCTCAAGGTTCAACTCCCCAGTTCCCTCTGTATCGGCGGCATAGAATGCGGCGAAAACCCTCCGCTTCTCGACTTCTCTAGGGTCAGTTAGCATTTTCTTCGTCGTCTCCCAGGGGGTTATCACAGACTGTACCCTTCCCTTCCCGTAACTGTTGAAAATTATGATTCCAAGGATAATTGCCACTCCTGCTCCGATTAGGGATTTTGTTCCCATGAAGTACAGAAGGGCAGCACCTCCGAAGATTCCAAACAACTGAACTAGTGGGTATAGCCCTCTTGGGGTCTTCCATTCAGGATCATACCAAGCATGAGAATCGGACGAATTCCGGAGGACAATTACACAGGCATTTATCAGCATGAAGATCATTATCTTGAATCCTGATGCTAGTTCCGCTACGTCATGTACAGGGAGGAATGTGATTGCCAGGCCCATTGCAATTCCAGTGCCGATTATTGCCCAATGAGGGGTCCCATACTTTGCATGGACATTCTCCAGGAATCCCGGAAGAAGATTGTCTCTCGCCATCGCGAAGGGGAATCGCGAAGATGCGAGTATTCCTGCTAGCGCCATTGAAGTCATCGTAATGACCGCCAGAATTGCAGCAATTATCCCGACAGTCTCTCCTCCAACAGTCTCCGCGAAGATGTAAATGGGATCTTCGCTAGCCCCATGCTCGCCATGCATGTACTCGCTTGGCTCAACTGCCGCCGCCATGACCATGGTCACAGAAACGTAGAGCAGACAACTGAATAGTAAGGAGAGCAGAATTCCATATGGCATGTTCCTTCCTGGATTCTTTATCTCCCCCCCCACAGCTGCAATCTTAGTCACGCCTGCATATGAGACGAATACGAATGCAGAGGTCGCCGCGACATCTTCCCAACTCCCGAATGAATCCTTAGACGAAACTCTGCCCCAATCGAGGTCTTGAGTGAGAACAGCATAAGCACATACGGAGAGCAAGTAAAAGGCCGAAAACATCACGATTGGAGTCTGAATCTTCTTTATCCTCTTGACTCCAAGGATGTTGATTATTACAATTATTAGAAGGAGGAAAATAGCAGCCGTCTCGATGTTTATGTCTACTCCGATAATATCCTCAATAACCCACAGATAAGCCTTGAATCCAATCAATGCGAAGGCAGATTTCAGCATGAAGTTGGCCCATAGTCCCAGGCCGGCTATGGTGCCGATAAGGGGTCCGAAAGTCTTCTCTACGTATACGTAAGATCCGCCCGAAGAGGGCATCGCCGTGGAGAGCTCTGATTTTGAGACTGCACCTGGAATGACCAAAAAGGCTGCAACCAGATATGCTAACCAAACTCCGCCAACCGGATTAGTCCCCCCTCCCATCTCCAGCATGGCAAGAGCAGGCAGTACGAACAAGCCAGATCCAATCATTGCCGATAGGGAGATGATTATCACAGAGAATAGTCCCAATTTCCTCTCAAGGTCGTCTGAGACAGCCTCAGTGGGGGTCAGTACGATTCCTAACAGGTCCTTTGGACCGTAGTTCCCCATATTTGTCGGCCTAACACTACCCAGTTGAAGGTTATCCCACCCAACAGGTTAGATACTGCTCCCTCGGGCCTAGGTCATGAGTGACACAGTAGAGCAGGACTCTGTAGCAACGGTGCATTATACCGGGACATTCGTGGATGGCGTGCAGTTCGATAGCAGCGAGGGCAAGGACCCGTTGGTTTTCATGGTCGGGCATAGGCAGATGATTCCCGGATTCGAGCAGGAGATACTTGGAGCCAAGGTGGGCGAGAAAAGAGAGTTCACACTGACTCCAGACAGGGCCTATGGAGAGAGAGACGACAGTGCCATACAGAAGATCGAGAGGAGCCAGTTCCCAGATGGGATGGAGTTGGAAGTCGGTATGGTTGTCGGAGCGCACAGCGATCAAGGCCCCATCCAGTTCACGATAACTGAGATTGATGGAGAAGTAGTTTCGGCGGACTTCAACCACCAGATGGCTGGCAAGACACTACGCTTCGAGGTGGAGGTAGTGGATGTCAGGGCTGCCTCCGATGAGGAACTGGCTCATGGGCACGTACATGGTCCCGGTGGCCACCAACACTAACTCATTCAGAATGATTATCTCCTTCTCCAATAATCCATCCAGGATGAGGAAGCAGCCACTGTTGGTCGTGGCCTTGATGGCCATGTCATCGTTAACAGGTTGCTTCGGGCTAGGATCCGATGCTGTTCCAGCAGATGCCGAATCCGAGAACGACCCACTAAGGATTAATCATATTCAGATGAAGGGGACTCACAACTCGTATCACGTAGAGCCACTAATCTCTCCTACCAGGGAGTACGCTTACACACACCAAACACTTGATTTCCAGGCCTCCCAGCAAGGAGTCAGGCAGTTCGAGATTGATGTCTGGTGGGATATTAGGGAAGGACTCAGAGTCTATCACAACCAGTACGACTCCGGGACCACCTGCCCAACTTTCGAGAGTTGCCTCTCAACCCTACTGAGTTGGTCTAACGAGAACCCCCTGCACCATCCGATGTTCATCTGGGTCGAGCCCAAGGACTGGCCCGAGCAAGCAGCCGAAGTGACAACCACGCTGGAACTATCGGGGCTATTGGAAGACATCGAACAGGAGATAGCCCAGTTCTGGCCATTGAACAAGACGATTACCCCCGATGACGTCAGGGGGGGAAGTGCATCTCTGAAGGATGCGATAACCACTGACGGCTGGCCACTTCTGGAGGATAGTAGGGGGAAGGCAATCTTCGTACTACTGGCCCGCGGGGAGTCCAGGGACCTGTATGTGCAGAATCACCCAGGGCTAGTCGGCGCTCGCATGTTCACTCTATCCGATGAGATCAGCGACGAGGCCGCCATCTTCTCCCTCTCTGACCCTCTAGGGAGTGGGGATGAGATTACGCGTCTGGTCAACGAGGGGTACATCGTAAGGACTAGGGCTGACAGCGGAGGAGAGGAGGCTGACAATAACGACACCACCAGGCGTGACGCCGCTCTTTCAGCAGGGGCTCACAGCATTTCCACCGATTACCCAGCACAGGTTGACGGTTTGGAATACTGGGTCGAAATACCCGAAGGAACGCCCAGCAGGTGCAATCCGATTTCATCACCAGATTGGTGCTCTCCAGAAGACATAGAGGGCCAAGGCCCCTGATCACGCCTTCGCGACGACCTTCAGCTCTATCGCAATCGAAGTCGGCAACGCATCCACTGCCACCGTGGTCCTTGCCGGTAGGGTTTCCGAGAAGTACTCGGCATACACCTCGTTGTAACCACTGAAGTCACGCTCCATGTCGGTAAGGAAGACCAGGACGTCCACTACGCTCTCTAGTCCTGAGCCGTATTCCTCGAGAATGACTCGTACGTTGTCGATCACTGCGTGGGTCTGCGCCTTGATGTCGTAATCTAGCGGATTTCCGGAATCGTCCTTAATTGGGCCGCCCGGTATCTCATTCGTCCCGGGCTGACGTGGCCCCATCCCGCTGATGAAGATCAGATCTCCGACTCTTTGCAGGTGCGGATAAGCCCCTACTGCAGAGGGTCCACCCTCTGCTATGAAGGGGCCGTCTTCACTGGTCAACTTTCCAACTGCCTTGCTACCTACTACAGCGCCTACTACTCCTCCAACTGGTCCTCCGACAGCCACCCCTGCTGCTGCTCCTAATGCACGCCCTGCGGACTTGGCCAATGAACCACCCATCTCGTCGTATATCTTCTCAACAGCTTCCGTCGGTGCGGATATGATTTCTTCAACTATGCTAGCCCTCTTCTCTTCGGGCGTCATTTCATCTTCGCCTGACATCATAGGGCCCCCTTGTCTAAGACCCCACGGTCTCCATGGTAATGCTCAACATCGTCCTCGTCGAACTCCTTGTCTCCCACTGTTTCGGATGATGGTGTCAGCATCACAACGGCTCCTCCTGAGCCATGAAGAGCCTCGTAGGCTAGGACCTCGCCAGTGTAGTTGTTGTGCTGCCCCATTGTGGCAGACATCCACCAAGCCGGCTTGTACGCGACAACCTTCTGCACCCGAATCTGTCCGTGAATTTCCCTCGACAACTGACTAAGGTCCTCCAACCTACCGTCTTCGAAGAACTCCAGGATCTTTCGATTCCACTCGTCGTCCTTGGCGGAGTGTATCCTGTCTTCAGTAGGGTCGATGTGATCGGTAAACATCCGGTTGGAGAGGCTCGACACTACTACGACCACTGCTTTCTTGCCCTGCTGTTGAATCGCATCACGAGCAGACTTCCCTAGGACGATAGTCTCAGCCCTGTTCGCATACATGTTGCTCGAAACGATGCATGCGGGAATCCGGTTTTCTGGATTAAGGAGCTTGAGGGCCACTACAGAACCGGTATCGATTGGAAAACCATCGTATGACACTGTTCTGGATTGGAGCCCTCGTGACTCGGCAGCATCTCTGAAGGCCTGGGCGAAATCTACGTCCATCCTGAACTTGTACGGCATACTCCCTAGGAAGTGGAAGTCATCATCGACGTGAACCCACTCCGGTTCGGGATGCGCCTGGATTTGATGCCCGATAATACTCGGCCACGTCGTGGAGTAGACTAGAATCAGGTCTGCATCGCTATCTTCGATCCTTTTCCTGCAAGTCTCGTATGCATCTCTGAGCTTACCATAGCCATCACTTGCTTCCGGCGAGAGAAGAGGCTGTGGATGAGGTGGGCAGTAGACTCCGAATAGAATATCTGGCTCAGTCAAAAAAACACCTCAGAGAACGATCTCCCTCGTGGCTTCCATTGGATCCCATGCGGCAATCAGATTTCCAGTCCCAATCACGGACTGATAACCGTAAATCTCGGCAGGATAGTCGGGATAACCCATAGCAGACATCATCCATGTCAGGCCACCGGCCTCGGTCTCCGCGATTGTCTGCTCCGTGTACTCGGGCATGATATCGATTACTTCCCTCATCTTGCCCCCTCTCATCATATCCACGAGCTTCATGTCCCAGACGTATTGGCTGTGGTTGTATATGTGCTCCCGGCTCATGTCCTCCGGTAATGGGGACTCTGTCACGAAGTGCCGATGAGAAAGGCTGTGACTACTGATTAGAACCACCTTCTTCCCGCTATCCTCAATCGCCTTTGCGCAAGCTTTGCCCAAAGCACCCGCTTGCTCGTTCATCACCTCCGGCGAGTAGTAGTGTGCGTTCCTATTGCTGCTTATGGTGACGAGAGGCTTGTCCCATTCTGGATTCAGCATGTGGCAGGATGTGATTGTGCCGTAGTCGATCCTGAAGTCCGGATTACGCATCATCTTGGTGATAATCCCTGACTCCCCGGCGACCTCGCACATCTTCTCGGCCAAATCAACATCGACTGAAATGTCGTAGTTGAATCGGAAGATATTCGGGAAAACCGGATCTACTGACTTGGATTTGAATTCTGGCAGACCAAGGAAATGGGTTCCAATGTATGTCTGCCAATGTGGTGTGAATATCACCATTGCATCGTAGTCAATCGTTTTCAATTTCCTCGCCAGCCTGTTGTATCCCCATCTGAGGGTCTCCCAACCCCCCTCTGAGAAAGCCTCGTTCTGTTCTGGATTCTCGGCATACACAACATGCGGCGGGTGCGGTGCAAGACAACCAAGCACAATCTCTCCCTTCGCCATGATGCTGCGAGGTCGTGAAATCCAAAGAAAACCTTCCGGCCCGTCCAGTAGACTTCATGGGGGGTCATTGGCACGTCTCTACATGAAGTGGGACGACCCTCCCCTTTGGCCAGTAGTTGCCCCAAGCCTAGTGGGTTTTTTCGCCGCTTGCATGCCTCATATTTTCGATTGGATACCGAGGCTATGGGGGTGGACCCTGCCAGCCCCTTTCTTGGGTCTCATGATACTTACCCCGTTGTTGTATTTCGCCCCTAAGCCAGCTGGTGGCAGAATCGAGTTGGTCCTAGGTGCGAATGTCGCAATGCTCCTAGCCTTAATCCCACAGCTTTTTCTTTTCGTCTGGTTCATCATAGTGATACTCTCCTGGATTTTCCAGTCAATGTATGTCTGGAGGCACAACTACCCACCTTTCAGAATCGGAACTTGGCTAGGTCTTGGAGCAGTATCCGGACTATTCATTGGCGATCTTTTCGCCCACTTCGTCCTCTGAGAAATACAGCCCCCCTATGACAAACCCAGTAATTGCGAAGGAAGGGATTGAGGAAATAATAGCAGACCACAGTAGGCTGCCGTCGACGTACTCGATGGTTATCCTCACTTCTCCTACACCAGAATTTCCTTGGTTGGTGACCAATACGAAATGCCCGTCATAAACCGAAGGAGTTTCTACCTGCTCGTCCAGAGAATCACCTGGTTTCAACGAGATAACGTCACCATCTGAAAGCGATTGCCAGTCTATCACGCCACCATTGGCGTGCTCCTCTACCGAGTCTCTGTGGATTATGAGAACATCCACGTCCTCATCACCGACGTTCTTGATCCCTACTTCCGCAGGATGCCAGAGGCTGTGGACCTCGATGACATCTAGATTCACATCCCCCGGTCCGACCCTCATTGTCGGAGTATCCTCATCAGTCCCTGGGCCATCGACAACCACTGCAAGAATGATCAATGCCCCTATCAAGGAGAATGCGGCCGAGGTGTATGCTACCCTTTTAGCAGGGAGTAGGGAAGACAACCCATTTTCCCTCAGTGACCTCAGTTTTGGTTGCATGCTATGCGCGAAAAGAGCACAGATTATCGCAAGTATCGCCCCTGGAACTACGTCTGATATCCAATGGATGCCTAGGTACTGGATGCTGAAAAGGTAGATTGGGACATTAGCCGCCACAAAGAGGTCGAACTCCCTATGGCGCCATTCCCTCATTTCTATCCCTAAATCCCTAACATGGAGCCTGTTGATTGCAAGCAGTCCAAGTGGGATTCCAATATGCAGGCTGGGAAAACCGTTGTCCAGTGGGTCAGCTTCGGTGAAGAAGAATAGATTCCAAGATCTGTGGTACAACAAGGCATCCATCCCTGGTAGGAATGAGGAAGTCACTTCAACATTGAAGAATAGGTAGAGGGGGACCGCTAGAACGTAGGCAATGAAGTAGTTGAGAACCGCCTTGTCGGCCATAACCTCGTCCCTGCAGAGGATGTAATACATTGGACTGAACCAAATTAGGAATAGGTAGACGAATAGGTAGTGGAAGGAAAGAACATCACTCAGCACCTCATTTCTAAATGTCTCTTGAACCCAAAGTGTAAATCCCCCCTCGAGCCCATGGACATAGTGTGTGAAACCACCAACCCTAGGCTTGATTGCCTCATTGTGCTGATCGATGAATGCCTTGAACCCATACATGACCACGAAGATCGAAATGTGCCACTTGTACCCCTTCTCTCTGATTTCCACGAGTAGCTCCGCTAGTGGGACCCTCATCCCCGGCTCATCCCTGGTTAGCAGCCTCTGTAGTGGAATTGTCATCAGGAGGATTGCCCCCATCACCGTCTCGTAAGGTCCGAACGGCCATTCCATGGCTGCTCCGATAATCCCCGAGTCATGAAAGTTACACTGTCTAGCCTTTCCAACCCAAGTTTAACTCTCCCCAACCCATAAGTCGTGTTACTTCGGGCGAATTCCATGGATGGTCACGATCTGTGGCTCTCGCAGTGTGAGAAAATAGGGTTCCACCCATCTCCGAGAAAGTATGTGGAGGGCACAAGAACATCTCAGGACGCAGCGGATCAGTTGGGGTGCGAGGTAGCACACATAGCCAAGTCAATAGTATTCGAAGGTCCTGATGGAGCGGTAGTTGTGATTACATCCGGTTCCAACAGGGTCGAGAGGAAAAGGAAACTGAAGCGAATTCTAGGCTTCAAACCAGGAATGGCTAGTCCCGAATACGTCCTTGGAAGTACTGGATATGCCATCGGAGGAGTCCCTCCATTCGGGCACATGAGTCCTGTAACTGTCCTGATGGACGAGGACCTAATGCAATACGATCTGGTATGGGGTGCAGGTGGGACACCACAGACGGTTTTCCCAATCACCCCACAAGAACTCAGAGATGTTTCAGGCGCCCTGCTGGGGGATGTGAAGCAATAGATGTCGGACCCAATCGCAGAACTGTCACGTGCAGCAGCAGGCTTGAGGGATGATGCGGAAGACTTGGCTCGCAGAATGGAATCAGAGGGAGTCGCAGACTGCGTATACAACCCTCTGATGTACGCTTGGGATATCCATGAGGAATTCATCCGTGTTTCAGGGGGAAGAGGGGCCAAGACCATCCTCATGGGGATGAATCCGGGACCTCATGGAATGGGTCAGATGGGAGTCCCCTTCGCGGCAACTTCAGTCGTCAGAGACTTGCTGGGTATTTCCGGCATCGATGTCAGGAAACCGGCAATTTCTCACCCAAAAAGACCAGTAAATGGCCTTGCCCATCCAAAGGAGGAGGTTTCCGGAACAAGACTCTGGGGGCTTCTTCAGGACAGGTACGGGGGTGCCGACCAGATTTTCCAGAATGTCTTCATCGTCAACCACTGCCCGTTGATGATCCTTCACGGGCCGAGAGGGACGAACGTAACCCCAAACAACGTCAGTGGCCCCGCCGTTCGCGACTTGCTAGAAAGGTGCGACCAGCACCTCATGGAGGTGGTCATGGCATTGGGCGCCGAGCAGGTTATCGGCATAGGCAAGTATGCTGAGAAGAGGGCCAACTTAGCACTCGGAGAGATGGGCATAAGGGTGAGGACATGCTGGCATCCGTCCCCAGCATCACCCCTGGCTAATCGTAACGGAGGGAAAGATTGGAGAGAAAACGTTAGCGCCGTTCTACCCTGAAGGTTGTTTTTGCAACACTTGATTACCTAGACAACAGTTAAGTTTCCAGATGTAGTGTCCAAAGCCATGTCAGCGAAGACCACGCCCCAATACCTGATCGATAACGCGGAAAATTACCCAGACGAGGCCGCAGTCTCTTCCAAGGACGAAAATGGCAACTGGGACGTCACCACTTGGTCCGAGTTTCTAGACGACGTGATGGACCTCTCGAAGGCACTGATCGCGCATGGATTCGAGAAGGGCGACAAGCTCAGTATCTACTCATTCAACAGGAAGGAATGGTACGCCGCATACTCCGCAGCCAACATGTGCAATGGGGCAGCAGTCGGCGTCTACCACACTTGCTCACCAGAGGAGGTAGAGTGGGTAGTAGGAAACTCGGACTCCAAGGTTGTTTTCGTCGGGAACAACCCGATGGACAATGGAGATACATCCAAGATGTGCACTCACAGGCTGCACGAAGCACTTCCATCTCTCGACAAGGTTGAGCACGTGGTCGTGATGGATGGCGTCGACATGCCAGATCACCCGAAGGCAGTTTCGTGGCTCGACTTTGTCTCCGCGGGGAGGAAAGTCGAGGACTCAGTTGTTTTGGAGAGGCTTTCTAGCATTAATCCCGACGACACAGCATCGCTGATCTACACGTCAGGGACAACTGGCAATCCGAAGGGAGTAGAGCTAACTCACGACAACTTCGAGGCGGAGATCGCCGGAGTCTCGGCCATAGCCAAGTTCAACCAGGGCGATGGATACGTCTCGTGGTTGCCGTGCGCACACGTCTTCGGGCAACTAGCAGACAACCACATCTGGGTGAGGGACGCGATGCACATGCGAGTCGTCAACTCCCCTCTGGAGTCTATAGACTACGCCAAGGAGGTGGAACCGGCCCTATTCATCGGAGTGCCTCGTATCTACGAGAAGGTCTACTCGAACCTGGTCGCTGGCCTCGGCAGCAAGGTAAAGTGGCTGAGCCTGCCTATCCTCAAGGGGATAGTGAGCAAGAAGGCCAAGCAGAAGATCGGCTTCTCCAATCTGAAGTACGCCATCACTGGAGCGGCTCCAATCAATCCAGATATCCTGCACCTCTTCCAAAAGTTGGGCATCCCACTGTTCGAGGGATACGGGATGACCGAGACCACGGCCGGCGCGACGATCGGATTCACCGGAAACAACAAGATAGGAACCGTCGGGAAGACTTTCGTAGGCGAGATTAGGATACAAGACCCCAATGAGAAGGGAGACGGTGAGATACAATTCCGCGGCCGACACATCATGAAGGGCTACTACAACAACCCGGAGGCCACAGCAGAGACGATGACCGAAGACGGATGGCTCAAGTCCGGAGATCTGGGGAGGGAGGACTCAGAGGGATACATCAGCGTAACCGGCCGAATCAAGGAGATCTACGTTAGCTCCGCTGGTAAGAACATCGCACCACTCGTGATAGAGGAGACGATGAAGTCAATCCCGCTAGTTTCCCAATGCATGCTAATCGGGGACAACAGGAAGTACTGCAGCGCCCTATTCACCCTAGATGTCAGCGTGATCCTCAGAGACAAGCACGGAATGGACGGGGCGAGGGTTCCCAAGGACCCCGTAGAGCAGCTGGCGAAGCTGAAGGAGTTCGGACACGACCTGAGCGAGTATACGGACAGTCCCGAGATTTACGCAGAGGTACAGGAGCATGTCGACAGGCTGAATGCGCAGTTCTCGAATCCCGAGCAGCTGAAGAAGTTCACAATCCTGCCCAGGGACCTCAGCGTCGATCACGGCGAGCTGACACCCACTCTGAAGATCCGTAGGATTCAGATCAGGGAGAACTGGGCCGACGAGATCGAGGCCATGTACGAAGGCGCCTAGTCGGTGAGGCCATGGAACCTAGCGCATGGGTCGCCCTAGCCACGGTTTTCACGCTGGGGGCGATGAGTCCCGGACCATCTCTCGCTGTGGTACTCAGGAACACCATGTCAGGAGGCCGTAGCCAAGGGATCGCCACAGGGATAGGCCATGGTATCGGATTCGGCATCTACGCCTTCCTAGCGGCTCTCGGGATAGCTACCGCACTTTCAGCCAACGAGGATGTCGAGACCTTTCTCCGAGTGGGAGGAGTTCTGATACTCCTGTGGTTGGGGACTACCTTCCTGCGTCACGCGATGGCCGGGCCGAGACAGGGCCCCGATTCCGACCACTCTCACGGGCCCTCCGACAGGGCTGGATTCGCCCAGGGCTTCTCGATTGCGCTCCTCAACCCCAAGATCATGGCTTGGATGTTGGCCCTGTACGCCCCATTCATAGAAGTCGACTCCTCGATAGAGACGCTCCTCGGCATGGGGCTACTGGGAATGGTAATCGACGGGGCATGGTACGTGACGGTGGCAACAGTCCTGACTTCCGGCGGTAGGGCCGAGACGCTGAGGTCAAAGGCCCACTTGATCGACGGTGCCATGGGGGTTGTCATGCTCTTCTTCGCTTACATCCTAGTGAATGGGAACTTGTTTTAGAGGCCAAAGGCCACAAA
>TARA_B110000014_G_scaffold32819_1_pt1 | contig 11419 bp, 9 predicted proteins | sample TARA_B110000014 | Tara Oceans TARA_B110000014 (sample SAMEA4396468) | marine metagenome | biome: Westerlies Biome; feature: [MES] marine water layer (ENVO:01000295) within the mesopelagic zone...; material: water (ENVO:00002006), including particulate matter (ENVO:01000060) such... | reverse complement strand
GGACGAGTGATAGAAAATCATGCGCGACAACATAATTTAGGGGTAGTTAGGGAGTTCATTGGTCATGGAATAGGCACTGAATTTCACTCAGGCCTTCAAATAAAGCACTATTACGACCCCTATGACAGCACTGTCATAGTTCCAGGGATGACTTTCACTATTGAGCCAATGCTGACTCTGGGAAACCCTGCTTGTGAAATGTGGGACGATGACTGGACAGCGGTCACGAGAGATGGAAGCCGAACCGCACAGTTTGAGCACACTCTATTGGTCACTGAAGAAGGAGTCGAAATACTTACAGTCACAAGAGACGGTGTTGCCCCAGCTGAAGAAGTTTTGAAACTCAATAATTAAAATTACTTCTGTTTGATGTCATGCATAAAAGATTTGAAGCGTTTCCACGCGTTCTTTAATGCAAATCAGTTCATTCCCAAGTAGCAGTTCCTGCTTCTGCCAGTGCAACCCAAGTGCGACCAGGAGTCATACGTATTATTTCTTCTTCAAAGTGATAAGTAGCTGGAAGGTCAGGGTCTGTTCGTTCCCATTCGCCAATGATTAAATGCCCATCTGTAAACATCCAGGCAATACCAGTTCCAATAGTTTCAGCCTCGGGAGAAGTTTCAGCAGCAGGACTAGTTCCATAGGTCACAAATTGAACAATCACGTTGGCTGGAGTGACGCGAACTCCGTTTGAATCAATATGTGCTGATCCTCCTTGGCGGCGAGTCCATCCTGAGCCACTCCATCTATAGTCCACTTCAGTCCACCCGAAATCAATACTCACTCTCTCCGCAGGGACTGCAGAAGGATGTAAGGGCTCTTCAGATCCTCTGAATTCAAAAGGAGCCGGCGGTAGTTCAGTTCGCTCTGGCTCAGGGTTAAGAGCCCACAATTGACTCGCAGATGCGTACAAATTATGAGGAGCTCGTCGAGTAGATGATTGCCAATAGGCACTTGAAGCTCTATCCCAATTCACCGATATGACATCCGATGAACGCACAATGTCAAGCGTGATTTGATTAGCTCCAGAATAAGCAAATAAAGGCATGTCAAATCCTGAAAGAAGAATGGGATCTGAAGTACGGGCAGAGCGAATAGGACCCACCACACTTGGGCTTTCCGTTTGAAATATTGCCACAAGTCGAGTAAGTCCAAATTCTACGATTTCCTCGTAGACCACGTCTGCTTGATTAATTCCTGACTGAGGTCTTGCAGCACTTACATTGTCAATTTTGAACGCCAACGCAGGACGAATGATGTCTTCACCAAACAAAGCAGTCCAGCGCATCGCTACGAGGAGCTCTCTCAATCGATCAATTTCTAATTCAGCTTTAGCAATGTTTCCTCGAATAGTGTTTATTGTCGATTGACTTGAATCAATTTGCTCTTCAATACCTGGGACAACTGACATCGCCTCGGACCGATCTTCTGCAGCAAGAGTTCGACGTTCAATAGATTGAGTTTCTCTCTCAAAAAGAGAATCTATTTCGACACCAAGTTGCCGGAGTTTGTCGTATATCTCTAGTAGCTGATCGTTGGCGTCACTAATAATTGATTCGTACAAGAGCCTTGCTCGTATTTGTTCAAGAGCTTCTTCTGAAAGCTGGATTGATTGAGTGAGAACAGCATTTATGTGCTCATCGTTTCTCACATAGGCATCAATTGCCATCGCGTGTCGGACTGCTGTTGGTTCCTCTAGAGATACATAATGGTCTATTAAGTTGTCAGCCATAAGTTCTGTATAAATAGGAAGAAGAGAAAGTATTTCTTCTTCAATTGCTATTCGAGTTTCTGTTTCTGCAACCAGATCGGCAATATCAGTGAGTTGATCTTCATAACCACTAATTAATTCTTCTAGATTCTGTATTTCAGATTCAAAGGTGACGATAGATTCTTCTTCCTCATCTATTTGTTCAAGAAATGTTTGAGCTCCCACTGCGGTCGAAGCAAAAACAGCGACAACTAGAGTCAAAGTCGCGATAGTAGTTAGGGAAAGTTGCCGCATGTAACGAGCGTAGATCGTCTGAAGGCCTAAGGTGAGTCACTTCGTCGATTAAAGGCATAAAGAAGAGATCCAGTTAAAAGTACTTCCTTGTGCCCAAGTTTGAGTTAGTTTGGCAGGGTGACAACAGTTGCCATAGTTAATCAAAAAGGGGGAGTAGGTAAGACTACTGTCGCTCTCGGGCTAGCTTCTTCTGCCGCGAGTAAAGGGATTAAGACTCTTGTCGTAGATCTTGACCCTCAAGGGAATGCCACAACAGGGCTCGGTCTTTTTGAACCTACTCGTGGGATAGATACAGTGCTCGCTAATGAACACCCAGGCGGTATCAAACAGACGGTTGAAGAGTCTGGGTGGCCTGAAGAATGCGGCGAGGTTCCCTATGTTGCAGCGTCTTCTCCGGCATTGTCCGTACGTGAACCTCAGTTAGCAGTGGATCCATTAGGGGCACAAGAACGTTTAAGTTCTGCTTTTGATAGTCAGCATGCTTCCGATTTCCCCTTGACGATCATCGATTGTCCACCTTCGCTTGGATTGCTCACAATCAATGGTCTTTTTGCTTCTAATTGTGTTCTTTTAGTAACAGAGCCAGGGGCATGGGCAGTAGATGGGGTGGCTCGCATGCTACAAACGATAGAGCGCATACAGACTCGTCGAATTAAAGCAGAACCTAAGTTAGTCGGAATAGCTATTAATCGTCTCGCGCGAACTCGTGATGCACGCTATTGGCATGAACAACTTCAGGATGCTTACCCTGGAAAATGTCTACCACCTGTCCATCAACGTGCTGCCGTATCGGAGGCTTCAGCGCAATCGATGCCAATTCACGGTTTAGGTAAACGACCGGGAGCGGTTGAAGCAGCGGTAGAGTTCGACGTGGTTCTTGATTATGTGTTAAATGGAGATCATCGTGAGTAACTACAATCCTCAATCGCAGAGAAAAAGAAACGGGCCTCCAGACATCAGCCCTGTCGACACACTGTTAGAAAACCCTTCTCTCGGTGAGGAGGATCCTTCAACTGATAGTGAAAGCGTTGTTTCGGATGTTCCAACCCAAGGATCTGAGATCCCTGTTCAACCATTTGAAACTCCTCCTGTTGAAATGACTGATGAAAGAGTTGACCGGTTGTATCGAATTGGAGCGTTTGCTGCTGTAGTAGCGGTGGTCCTTCTTTTAGTCCGAAGGAAAAGAAGACAGTAACTAAATGAGTTGCAGGGCAGGAGCGTCAGCTCGCATTCTGCCAGCTTCAAGTCTTTTTCTTATTTCTTTTTGGCCATCTTCACAGATCCCTGCATAGGGGCACCAGCCGCAAAGCGGACCTGTATCGGTATCAAAATTGTTTGCATCACAGTCCCTTACAAGATCATCCCATGTTTCAGAAAATTGATCAGTGCTGTTAGAGATCAACTCTTGATTAATATCAACCTCAATTTCTAAAGATTCTTTTCCGAGATACAAAAGTCTCCCCTTTGCAGGAAGTTCACCTGTTTCTGATTCAACAGCAGCGGCATAAAGAATGATCTGATCAAGTGCTTTATCCCGATATGCAGGTTTTGGAGGTTTACCGGTTTTATAATCTGTGACTATCGTTCCTGTATTTGATTGATCAAGACGATCGATGATGCCATAGAAAGGAACTTCAGCCAGATTTACAGATATGCGTTTTTCTGTTGAGAGAACATCTGTTTCAGCAGGATTTTCTAACTTCCAGAGTCCATCTATAGCTGTCCAGGCTTTCCATCGAAATTCTTTTTCTTCTGCTTCGCTGAGATTTAAACTTTGAAAGTCTTTATTGCTTGCAGTTTTAGGCCAGATTTCCCGCGCTATTTTTTTTGCTTCATCAGTGGTTCTTTTCGCTGGTTCTTTTTCGCAGAGAACTTCTAAGACGTGATGAGCGAAAGTTCCAACTAAAGCCGCTTCTCCAGGAGGGTCTGGGAGTTTGTCTATATAACGATGTTTCCATTTACGTGGACATTGTTTGTAAGTACTTGCGGCAGAAATTGAGAAAAACTTTGGTAAGGAGGCCATTAGATATCCAAAACAGATGGGTCAAGTAAGGAACTATTTTTAACTAGGTATTCACGGCGCCTGCTCACATCGGAACCCATAAGAATCTCAAATAGTTCAATTGCTTGTTTTGCTTCTTTAGCATCTTCCATGGTTAATTTTCTTAAAATTCTAGTTTCTGGATCTAAGGCACATTCAGCTAGTTCTTCTACGTTCATTTCTCCTAGCCCTTTGAAGCGGTTCCATCGAAGGTTCTCTACTTTGCGCTTTCCTTTGGTTAATTCTTCGGTCATAGCGTCACGTTCTTCTTCACTAAAAGCTCGATAGATTGTGTCACCAACTTTGCAAGAGAATAAGGGAGGTTGAGCAGCGTACACGCGGCCTTCTGTAAGCATTTCTCCCATGTATTTGTGGATGAGAGTCAAGAGTAAGCATCGGATATGGCTTCCATCCACGTCCGCGTCACAGAGAATAACGATTCTCCCATATCGAATCTTTTCAATATCAAAGTCTTTTCCTGACCCTGCTCCAACAGCAGTAAATAATGCTTGTGCTTCAGCGTTATCAAGTACCTGTTTTAAAGTGGCCTTTCCGGCGTTTACTACTTTTCCACGTAATGGAAGAATGGCGACGTTGGCCGAGTTGCGCCCAGCTTTTGCAGGCCCTGCAGCAGAGTCCCCTTCAACGATGATGAGTTCTGAATCATCTCCATGATTTCGACAGTCGGCAAGTTTGTCGGGCATGCCGGTGGAGCCCAAACTTGCTGCACGTCGTTTGTTGTCCAGCATCTGCTTTGAGCTAACGCGATTAATAATTGCAGTAGCGATTTTGTCTCGTACCGCATTTATGTGTGTTTTTGGGCCGCTTCCTTCAAACCATTCGGTGAGGTTTTGTTTTATTATGTTGTAAACGATCTTCTCTACTGGTGGTGTCCCTAGTTCTTGTTTAGTTTGTCCGCGAAACTGTGGTTCTGGAAATGTGACTTTTATTGTTGCGACTAAACCTTCACCCACATCGTCTTTAGACGCTCGATGTTGGTTTTCCTTTGCTAGTTTCGCCAATTTTCTTGTGTCTTTAAGGAGGATGTCGTTTACTGCTCTTGTTAAAGCTCTTTCAAAACCAGCAACGTGAGTTCCGCCTTGACTGGTAGGGATGGTATTTACAAAAGACTCTTGGATGGTTTCGTAGGAACGAACCCACCTTAAGGCTGCTTCAACATTACATTCACGTTCAACATCGGTCATTTTTCCATCAACAGGCACCCTTTCGGTAAATGTTTCTATTCCGGAAATTGTTATTATTTCAGTGACGTTTTCTCCATTGGATAAATAGTCAACGAGATCTTTTAAACCGCCTCGGGAAACAAACTCAAATGGTTCTTTTGCTCCTCCGGCACGTTTATCGATTACTTTTATTTTGACGCTCGGAACCAGGAAACAAGATTGCGTTACTCGATCACAGATTTCTTGAACATCAACAGTCGCATCTTTATCAAAAATGTCAAAATCAGGCCAGAATCGTATTCTTGTTCCAGTCTTCGTTTTAGCAATCTTTTTTATCCGTTTTAGTTCGTGACTTTTTGTGAATTTAGAACCATCAAAATGACCGGCAGATCTTTCTTTGAAAGACAATTCGTGAGTGTGTCCTTCGCGGTCAACCTGAGCTGTCATTTTGGTTGACAGCGCATTAACTACAGAAGCCCCAACACCATGTAGTCCACCAGAAGCGCCGTAAGCTCCTCCACCGAATTTTCCTCCTGCATGGAGCTCTGTGAGTACTACCTCTAGTGCGGAAATTTTTCGCTTAGGGTGTTTATTGATAGGGATACCACGACCGTTATCTGAAACTTCAACTGAGTGGTCGCGGTGAAGGGTTACTGTTATCTGTTTAGCGAATCCGGCTGCAGCTTCGTCAACAGCGTTATCAATTAGTTCCCAAACTAAATGCATAAGGCCAGAACTTCCTGTCCCTCCTATGTACATTCCTGGTCGCTTACGAACAGCGTCGAGACCCTCAAGAGTTTCTATTGCGTCAGCGTCGTATCCATTTTTCTTTTTAGAAGAAGGTTTTGATGTAGATTTTGTTTTTGAATCAGCCATTCCTACCACCTTCCTGGACCGAGTGAGAGGATTTGACGCTCAGTAGACCCGCTACTTAAGTCACGTTTTGTTGCCTCAATCATTAGAGGCATCGGGTTAGGGTCAGCTTTCTGGGGGTCATCATCCTTGCACATCGTGGCTAACAAACCTATGGGTTGACCAACCCAAGCAAAGGTGAGTTCTTCACCGTCTTCTAGTTTGTTGACTCTGACACCAACTCCGTTACGGCCTCGGCTTTCAAATTCACTTGTAGGTGTGGCTTTAAGTGAACTTCTATTAGTTACGGAATATAAAACGTCATCTGCGAGAACCACTCCAGCGGCAATTATTTTTGCTCCATCTTTTAGTTTCATTCCCGCGATTCCAGCGGCTCCGCGACCTTGAATACTGACATCTACTATGGGAGTGCAAAGCACCTGACCATCGGAAGAGACAAGAAGAATGTCTACACCTTCTGGAGCACAGAAAGCAGCAGCTACGTAATCGTCGTTTTTTAGATTAATCAGGGTCTGGCGGGAGCGAGTTTCACGAATCTCGTCAAGTGTTAAACGTTTGATCACTCCTTTAGAAGTAACGAGAACAGCATGTTCTTTCCCATCAGCAACTAGGGCGTGAAGAGCTTCACCTCGGTTAGCCCCAAATACTTGCATAGCTGCAGAACCACGAGTTCTATTTGAAGCATCTACTAACTCAGAAGCAATGACTTGAAGAGCTCTGCCCTCTGAAGTGATAGCAGTTACTTTTGAAGTGGTTCGGGTCAATATTGCAGATGAAAGTATGTCGTGGCGGCCAGGATTAGTTCGCCGAGCTCCATCTACTGGCATGCGTCCAATCTGCCCAGAGGTGGAAAGAGTAACAACACACGGTTCATCAGCAATGTCTTGGACTTCTTCAACAACATCGAATACTGGAAGGTCCTCGGGATGAGTAATTTCTGTTTTTCTAGGTTGTCCAAACTTTTCCACGGCTTCACTTAATTCACTCAATACCAGTTTTCTTTGTTGTGTCTCTGACTTCAGTAATTTTTCGTAACCTTCTATTGCAGTAACAAGATCATCGCGCTCTTCTTCAATACGCAACTTTTCAAGAGCAGTCAACCGTTTAAGTGGCATGTCCAAAATGTGATCAGTTTGTATTTGGCTGAGTTTGAATTTTTTCATTAACGCTTTTCGTGCAGCAGCGGTGTCTTCAGATCTGCGTATTATTGCTACGACTTCATCTATCGAGTCAAGAGCGATTAGGAGCCCTTGAACAATATGTAGACGATCGGAGGCTTTTTGGCGCCGAAACTTTGTGCGGCGTACAACCACACTTAGTCGATGCTCAATGTAGTGGTAACACAGGTCGTAAAGCCCAAGAGTCTTTGGCTCTCCATCTACTAAAACCACATTATTGAAGCTGAATGACTCCTCTAATGGGGTAGATCGATATAACTCATTAAGTAGAGCCTGAGGGTTATGGCCAGATTTAACTGTTATTTGAATGCGTAAACCGGTATTCCGATCCGAAAGGTTCTTGAAATCCGAAACGCCAGGGATCTTTCCTGATTCATTTAGATCCTTTAGTTTCCCGATTACTCTTTCTGGACCAACCATGTATGGGAGTTCAGTGATGATGATTGCTTGTTTGCCGCGGTTTAATGACTCGACGTGAGCTTGAGCTCTGATTCGGATGGTTCCACGACCTGTTTCGTAGGCTTCACGAAGGCCATCATCAACTATGATCCCACCACTTGGAAAATCAGGACCAGGGAGGACTTCTAACAACTCGTCAATAGTGGGTTTTGGTCGCCTCTTTTTCATCACGAGTTCAATTGCAGCTGCTGCTTCTCCAAGATTATGAGTCGGCATGTTGGTTGCCATACCAACAGCTATTCCTGTTGTTCCATTCACTAATAAGCCAGGTATTAATCCGGGTAAACAAATGGGTTCAAGAGATTCACCGTCGTAAGTAGGTCTGAAATCAACGGTATCCTCGTCTATTTCGCCCACCATTGACATTGCCGCAGCTGTCAATCTGCATTCGGTGTATCTTGCTGCTGCTGGTGGATCATCTAGAGAGCCAAAGTTCCCTTGTTTGTCCACAAAGGTGATGCCGCGAGAAAAGTCTTGTCCAAGACGTACAAGAGCATCGTAAATGGCGGCGTCTCCATGTGGGTGATATCGCCCCATAGTTTCTCCGACCACCCGAGCGCTCTTACGATGTGGGGTATCTGATCGGATACCCATTCGAAGCATCGCATAAAGAATTCTTCTTTGAACTGGTTTTAGTCCATCCCGTACATCTGGTATCGCACGGGAAGTGATGACCGAGAGAGAGTAAGCGAGGAAAGATTCACGCATCTCTTCAGCAACAGTGACTTCGACGATTTCTTTCGCGAAGTCTCCATCTTTAGGTAGAAGTTCTTGTTGTTCAGTCACGGTTATATAAGCATTTTCTTTGATCCACTATCTCTATATTGCACTATGGCTGCGACATCTGTAGTGCATCTATAGGTTGTGACCGTACTCTGATTCTCTAAGCGAGTCGTGGAATCAACTTAAGAACGGCTGGGGGAGGGGCAACAGTCACCCGGACAAGGTACGGGAGCTACTCCCAAATTTCCGAGTGAGAGAGGTATTGGGTCTTCGCTGGAACTCTCCTTGATCAAATCAACGATCATTTCTGCAAACCTTGGGTCACTGTCTACCGTTTCTGCTCGAACGAAAGCCATGCCGTGACCGGCTGCGCATTCTGCTGCTTCAACATCCAAATCCCATTCAATTTCAAAATTGTGAACAATAAAGCCAACTGGCGAAATAGCTATGGAAGAAACCCCTTCAGAGGCCAACTCATCGATTCGGTCACATACGTCTGGAATAAGCCAGGGAACCTGTGGGGGTCCACTTCGAGATTGCCAAACTACTTCCCAAGAGAGTTTGTTACTCGGATCTACTCTTTCAGCGATCAATCGTGCAGCCTCATGGATTTCTTCAACATAAGAGCAACTTTCTGCTGCGGAAAGTGGAAGGCTGTGAGCAGAAAATAGCAAGTGAGTTTCTTCTTGTTTATCTTTTGGTAGATCTAACAAAGCTTCCGCTAATCGGTCAGCAGCAGTATCAATACAACCAGGATGATCAAAGTGTGGACGTAATCGAGTCACTAAAACACGTCGATCCACTTTTTCCATTCCTGTTTCTATTTGTTCAAGGTATTGTCTGCAACTCGAATAAGAGCGATACGGAGAAGCAATCCAAGCAGCAACTTCGGTTAATCCTTGTCGGTCTAATTCTTCTATTGTTTCTTCAATGAATGGAGTTGAGTTCCTATTTCCCAAGAACACAGGAATATCTAGTAGTTCTTGGTTTAGGACTTTTTGGACAGCATCTAGCACAGAACGCATCCGCTCATTTACAGGAGATATTCCTCCACGACTCAAATAACGATCAGCGACCTCTGTTAGTCGATCAGTAGGAATGTTCCTACCTGCAGTTACAGATTCAAGGAAAGGCCACACATCTTCTGGGCCTTCAGGTCCTCCAAAACCCACAAGAAGAATCGCTTGGGGTTTCTTTGGTTTAGAGATGTCTTCAAGAGGCTTAAGTATTGACATCAAATTTTGAAAGGTCTTGGCTCAAACTCTCTCTTATAGTCCGAGCTATCTGACCTCGAGTCGTTTCTCTTGTCCGAGTCAACGCTGTTTGTCCCACTTCTGAAAGGCTCCTTGCTCTTTCTTGAGCGATAGAAATAACTTTTTCTTGAGGAACGACTTCGTCAAGGAATCCTGCATCGACTGCACCTTCAGGACTATACATTGATCCAAGCGCTGTTGCTTTGGTGTAATGACGTTTCGAAAGACGATCGCGCGCCAATTCTGTAGCGAAAAACGGCAACGCCATACCTATGGTCACTTCTGGTAATCCAACTTTGAAATCTCCTTCCGAACCGACTCTGAGGTCGGAACAAAGCAAAAGAATAGACCCAGCGGCAATTGCATGACCGGTGCAGGCAGCAACAACCGGACGAGAAAACATGTACATCCGAAGAAATAGATCAACTCCTTTTGTGAGCATTCCCCGGGCAGCGTCAGAGCCCTCATTCATGACTGAAAGATCAAATCCTGCGGAGAATCTATCGGGTCGGCCAGCAAGAACGAGAGCATTTGCGTCAGAAGTTTCCACTTCGTCAAATGCTTCAAGGAGGGCATCGATTACTTGATAGCCCAACGCATTCGCTTTGCCATCGTCTAAAAAAAGAGTGGCAACATTTTCTGTGTTTTCAATAGTGACTGGAGAATCATTCATATATGTATAACTTAGTGTGTAAGAACCACACAATAAGAGGTGAGCGATAGACTCATGAATATGAGCGAGGTTACAACAGAAGTAAATATCGAATCTCCCGAAGGTGCAGTAATGGGTGTCACTTCGGAAGCAATGACCAAAGTTATAGAAGTAAGAGCAGAAGAAGAGCAGTCTGAGGAGTTAGCACTTCGTATTTCCGTTACCGGAACCCAAGGGACTGATTACGCTTATGATCTGGCTTTCTTGAATTTAAATGATCTGGCCGACGATGATTTATCTTGGGAGATAGAGGGGCTTACTGTAGTAGTTCCAGAAGAAAGTCGAAGTCGACTTATTGGAGCGACACTAGATATCCCATCGAACTCAGCGCAGGGCGGACTAGTTATCAAAAACCCAAATCGGCCGAACCCATTAGGGGACATAGAGCACCTAGAGCTTTCGGGAGATATTCCTGAACGGGTACAACAGTTATTGGAACAGCGAATCAATCCGGCTCTTGCTTCTCATGGAGGGTTTGCCACTCTAATGGGTGTTGATGATTCAAAAGCCTACATAACTATGGGAGGAGGCTGCCAAGGATGCGCTATGAGCCAAGCAACGCTTACAGAAGGAATTCAAGCAGCAATTCTTGAAGCAATCCCAGAAATAACTGAAGTTATTGACAGCACAGATCACGCTTCGGGCAGTAACCCCTTTTATTCATAGGGCGAGACAGGAAAATCCGACTGTGCTTGGGAATGCCACTTTCAGTTTCGACGACGTCGCCATCGTGTCTGTCGAGGCGTGCGATGCGCCCGAGGTCATAACCTCGGCCGAGATTGATGAGCGTCTGGCGCCGTTCTACGAGCGCACGGGAACGACCAAGGGCCTGCTCGAGTCGCTCTCCGGTATCAGCCAGCGCCGCCAGTGGCCCGAGGGTGTGTCGTTCATGGAGGCGGCAGCGATGGCGGGCGAGAAGGCGCTCGCGTCTTCGGGTATCGATCGAAGCCGCATCGGGCTGGTGGTCGATTCGAGCGTGTGCCGTGAGCGG